>Ga0307281_10000106_pt1 | contig 18580 bp, 13 predicted proteins | sample ER_DNA_120_FD_194486 | JGI IMG/M metagenome (GOLD analysis project Ga0307281, IMG submission 194486) | Bulk soil microbial communities from the East River watershed near Crested Butte, Colorado, United States - ER_DNA_120 | ecosystem: Environmental > Terrestrial > Soil > Floodplain | place...
GCGGCAAGCTCTACATCAAGCTCGAAGCGCTGGTGACCGCGCTCTCCATGATCGTACGGCGCCCGGTCAAGGTCGCGCTCACCATGGAGGAGCAGTTCTACACCATCACCAAGCATCCCAGCACGTTCCGCATCAAGACCGGCGTCGACAAGAAAGGCCGCATCACGGCCCGCAAGTGCGAGGTGTACTGGAACGGCGGCGCCTACGCCGATATCGGGCCGCGCGTGACGCAGAAATCGGGCTTCACCGCTTCCGGGCCTTACGACATCGACAATGTCTGGATCGATTCCTACGCGCTCTACACCAATGTGCCTCCGGCGGGAGCGTTGCGCGGCTTCGGCATTCCCCAACTGGTGTGGGCCTATGAGAGCCACACCGACATGATCGCCCGCGCGCTCAAGGTCGATCCGCTCGAATTCCGCCGCAAGAACATCCTGCGCGAAGGCAGGCCGCACGCCACCGGGCAAATTCTGGAGAACGCAAAGCACGAGCGCGCGCTGGAGCGCGTGGCCGAGCGGCTGAACTGGACCAAGCCGTTCGACCGTGGCGCCGGCACGCTGCGCCGCGGCCGCGGCGTCGCCGTCGCCATCAAGGCGGTGATCTCGCCCACCACGTCGGTCGCCAACGTCATCATCGCCGGCGACGGCAGCACCACCTTGTATTGCGGCACCGTGGACATGGGCCAGGGCTCGGACACTTCGATGGCGCAAATGGTCGGCGAAGTGCTCAACATTCCGACCGAGAGCGTGAGGGTCGTGCAGCGCGACACCGACGTCACCCCCTACGACATGGGCACGCTCGGCTCGCGCTCGCTGTTCCACATGGGCCACGCGGTACGGCTCGCGGCCGAGGAAGCGCGCGACAAGATCAAGGCGCTCGCGCGCGATGTCGGCGAGCCCGAAGGCAGCAACATTCCGCTCGCCGAGCTGTTCAAGAAGAAATACGGCATGCAGGCCGGCAATATCGTCGGCACCGGCATCTACAAGCCGGACTACGTGCCGCCGGATCCGGCGACCGGACTCACGCCCAATGCGACGCCGTTCTGGATGTGCGCCGCCGCCGGCGCCGAGGTCGAGGTCGACACCGAGACCGGCCAGGTCAAGATCGCGCGCCTCATCAATGTGGTCGACTGCGGCCGCCCGGTGAATCCGAGAATCGTCGAGACGCAGATTTCCGGCGCGTCGCTGATGCAACTCGGCTTCACCCTGTTCGAGAAGATGCACCTCGATGCCGGCCAGGTGACGAACGCTTCGCTCGCCGACTACAAGATCCCGGGAATGCTCGATCTCCCCGTGGTGATGGAAAACGAGGCGGTCGATGCCCATCAGTCGAACGGCCCATTCGGCGCCAAGGGCGTGGGTGAGACCGCTACGTTTTGCGTATCCCCGGCGATCGCCAATGCCATCGCGGACGCCTGCGGCGTGCGGCTCACCGAGCTTCCGCTCAACGCCGAGGCCGTATTCCGCGCGCTGCGCGCCAACGCCGACAAGCCGCTCGACGAGGAATAATCCGGGACATCAACGATGACGCGCACCATCAGCTTCACCCTCAACGGCGAGCCGGTCGCGGCCGAGATCAAGCCGCATCACAATCTGGTCGAGTTGCTGCAACGCGAATTCAATTTGCTCGGCGCGCGCGAAAGCTGCGGCCAGGGCATGTGCGGTTGCTGCACCGTGCTGGTGAACGGCACTGCGGTGTCCGGCTGCCTCTACCTCGCTGCTTTCGTCGACGGCGCCGAAGTGACCACGGTCGAATCGCTCGCCAAGGGGGACACACTCAGCCCGGTGCAGGAAGCCTTCATCGAGGCCGGCGCCTTCCAATGCGGCTACTGTACGCCGGGATTCCTCCTGATGACGACGCAACTGCTCGACGCGCATCCCGACCCGGACGACGACCAGATCCGGCACTACCTTTCGGGCAATCTCTGTCGCTGTGCCGCCTATCCGGAAATCATCAACGCGGCCAAGCTAGCGGCGCGCAAGCGCCGGGCCGCCGCACCGGGCTGAAGCAAAGAAAAGGAAACACCGCCTAATGGCAGACACCGTCGCGGGCGCGTCGCAACCCTGGTATCGCAGCCTCAACGCCACCCAGTGGAAGACGTTGTTCGCCTCCAATCTCGGTTGGATGTTCGATGGCTATGAGACCTTTGCGCTCATCCTCACGGTCGGCGTGGCGCTGCGATCGCTGCTCGATCCCTCGCTATATCCCCAGATCCCGGCCTATGCCGGCACGGTCATCGCGATCACGCTGCTGGGCTGGGGCGTCGGCGGCCTGATCGGCGGCATCCTCGCGGACTATATCGGCCGCCGGCGGATGATGATCTACGCCATCCTCGCCTATTCGCTGATGACGGGCCTGAGCGCGCTCGCCTGGGACTGGATGTCGTTTGCGGCGTTGCGGTTTCTGGTCGGTGTCGCGATCGGCTCGGAATGGTCGACCGGCGCCTCCATGACTGCCGAGGTCTGGCCCAACCACGCCCGCGGGAAAGGTGCCGGGTTGATGCAATGCGGCCTCGGCATCGGTTTTTTCCTCGCGTCGTTGGTCTGGCTGTTCGTGGGCGCGATGGGACCGGATGCATGGCGCATCATGTTCCTGCTCGGCATCCTGCCGGCATTCGTGGCGCTGTGGATCCGAGTCGGGGTCCCCGAATCGGCGATGTGGGAAGCGACGGATCAGCAGCGCCGTGCCGCGCTCGACCGGCAGAAGAGCGGCGCGGTGCTCGCCGAGCACGAGCACAAGCTCACCCGTTTCACCGTCGTCGAGCTGTTCGCCGACCCCGCGCTTCGGAAGGTCACCATCGTGGTGTTCCTGATGTCGCTGACCACGACGCTGGCATGGTGGGGCATCTCGACTTGGGTCCCCCCTTACATCGCCTCGGTCGCGGCCAAGGCGGGGCTCACGGCACAGCAATGGGCGAGCTACGCCGCAATGGCCTACAACGCCGGCGCCATTCTGGGATACGGCAGCTTCGGGTTCTTGGCGGATGCGTTCGGCCGCAAGCCGGTGGTGATCGTGTTCTTCGTCATGTCCCTCGTCCTCACGCCGGTCCTGTTCCTGTGGACCCACGATCTGACGCTTCTGCTCGTGGTCGCCGCCATCAACGGCTATTTCACTCTCGGCCAATATTCGTGGATGCCGGTGTGGCTGCCGGAGCTGTTCCCGACGCGCATCCGCGCCACCGGCATGGCGTTCACGTTCAACGCACCCCGCTTCATCGCCTTCCTCGGTCCGCTGGTGGCGGGCACCCTGATCGCCAGCTTCGGCGGCTTCGGCTATGCCGCCACGATCGTGTCCCTGATCTACATCCTGGGGTTGGTCGCGGTGTGGTTCCTGCCGGAAACGAATGGCAGGCCGCTGCCAACGTGATTCAATTCGAGCCGGCGATTGCGATATAACTGCCGGGACTAGGAAACCCCGGCATGAGCGCTGCCGCCACGCATGTCGAAACCGACGTCCTGATCATCGGATCGGGCGGCGCCGGCATGTATGCGGCGATCGAGGCCGCGCGCGCCGGCTGCAGCGTGTTGCTCGCCGACCGCAGCCTGATCGGCCGCGGCGGCGCCACCGTGATGGCGCAGATGACCGTCGCCGTCGCGCTCGGTTCGGAGACGCCGGACCACTGGAGCTTTCACTACAACGACACACTCGAAGCAGGCCGCGGCCTGTGCGACGAGCGCCTCGCACGCCTCCTGTGCGAGGAAGGCCCCGCCTGCATTCGCGAGATGGAGGACTGGGGCATCGGGTGGGCGCGCAAGGACGGCCGCATCACCCAGGCATTTGCTCCCGGCCATGACCGCCCGCGTTGCGTCTATGTCGACTTTCTCAACACCGGACCGGCAGTATCGAAGACGCTGCGCGGCGCCGTCACACGCAGCAAAGGCATCCGCAAGGCCGGCGATCTCGTTGTGGTCGATCTCGTCCAGGAAGGCGGCGAAGTCACCGGCGCGGTGGCGTGGCATTTGTCGAGCGGCGCACCGGTGACCATTGCCGCCAAGGCGACGATCGTGGCAACCGGCGGGCTCACGCGGCTCTATCGTCGCAACAGCGCCTCCGCCAACATGGGCGGCGACGGGTATGCGCTGGCGTTGCGCGCGGGCGCACCATTGATCGACATGGAGTTCGTGCAGTTCTTCCCGATCGGGCACCTTGCGCCCCGGCTGATCGGCATGGACCCAATCATGTGGGACCCATTCCGCTACAAGCTCGGCGGCCGCCTGCTCAACAGCGAGGGCGAGGAATTCACCGCGCGCTACGGCGTGAGCGAGGAAGGGCGCTACGTCACCACCCGCGACGTCGCGACCTACGCCATCGTCAAGGAAGTGGAGGCCGGACGCGGCTCCCCGCACGGCGGCGCCTATCTCAGCTTCGAGCACTGCTCGGAGTCCGCGCTGCGCCAGGCCTTCGGTCCGGTGATCGATCGCCTTGCGAGCAACCAGATCGATCTCACCAGGATGCCGATCGAGGTCGCGCCGATCGCCCATTACCACATGGGTGGCGTGATCGCCGACGAACGGATGGCGACCGAAGTACCCGGCCTGTTCGTGGCCGGCGAGGCGGTCGGCGGCGCCAACGGCGCCAACCGCCTGTCCGGCAACGCCATCACCGAGGCGCTGGTGTTCGGCCGCCGTGCCGGGCGCAGCGCGGCCGAACGGGTCAAGCGCATGCCCACGCATCCGTTCGACGCGGAAGCGGCGCGGCCCACCATTGACCTGATCGCGGCCTCCGGCGACGGCGACGACCTCAACACCGCGGCCATGATCGATCGCCTGCAGGCGACGATGGCGGACGACGTCGGTCCGCTTCGCACGCAAGCCAGGCTTGCGCGCGCTCTTGCCGCGATCGATGAGATGACGCGCACGCTTGGCGTGCGCCCGATGGGTGACAACAAGCCGTTCGATCTGCGCCGGCTCGACTGGTTCGATCTGCGCAACATGCTGCTGGTCGCGCGCGCCGTGACCATGTCGGCGCTCGCGCGCGGCGAGAGCCGCGGCGCCCACCAGCGCGAGGATCTGCCCGGCATGCTGTCGCAATGGCGCCTGAACCAGGTGGCGCGGCTGGAGTCGGGCGGCCTGGCGCTCATGCCGGCGCCTGTCGTCACGCCGGCGGCCGCACAATGACTTCGATTGCAAATCTGAAAATCTGGCGCGGAGAAAGCGCCGATGCCGGGCGATGGGAGCACTACGAGGTGCCGTTCGAGCCCGGACAATCCGTGCTCGACGGCCTGCGCTGGATCCGGACCACCCGTGATCCGAGCCTTGCGATCCGGTTCTCCTGCATCAATGCCAACGCCTGCAAGGAATGCATGATCGAACTCGACGGCACGACGGTCTATGCCTGCACGGCGCGCCTCGCCGCGCGCGAAATGACGCTGACGCCCTTGTCCAACAAGCGGCTCGTGCGCGACCTCGTCACCGAGATCGCGCCGCCCGCGGAACGATTTGTGAAATGACGCATCGAATGCTTACGCTCACCATGGTGCCGTACCCGCGAAGGCGGGAATCCATATCCCGGAGGCCTCGGTGTGTGGCACCATGGTCCCCGCTCTCGCGGGCATCACGGAAGACCGTACGGCCGACAGACCGCAGCTCCAAACTCAGCGATTGACGAGACCAACCATGTTCCAGACCCGGAAAGAACACATGTCCGTTGAGCGAAACCCGACCGCGTTTGGCGATCTCCGCGGGTGGATCGATGCACTCGCTGCGCACGGCGAGTTGCAGGAGATCGACGCGCAAGTCGATTGGAACATCGAGCTCGGCACCATCATGCGGCTGGCGCAAGGTCCCGGCACCGGCAAGGCGCTCCTGTTCAACAACATCAAGGATTACAACACGCCGGCGAGCCGATGCCGCCGCATCTTCGGCTCGGCGCTCAACAATTACCGGCGCATCGCGATGATGTTCGGGCTACCGCCCGACACCCATCCGCGCGAGCTCGTCAAGATCGGCCGCACCGCGCTCACCGGCAGCATTCCTCCGACGATCGTCCCAACCGGGCCGGTGAAGGAGAACATCATCACTGGCAAGGATATCGACCTTTACGACCTGCCGTCGCCTTATTGGAACAGGCTCGATGGCGGACGCTATCTCCTGACCTACGGCGGCTGCGTCACCAAGGACCCCGAAAGCGGCATCATGAATGTCGGCATCTATCGCGGGATGGTGGGCAGCCGCGATCAGATCCCGATCCTGATGTGGCGCGCGCAACATATCGGGCACCATTTCACCGCCTGGCAGAACGGCGGCAAGGCGGAGATGCCGATCGCGGTGGCGATCGGCTGGGAGCCCTCGCTCGGATTCTGCGCGGGTTCGCCGGTACCCAAGGGCGTGTGCGAGTACGACGTCATGGGTGCCATTCGCGGCGCGCCGGTCGAGCTGGTGAAATGCGAAACCGTCGACCTCTATGTTCCGGCAACGGCCGAGATCGTGATCGAAGGTTATCTCGGGCTCGATCCCAAGACCTACATGATGGAAGGTCCCTACGCCGAGTTTACCGGCTACCTCGCCGGCGACCGCTCGCCCAAGCCGACTATCCGTGTCACTGCCATTACTCACCGCAACAACCCGATACTGCGCGGCACCATCGAAGGTTCGATGCCCGGCAGTTACTCGGAGAACGCGGTGTGCTCGTCGATCATGCGCGCCGCCACCGCATGGAACGTGCTCGACCGCGCCGGCGTGCCGGGGATCACCGACGTGTGGTGCCCGCCGGTGCAAGCCGGCATCAACCTGCTCATTCAGATGAAGCAGAGCTATCGCGGACAAGCGAAGCAGGCTGCCAATGCGATCTGGGGCTCGTCGGCCGCGCATGTGCGCTACAAGCACATCACGGTGGTCGACGACGACATCGATATCCACGACTACGCCGCGGTCGACTGGGCGGTCGCCTATCGGGTGAACGCCGGTGAGGACGACGTCGTCATCATGCCATCGACATTCGGCGCGGGACTGGACCCGTCGACGCGTCGGCGCGACCGCAATCCGGATCTGTTCGGCACCGGCAAGTGGAACCGGGTGTTGATCGATGCCACCATCAATCTCGACTATGACCCCGACCCGGAACTCGGCGGCGCCCGCTTCCCGCCCACGGTCTGGCCGGACAAAGGCGATATCGAAAAGGCCTATGCGCGCTGGAGCGAGTTCGGTCTGGGCAAGCCAAAAGGCTCGACCTGAAGCGACGCCGTTCTATTTATTGGCAAAGATCGCCTCCAGCGCCGGGTGTCCCTGCGCCGCAAGCTGGTCGAGTTGAAGGTTGCACCATCGATAGGCCGCCTCGTAGACCTCGGTGTGGCGATCGAAGTCGATGAAGCTCGAACCCGGGAATGGCGGCGGCGCGAGCACGAGATCTAGAGCCTCGATTGGAAGCAGGTCCGGATTCTGGTGAATCCCGAAGCAGCGCCGGAGAACTGAAATCGGCCCCGGCACCCGCGGCAGCGTCCCGCGCGCAAACGGATTGAGCATCCTGGTCATCAGCTGGCGGCGGCCGGGGATGCTTTCATACTTCACATTGTAGGGCTCAACCGGGTTCACGCCGAAATGCACCACCAGGTTGGGGCCGCTCTTGATCGCCTTCATCGGAGCGAGCGGAATATTGTCGACGACGCCGCCGTCGACCAGCATTCGCCCGTCGTCGGTAAACATGGGCGGCAGCACCGCTGGGATCGAGCCGGACGCACGCACCGCCTTCCACAGCGCCCCGCGGCGCATGACATAAAGGCTCTGGCCGGCACGGTCGACATCGGTGGCGACCGCGAAATAGGGTAGCCACACGTCTTCGATCTGCGCCCCTCGGCATTGCCGCTGCAATGCCTTGTCGAATTCGACGTGGTCGAGCAGCGCGTAGCGGGGGAACGTACGCCGCTTGAACCCGCGGCTGGAGACGAAGATATCCTTGAGCGCGAGATCGAGCTCCGCGGGCGTGAGCAGCAAGGCAAAGCCCGCGAGCACCGCCGCGCCCACGCTTGCGCCCCCCAGAATATCGAACTTCGCGCCGCGCTCCTGAAACGCTCTGAAGATGCCGACATGAGCCGGCCCGAACCCGCCGCCTCCACCTGCCACGAAGCCCACCGCCCGCCCGGTCAGGAAACGATAAAGCCGCGTGAAATCCTGGTCGTCTTCAAGCGAGACGTGATGGCTCATCGTGACGTCGCGCTGGCGCAGCCACTCGGCGGTGCCGGTCGTATACGACACGCGACGATCGTGAATGCGCACGAGCCGGCGGCGGCTTGCGGGGTGGACGGCGAGCGCGACGTCCTCGACCCGATTCAAGTCGGAAGCCGCCCCATACGCGACGACGACAAGTTGATCCGCTTGTCGGATGGCGGTGCGCGTCCAGTCGGTCAGCTCCTCATCCGCGAGGTAGACGACCAGCTCGTATTCGCTTTCGATCGCATTCAACCAATTGAGGATGGTCGGGTCGTCCAGCTGCAGATTTGGAAAGCGCTCTTTGATCTCCGCCTGGTTGAGGAAAAGGCACCGTCCCGGGCTTGCAAAGGCGCTGCGCAACCGATGAAAGAACGCGGGTGGAACGCCGCCGTGCCCAGCCGTGACGATCGCGACCGTGCGCGCCGCCGCGACGCGGCCGCTGCCGGTAACGCGGGCGGTGGTCTCGGCAAGCCGTCGCGCCATGGCCGCCAGCAGCTGGCCGTAGATGGCGGGCACGCGCCGTGCCACGTCCTCGAACGAGGCGCGATCGAGCTCGAGCACGACCGAGTCGCGCACCGCAACGACGGTGGCGGTGCGTAATCCGCCGGCGAAAAAAGCAATTTCGCCGATCGGCTGGCCGACTCCGATTTCGGCCAGAGGCACCGGCAGTTCGTCCAGCCGGACCTCGAAGCGACCGGACACGACCACGAATACCGCGTCGGCCGGCGTGTTCTGCAAGACCAGCGTTTCGCCCCTGAGCAGGCGGCGAATTCTGGCGCGCGACCAGATCTCGGCCTGCTGATCAGCCGACAGCTCGCCGAAGGCGGCCGAGGCGGTCGCCACCTTGGGCAACACGGGATTCACTGACGTCATGACTTTCGTCTCGTCGTGCACCAAGAGCGAGCGCCCAGTCGAAGGATAAGCCCCTAACAAACGCGAACCGGACTAACGAACGGTGGTTCGGTGCGGAATGCCTGGAGACGGCTCTCCTGATATTGAAAGCAATAAGAGCCCGGATGCTATCTGGCCTGCTGCTCCACGATCGGCGCGCCCGACCCGGTCGGCGTCTGCGACGATGGTTTTGAGGGCGCCTCGCTCTTCGGCTCCGCCGGCCGGATCGCCCGGGCAAAGAGCGCCTCGATGTCCCGCAAGGTGATCGGCCAAAACGAGCGCGTGGGCTCCGGTGCAGCGGCGGCCGGCTTCGGCGCGCCAGCAGGTGCAGTCGACGCGCCGGCAGATGACGTTTCGGCGGCCGGCATCTTCTCGGTCGGCTTCGTCAGCCCGGCGGCGGGGGTTTTCTCCAACGGCACCGCCGGTCCGGCAGCGGTCGTTTCCCTGGGAGTCGAGCCGCCGTCATTGGGCGTCGGCGCGCTGGTGCTCTGCGCCGGCGGGGTATCCATGTTGCCGAGAATAAGCGGCAAGCCGTCTTTGGCGCTGCCGATGACCACGACCTTGGAATTCGTGGATTGGGCGAGCTGAAGCGTCGCCTCGATGCCGCGCCAGCGCAGGTACGAATCCGAGATCCCCTGGCTGACGATCATCTGGAATTCGCGTATGCCTTCGGCCTCGATCTTCTTGCGTTCCGACTCCCGCTTCTCGCGCTCGACGCGGAATTTGTATTCTTCCGAAATGTAGTATTGCTCCGTCTTGCGGTTGATGGCGTTGACCACGAGCGTCGGCAATTCAATGCTCTGCACCAGCGTATCGTAGAGGATGACGGTGTCGCGCAATGAAACGCGGTATGGTGCATCACCACCTTCGCGCTCCATCATCTTCTCGCCCAACCTGTCCTCGGCGAGGCTGCGAATCTTGTCCTGAATTTCCTGGCGCGCCGTCGAATAGACCTGCTCGGCGGTATACTGCGCCATGACCTCGCGCGTCAGGCTGCCGATGCCGGGCTTCGCCAGCAGTTGCAGGTTATCCCGCCCGATCGATTGGTGGATCACCGGCACGGCGTCGCGCTGCAGCCGAAATCGGATGATCAGGGTCGCATTGAGACTCACACCGTCGCTGGAGATGGCGTTGTAGGTGTCCGTGATGGATTGCAGCCGCAGATCGTAGAGAAAGACCTCGTTCCAGGGCCAGACGAGGTGGAGACCCTCATCCTTGAGCTGACGCGGATCCAGCACGGTGCCGCCGCCGAAGCGTTTCCACAACACGCCGACATGGCCGCTCGGGACGGTTATCGCGACGTGGGGAAAGAGCACGACGCCTATGAGCGTCACGACCATCAGGTAGATCACGAGGCTCGGCAGATAGCGGTCGACAAACCGTCGCCACCTGGATCGTGTCGGGGGCGGGTTCCCGTCTACCGACCACAGATACGCCTTCATACCGGTTCTCCACGCGGAGCCCGCCCGCTGGGGGGACATTCATCCATTTCCGGGCTGATTTCAATCCGCCGCCCCGATCCACCGATGACATGTTAGGGAGCGGAAACGCCCATGGCGGCGGCCCCGCGCCCGCGCGGGACCCTGCCGAGAGATCCGCGTCGCGCAAGTTCCGGCCAACCGGGTCGGAGCAAGCTGGCTCTTGCATCTGCCGCGAGAATCGGCACCGGCCGGAGGGCCGGAAGGCGTGGCAAAAGCCCTGCTTCCATCCGCGCGTCAATTGGATAAAGTCGCCCGCCGCTTCCTGCCCCCCACGGAGACCATGCCGATGACCGAACACGCCGTCACCTTTCCATCCGCCGGACTCAAGCTGTCGGGGGTCGTGCATGTCCCGAGCGGTATGCGGCCGGGCGAGCGGCGCGCCGCCTTCATCGTGCTGCACGGGTTCGGCAGCAACAAGACCTCGTCGAATACGATGCAGCCAACCAAGGTGCTCGGCGAGCTCGGCTACGTCGTTCTTCGTTTCGATATGCGCGGCTGCGGCGAGAGCGAAGGCGAATTCGGTCGCGTGATCTGCCTGGAACAGGTCGAGGATACGCGCAGCGCGCTGACCTTCCTCGCCGACCATCCGGCGGTCGACCCGGAGCGAATCGGCGTCATCGGTTCGAGCTTCGGCGGCGCCGTCGCGGTCTATACTGGCGGCGTGGATGAACGCGTCGCCGCGGTCGTTTCCAACGGCGGGTGGGGCGACGGCGAGCGCAAGTTCCGCGGCCAGCACAAGAGCCCCGAGGAATGGACGCGCTTCACCAACATGCTGAAAGAAGGCCGCGAGCATCGCGCCAAGACCGGCAAGTCGCTGATGGTGCCGCGCTACGACATCGTGCCGATCCCGCCGCACCTGCGCAACAATCTCGCCAGCAATTCGATCCACTCGTTCCCGGCAGAGACGGCGCAAAGCATGTTCGACTTCCGCGCCGACGATGTGGTCGGGAAGATCGCGCCGCGCCCGCTGTTGCTGTTGCATGCGGCGAACGATTCGGTCACGCCCACGGAACAGTCGATCGAAATGTTCAAGCGCGCGGGCCAGCCGACCGAGCTGCACCTCATCAGCGATGCGGACCATTTCATGTTCGGCGAGGGCAACACCCGCATCTGGAATCTGCTGCGCGGCTGGCTCGGGGACTACTTCCCCGCGCTCGCCCCCGCCGCGAAGAAAGCGGCCGCAGGCGCCAGCCATTGACGATCATGCCGGCGACCGCGCTCCACCGGATCACATGGTGACCACACCCGGCGGCAAGACGGAGGAGGATTATCCATGCGATCGGCCCTCGTCCTTCTGCTCGCTTTGGCAATTCTCACGCCGAGCCGAAATGCCGATGGCGCCGACGCTGCGCTGATTGAGGCCGCAAAGAAAGAAGGCAAGGTCGTCTGGTACACGACACTGATCGTGAACCAGGCGATCCGTCCACTGAAGGCGGCATTCGAGAAGAAATATCCCGGCATCGAGCTGCAGTACGCGCGCGCCGACGAGACGCCGACCGCCGCCAAGATCCTCGAGGAAGGGGTATCCGGCCGCGTGCAGGCCGACATCTTCGACGGCATTACCAACATGATCCCGCTCAAGCGCGCGCGGCTGCTGGCATCGTACGTGCCTGCCGCCGCCAGCCAATACCCGCCCGAGCTCAAGGACCGGGAAGGCTATTGGAACGCGCTCCTGCTCTACGTCTTCACACCGGGGATCAACACCACGCTGGTGCCGAAGGAGCGCGCGCCGCGGACCTATCAGGACCTGCTCGATCCGCAATGGAAGGGAAAGATGGCCTGGAATCCGAGCTCGATCGCGGGCGCGATCGGGTTCGTCGGCAACATTCTCACCAGCATGGGAGACGCGCGCGGCACCGACTACCTGAAGGCGCTTGCGGGACAGAAGATCGTCAACGTCGAGGCGTCCGCGCGCGCAATTCTGGATCAGGTCATCGCCGGCGAATACGCCATCGGGCTGATGTCGTTCAACCATCACACCGTCATCAGCGCGCGGAAAGGTGCGCCGTCCGATTGGCTCAAGCTCGAGCCGGTCCCTGTCGCGTTCGACGCCGTCGGCATTCTCAAGGACGCGCCGCATCCGAACGCGGCCCGGCTGTTGATCGAATTCCTGATCTCCGAAGACGGACAACGGGCCCTGCAACAGGCCGACTATCTGCCCGCCATGACCAGCGTGCCGGCGATGAAGCCCGGCCTGCGTCCGGAGGACGGCGCCTTCAAGGCGACGTTCCTGCGGCCGGACGAGACCTACGACCGCATTCCCCGCTGGCTGAAAGTGGTCAACGAGCTGTTCAAGTCCTAGCGTGCCGGCCGCGCCATCCCTTCCGACTGCTGCCGCCGTAGCGTGACATCGCCTTGCGATGAACCGCCACGCAAGAAACCAAACGGGGGATCGAATTGAATCTCGATGCGTCCAAGGAGAAGGTCGCGGCGCTCACCGCGCCGCGCAACGTCGTCCTGGTCGGCGCCAGCGACCGGCCGGGGAGCTGGGCGGCGCGCGTCTGGCACAATCTCAACCGCTACGAATTTTCCGGCCCGATCTATCTGATCAATCCGCGCCGGAGTGAGATCTGGGACCAGCCCTGCTATCCCGATTTCCATGCGCTGCCGCAGAATCCCGACCATATGGTCGTGTTGGTGCCGGCAGCCGCCGTGATCGACACGCTCCGGCGCGGCGCCGCTGCCGGCGCACGTAGTGCCACGGTTTTTTCCGCCGGCTTCGGAGAAGGCTTCGATAGCGAGGCCGCGGCCCTCGGACGCGAGCTCGCTGCCGTCATCGCGCAGACCGGGCTCGGCGTGTCGGGCCCGAACTGCATGGGCAATGTCTGCGCCAAGAGCCGCCTGGTCACTTTGACCGAGGACCGTCCCCTCGCGGTGCGGCCGGGCCCGGTCGCGCTCGTCGGGCAGAGCGGCGGCATGATGATCTTCACCAATCAGGCGCTGCAGGAGCGCGGCATCTGGCCGGAATATCTGATCACCAGCGGAAACGAGGCCGGGCTCTCGATCGGCGATTACATCGCTTTCTTCGCCGATCAGCCCGAGCTCAAGGTGGTCATCATATATGTCGAGGCGATCTCGCAGCTGGCAAAATTCAAGGCCGCCTGCCGCATGGCGCGCGCCGCCAACAAGTCGATCGTCGCGGTCAAGCTCGGCCAGTCCGCAGGCGGGCGCAGCGCCGCCATGGCGCATACCGGCTCGCTCGCGGGCAGCGTCGAGGCCTTCGACGCGATCGCGGGCGAGGTGGGCGTCATCCGTGCCGACACCCTCGACGACGCGGTGGAGATCACCGAGCTGCTCGTGCACACCGGTGCCCCCCCGGGTCGCCGCCTCGGCGCCGTCACGCTCTCCGGCGCGTATCGCGGCCTTCTCCTCGATTCGGCGGAGCGCAACGGGCTGGAGTTCCCCGCGCTCGCGCCCGCGACCACCGAACGGCTCAACGCCGTGCTCACAGTCGGATCGCTCGTCGCCAATCCGATCGACGGCGGTTTTGGGGTCCTGAGCAGCGCCGACAATTTCATGGCCAGCATCGACGCGCTGCAGGCTGACCCGAACGTGGAAATGGTGCTGGTCCAGGAAGGATTGCCGCGGGCGCCGGGCTCCGATCGCGCCGAGCACTATATCGGGCTCGCCAACAACTACGCCGCGACGAGGGCAACAAAGCCGATCGCGTTCGTCACGCCGATCTCCCATGGACAGACCGACTACAGCCGCGCGCTACGCGCGAAAGCCGGCCACGTATCGTTTCTGCAGGAGGCCTACAAGGCCTTGCGCGCGATCGCGAGCGTCGCACGCCGCGACGAGCGCGCGCGCCTGGCGCGCGGCACTACCCTGGAGGCTCACGCGCCGACGCTGGAACGCCACGCTCTGATCGAGCGATTGCGGGCGCGGGCGACGGCAACACCGGTCGCTCTCAACGAAAGCGAATCTAAGGAGGTGCTGCGCGCCTACCGCATCGCCACGCCGGCGGAAGCCCTGGCGACGTCGCGCGCGGCCGCGATCGAGGCTGCCGAGCGCATCGGGTATCCGGTCGTGCTCAAAGCGGTATCGGCGGAGCTCATGCACAAGTCCGAGGTCGGGGCAGTGGCGCTCGATCTCGCCGGTCCCGAGCAATTGTCGGCGGCCTATGACCGCATGACGCAGCGTCTGGAGCAGCACCACCTCACCGGCATGCTGGTCTGCCGGCAGATGCGAGGTGGCCTGGAGCTCGTGCTCGGCCTTCACCGCGACCCCGAAATGGGCCTGGTGGTGATGGCCGGCAGCGGCGGCGTGCTGCTCGAGCTCATCAAGGACGTTACGTTCTGCGCGCCGCCGGTGAGCGCGGACAAGGCACGCGACATGCTCGCCCGCATGCGCGGCGCCAAGCTGCTTGCAGGCTATCGCGGGACGGCAGCGCTCGACGTGGACGCGCTCGTCGATGCACTGGTCGCGCTCGGCCGCCTTGCCGTCGAGCTCGAAGACGTCGTGCAGTCCGTCGACATCAATCCGTTCGTTGCCCTGCCGAAGGGGGGATTGGCGCTCGATGCCCTGATCGTGCTGCAGCGGCAACCGAATGCGGATCGATCGGCCTCGCCCTGAGCCGGACCGGACGCGCGTGCTGGGCTGTTGGTCGAGCGCGCGCGGCGTGCTAGGGCACGGCACAACCGGCGGATCAGACCCGTTCCGCCATGCGAGCAATGCGAACAGATGGCCACGCCAGCACAAGACAAACAGAAAGAGATCACCTTCTTCGACGCTCATGCGGCTGCGGACGACTACGACGTATTCACGCCGGAGGCGAGCGCGCGGCTGGTCGACGCGTTCGTGCGGCTCACGGGGCTGCGGCCCGGCGCGCGCGTGGCCGATCTCGGATGCGGGTCGGGCACCTTTACCGCCTTGCTCGCGCGCGCTGGCTATGATTGCGTGGGGATCGACATCAGCGCCAAATTGATTGCGGTCGGTCGCCGCAAGCATCCCGATATCGAATTCCTCGAAGGCGATATCGAGCACCTGCCGTTTCCAGATGCCAGCTTCGACGGCGTGCTTCTGAGCGGTGTGGTACATCACTTTCCCGATCCGTCGCGCTGCGCGGCCGAGGTCTTTCGCGTATTGCGCCCGCGCGGACGTTTCTTCGCCTTCGATCCCAATCGCATGAACCCGTTCATGTGGCTTTACCGCGATCGGGCGTCGCCGTTCTACAGCCCGCTGGGCGTGACCGAGAACGAACGGCCCGTGCTCGCCCACGAGGTCTTGGCCGTGTTCGAGCGCACCGGCTTCACGGTGTCCACGCAATATCTCTCCGGGCTGGCCTATCGCTACGTGGCCTCGCAGCGAGCACGGTTGCTGCTGCCGGTTTACAACTTCATCGATGCGGTCGTGTTCGGCTTGGGTTTCATGGAACGGCTGCGGCCATTCGTGCTGACCGTCGGCACCAAACGTTGATGCCGCCCGAGCTCGACATCGTCATTCCCGTGTACAACGAAGGCGGCAACATCGTCGCGACTCTGGCCGGCTTGGCCGGCGCGCTGACCACGCCGGCGCGCGTGCTGATCTGCTACGACCATGCCGACGACGATACCCTGCCGGCGATCAAGGGCAATCCGCAGGCCCATGCCGGTCTACCAATCACGTTCGTGCGCAATGCCGGACGCGGCGCCCACAGCGCGGTCATGACCGGCTTTGCCGCCAGCACGGCGCCATTCGTCCTGATGTATCCCGCCGACGACCATACCAACGCTCCGATGCTCGATCCGATGATGGCGCTCGCGTATGGAGGATGCGACATCGTCTGCGCCAGCCGGTTCATGCCTGGCGGCGCCATGGTCGGCTGCCCGCCCCTCAAGGCGGCGCTGGTGCGCACCGCCAACTTCACCCTGCGGCATCTGGCGCGGCTTCCCGCCACCGACGCCAGCAACGGCTTTCGCATGTTCTCGCGCCGCGTGATCGAGCAGATCGCGGTCGAGTCCGACCAGGGTTTTTGCTACAGCATCGAGCTGCTGGTGAAGGCGCACCGACTGGGCTGGACGATTGGCGAGGTGCCGGTACGTTGGATCGAGCGCCAGCACGGCGCCAGCCGCTTTCGGGTTCTCAAGTGGCTTCCGGCCTATCTGCGCTGGTATGGCTACGCTTTCGCCACGACCTTTCTGCGTCGCCCGCCAGAGACGGTCGCCCTGAAGGACCGCGGCCCATTAGGACCTGATCAGCCATGAAATGGCCACGCATACGCTCCCGCCGCACGACTGCGGTGTCGCCGTGGATGAGCATCGTCGCACGCGAAGTCGAATTCTCCCGCGGCGAGACACCGCAGGTCTATCACGCTGTCAAGCAGGCCGATTATATCTCGATCGTCGCGCTCACCCCCGGCGGGAAGATTCCGATCGTGCGGCAGTACCGGCCGGTGATCGAGACGTTCTCATGGGAGCTGCCGGCGGGCCTGCTCGATCCCGGAGAGAGTCCGGCCGACGCCTGTCGCCGCGAACTGCTCGAAGAGACCGGATTGACCGCGCGCGCCATCCATCCTCTGGGTGAGAACTCGCCGTGCTCCGGGCGCCTCGACAACAGCATTCATAATTTCTTCGTCGAAGCCGGCGAACGCATCAAGGGATTCAAGCCGGAAGCGGGCATGACCGTGAAACTGGTGTCGCCCGCCGAGCTCGCTCGCCTGATCACGAGCGGCGGTTTCGTCTCCCAGCTCCACATCGGCGCCCTGCTGCTCGCGGAGCTGCGTGGCTTTCTCGCCTTGCCGCGGACGGGGGCGAAACCGCGCACGATGCGCAAAGCCCCGCGCGCGCGACGCTAGCTGGAGTAGCTCTCGCGCTTGCGGGAGGAGATCACCGAGGCTGCGGCTTGCACGGCGGCCCACTCATGCAATCATGCGCACGATACGATCAAGACCGCGCGCAAACGCGATGCTGGCACGGTGCTTTGTGACGCGCTGGCTGAAGTCGGGAAACCGTCGGCGGACAATCTCGATTCCTTCATCGTGCACCCAGACCGCCACCACCAGAAGCGTCAGCAGCCACGTCAAGTAGTAGTAGCGGCCGGCGCTGGCGTAGAACAACCCGACAGCTTGCTGCACCAGCGTCGCAACGGCAGTCAGGCGCAGCCACGGCTCCGCCCGTCGCCATAGCGCCATGCGCACCAAGACGACGATCGCGGCGGCATGGAACGGTGCCATCGCGAGAGCTTCGGACGGCCCGGAGAGCCAGCCGCCGATCTGCCGCAGCGCGCGCGTCAGATGCTCGCCCGCGACATCGAGATGCACGAGTTCGCCGAGCGCGGCAAGATAGGCCGCGGGCGGCATCGCCAGCAGGACCGGGTGCGCGGCCGTCGCCGTAAACAGAACCAGCGCGCCGCCGTAGACCCAGTTGTGCAAGGCCATGCCGAGCACCGGAAGAAAACCGAGGCACAACCCGGCGACGCGCAGAAACTGCCGCTGCCACAGTGCGGCAAGGCCGGCACCGGCGAGCAGGACGCCCGCTGCCGGCGCGATGTTCGGGCGCACGAACAGCGCGAGCGCGAACAGCAGCCCCGCGCCGGCAGCAGCGGCGAAGCGATTGCGCGGACCCGCAGCGGTACGGCCGACCAGCAGCACGAAGCCCGCGAGAAAGATCACGTAGGCGGCAGGATCGGCAAAGCCGCGCGCCGCCCACTTGACGTATTGCACCAGGCTCGAGCCGAACACGACGCCGATCGGCACGGCGGCGAACACCAGTGTCAGCGCCAGCGCCCAGCGCAACGGCAGAAAACGTCGGAACATGGCGAAGGCCAGGAACGGCAGCAACAGAATGAGTGAGAGATAGCCGAGATAGCTTTCGCCGAAGATCAGGTGTTCGACCGCGCGCAGGTAGCGCAGTCCAGGCGTGAAGTAGAACACCGGCTCGGAGCCCTCGAGCGCGCCGGTGATGTCGCCGGCCAAAAATTGCCGCAACATGACCCGCGCAAATCCGTCATAGACCAGCCCGTCGTCGCCGCTGTCGAACGGGCGCACGCCACCAAGAAAGCTCGCGTCGTTGAAGAACGCCACGGTCAGCGTGAGCGCGACGAGCGCAAATGGCGGCAACAGCCGGCGTACGCGCACCCTGAGCA
>Ga0307281_10000107_pt1 | contig 18539 bp, 15 predicted proteins | sample ER_DNA_120_FD_194486 | JGI IMG/M metagenome (GOLD analysis project Ga0307281, IMG submission 194486) | Bulk soil microbial communities from the East River watershed near Crested Butte, Colorado, United States - ER_DNA_120 | ecosystem: Environmental > Terrestrial > Soil > Floodplain | place...
CATCTCGTAGTCGAGCATGGACGTCACGGCGTTGGTCTTGCTGATCTTCTTGGACTCGAGGCGCTCGCGCTCGAGCATGTTCAGGAAGTCGGTGTTGCCGCCGAAGTTGAGCTGGTAGGTCCGGTCGAGGCGGACACCGCGATCCATGAACAGGCGGGTCAGCACGCGGTGGCTGATGGTCGCGCCTACCTGGCTCTTGATGTCGTCGCCGATCACCGGCAGGCCGGCGTCGGCGAAGCGGCGCTGCCAGTACGGCTCGCGACCGATGAACACCGGGATGGCGTTGACGAACGCGACGCCCGCGCGCAGCGCCTGCTCGACGTACCACTTGGTCGCCTCTTCGCTCCCGACCGGGAGATACGAGACCATCACGTCGACCTCGCGCTCCTGGAGGATGCCGACGATGTCGGCCGTCGGGCCGGGCGCCTTCTCGATGATCTGGCTGAGGTACTTGCCGAGGCCGTCGTGGGTCATCCCGCGCTCGACGGTGACGCCCATCGGCTCGACCTTCTGGAAGACGTAGGTGTTGTTCGGCTTGGTGTAGATCGCCTCCGACAGGTCCTTGCCGACCTTGTTCTTGTCGATGTCGAAGGCGGCCACGAACTCGATGTCCTTGACGTGATAGCCGCCGAGGTCGACGTGCATCAGGCCCGGGACGAAGTCGTCCTTCTTGGCGTTCTCGTAGTAGTAGCGACCCTGGACGAGGCTGCTCGCGCAGTTGCCGACGCCGACGATGGCGACGCGGATCTTGCCGTCCTTGCGCCGGGCGGAACCCGCCCACGTGTTGGTCGGCGTCACGCCGTTGCTGGCGCCCTTGCCGTTCTTGCCGTTGCTGCTCACGTGCTACTCCGTGTCTCGTGGGTGGTCGTGGTGACCGGGGTGGCGGCCGACTTGGCCTGGCTGCGGACGTGGAGGATCCGCTGGATGACGGTGATGGTGGAACCGATGAAGATGATGCCGAGGGCGAGCGCCAGCACCGCGCGGCCCTGGTCGAACGAGCCGAAGCCGGAACCCGATGTCGATCCGTCGCCGATCGTGACGCCGCCGAAGACACCGGTCAGGATCAGCCCGAGGCTGAGCACGACGAGACGGACCTCGCGGGGCATGATCCCGATCGCGGCCATGCCGGTCCCCGACGTGAATCCGAGGCCCTCGGATTTCGCCCGGGCGTAGCTGACCATGAACGCCGCGCCCATCGCGGCACTCGCGAGGATCGCGCCCCAGGAGAAACCGCCGAGCGCGGTGCCGGCCACGATGCCGAGGTAGACGATCGCTTCGCCCCAGCGATCGAAGACCGAGTCCATGAACGCGCCGAGTTTGCTGACCTTGCCGGTCGCCCGGGCAAGCGTGCCATCGAACATGTCGAACGCGCCGCCGAGAAAGACGACGATGCCGCCGAACAGCCAGGACTGGAGGCCCAGGAAGAAGGCGCCGACGACCGTGATGGCGAAGCCGATGAGGGTGAGCCCATCCGGGGTCAGCCCGAGCCGACCCATGCCGAGCGCGATCGGCTCGAAGATCTTCTTGATCCGCCCGCGGGATTCGTTCGAGATCGTCATCGTGTCAGCCGGCGACGCCGAGGATGGCGCGCTCACGGGCGGCGAACTCGGTGAACGCCTCCTCGCGCAGGCGACAGACGGTCTCGCGGCCCTGTCGTCGGGTCTCGACCACGCCGGCCGCGCGGAGGCGCCCGAGGTGCCACGACACGAGCGGCTGCGAGAGCCCGACGTGGGCGATCAGTTGCGCGACGGTCGCCTCGCTCTCGGCCAGACGGCGGACGATGCGCAGGCGGTTCACGTCGGCCATGACCTTGTGGAAGGCACGCAGCTGACGGAGTTCATCGGGTTGGGCAACGGCGGCGGCGATCGTGCCGCGGACCCGGGCAGGCGAGGGGGACAGGGCGATTGCTCCGGCTTGTGGGGGTGGTGCGTCGTGGCACATCAACCACGGTTTATATCAATCGCCGTTGATGCTAGGCCGCTCCGGCGGTCGATGTCAAGTACCACCAGCCTGTCGCCGATGAACCGAAGTACGTTCCCACGCGACCGAGATGCGGGACACAATCGGCTCGTCGCGGCGGGGGTCGAACGAAGGGGGAACGGGACGCCGGCCGGCTGCAACGCGACGCGGTGACACGGGCGATCGTGGATGTCGCCATCGAATGCCGCCTCACGAAATTCCCGTCCTGCCTCACGCTGCCTCGGCTTCGGCTGTCTGGCGCTGGGGAGCGCGACTGGAGGCGCGCCCAGATCTCGCGATGCCGGCCGCGTTCGGCCGGCGACCACCCCTCATGTCCATCAAGGGGAGTCCTATCGGTGCAAGCCACACGCAATCCCAAGCGGTTCACGGCCATCCTCGCGGCGAGCCTCCTCGGTCTGGCCGCCGCGATCCCGGTCTCAGCGGCGGATACGCTGACCCCGAGCCCGGTGTCGGTCTCGCTCGTCGCCGGCACCTCCACCACGATCAACAAGACCCTGTCGCTCGACGGCCTGCCCGCCCGAGCCGACATCATCGTGGCCATCGACACGACGGGTAGCATGACGAACCCGATCGCCCAGGCCCAGGCCGACGCGAGCAACATCTGCTCGACTGTGAAGGGCTCGATCCCGGGCGCCCGATTCGCGGCGGTCGACTTCGAGGACTACCCGGGGATGCCGCTCGGGAACGCGAGCGACACTCCCTACATACTGCTGACGCCCGGGTTCATCTCCGACTGTACGGCCTTCTCGGCGGCGATCGGCACCATGACGGCCGATGGCGGCGGTGACGGTCCGGAGGCCTACAACCGAGCGTATTTCGAGGCTTACTCGGACGCGGCCTATGCCCTGCCGGTGGCGGCCGGCGGTCGCGATCCCCTGGCCAGCCAGTTCCTCGTGGTGCTCGGCGATGCCACGCCGCACAGCGAGAACGGGTTTGGATCGTGCGACGACGCGCCACCCGATGACTTCGGCCGCGACGCAGCGGCCGGCGGAGGCGACGACCTGACCACGTCAGACACGATCAACGGCCTGATCAACCACGACATCACCCTGCTGATGATCCGCTACACGACCGGTGGCGTGTCGGTCCTGCTGCCGTGCTACGACGACATGGCCACGGCCACCGGCGGCACCGCCGTCGACGACAGCGGCGCCGGCACGATCGGGCCATTCATCATCGCCAACGCGAATCTCGTGCCGTACTCGGCCGACCTGGTCGTCTCGGCCGGCTGCCCGATCGGCTTCAGCTTCAACCCGACCTTCCCGACCGGCATGCTGACTGGTCCGCACGTGATCCCATTCGTGGAGACCATCACCGCGCCCACGACGGTCGGTGTGTATTCCTGCACGCTCACTGCGGTCACCACGCCGGGTGGGCCGACCAACGCCGTCCAGACCGTCAACGTCACGGTCACCCCGGGCGATCCCGCCACGCTCGAGCTCACGCCCGCGACGGCGACCAACGTCGTCGACGACGAGCACTGCGTCACGGCGCATGTCGAGGACGCGTTCGGCAACGTGACCCCGGGCATCACCGTTGACTTCTCCGTCGCACCGACGACGTTCCACACGCCGTCGAGCGGATCCGCTGTCACGGACGCCTCCGGTGACGCGGAGTTCTGCTACACCGCGGCGCTGCCGGGCAGCGACGTCATCACAGCCTTCGCCGACACGAACGGCAATGGCGTCCAGAACGGCAGCGAGCCGAGTGACACGGCCGCCAAGACGTGGACCATCCCGGCCAGCACTGCCGGGTGTAAGGTCACCAACGGCGGTCGGATCACGGCCGACAACGGCGACAAGGCTACCTTCGGCGGCAACGCCAAGGGCACCGGGCCGTCCGGCCAGGAGGAATACCAGGACCATGGTCCGGCGGACGCGATCAACGTCCATTCGATCGACGTCCTCGCCGTGACGTGTACACGCGACCGGACGGCCGCGAGCATCTTCGGCACGGCGACCATCGATGGCGCCGGGTCGGTCGACTACCGGATCGACGTGCAGGACCTGGGCGAGCCCGGGACGTCCGACACGTACCGGCTCCGCCTGAGCACCGGCTACGACTCCGGCGTGCAGGTCATCGTCGGAGGCAACGTCCAGATCCACAAGTAGGCGCTCCGCGCCGAACCGACGAGGCGGGCCCACCGGGTCCGCCTCGTCTGATTCGCGACTGGGCCACCGGGTTTTGGAAACCCGGACGTGCGCGTGCCGGCCGGGGTCTGTCGTCTTCGCTACGAGTCGGAGAGGATCGGTTCCAGGATGATGCGCGCCACCTCGTCCACCTTGCCGAGAGCGGTTCGCTGGTTGTGGCGAATGAACCAGGCCCACGCCGCTGCCATGAACCCACCTCCGGCCAGCGCGAAGAGGCCGGTGAACGGACCGCCCGAGATGCCAACGAGCATCCAGGCGGTCAACCCGACGGCAAGGAAGGTCGGGAGCGCTCGTCCGACAGGCGCTGACGCTGTTCCTCGGATCTCGCTGCCGTCATCGGTTGAGACGACCTCGCCTCGCAGCTCGATCGGCATCATCCCCCTGATCTGTTTCTCGCCCGGCTGGATGTACGGCCGCACTGTCAAGGCAACGCGTCCCGCCGCCACAGAGCCCCCGAGCCCGAAATACCGAGGTGATCGACTTTCGGTCTTGTAGTAGTCGCCGACGGCTCGCTGAAGTCGATCGAGGACGTCGCCCGCACTCAGCCTCGAACTGACGCGGAAGGCGACGGGGTTCGGGTCTGCAAAGGCGGCCAGAACGTTCATCAGGTCAGCATCGCGAAACAGGAGGATCGCGCAACCAAAGGCTGGTCTTCAACCACCCCGTGAGGCAGTCGGTCTGATTCCGTATCTTGACAGGCCGCTCGACGTGCTACCATGCGGCGCATGGTACTTGGCACGGCACGGAACCCGATCCCCGAGCTCAGTCGGGGGGTCGTCGAGCATTGCGTGCTCGCGCTCCTGCGCGAGGACGAGTCGTATGCATTCGAGCTCGTGCGCGTCCTCGGGTCCCGCGGCCTCGTGACGAGCGAGGGCACGATCTACCCGCTGCTGGCCCGGCTCCGCCGGGACGGCCTGGTCTCGACGACCTGGCGCGAGTCCGTCACGGGGCCGCCGCGGCGCTACTACCAGATCACGTCGGCCGGGCGGGCCGTGCTCGATGGCTTCCTGGGCGATTGGACGGACTTCCGCGACGCGGTCGACGCCATCCTGGCAGGCGCCGCGGAGAGAGAGGAGTGAACGCGATGGATCCGGAAGCGGCCATCCGCGACTATCTCGCGGCGCTCGACGCTGCCGCGGCGCCGCTCGACCTCGAGCGACGGGCCGAGCTGGTCGCCGAGATCCGCGAACACATCGACCTCGCGCTCGGCGAGGCGGGCCGCAGGGATGAGTCGACGGTCCGCGACGTCCTCGAGAGACTCGGCTCACCGGGCGAGATCGTCGCCGCCGAGACGGGCACGATGGACGCGGTCGGGGCGGAGTGGTCGGGGCGTCCGGGCGAGGTGCCTCGCCACGCACTCAGCGTCGAGACCCGCGCCCTGCTCTGGCTGACGGTCGGGGCGGTCGTCCTGCCGTTCGTCGGACCGGTCATCGGTCTGTGGACCGCCACGGCCTCGGACCGCTGGACCGTCACCCAGAAGCGGACTGCCGTCCTGATCTTCGCGGTGCTGGCCGTGATGCCGTTCGTGCTGCTGGTCCCGGCGGCCATCGCCGGCGAGTTCATGTGGATCATCGGATCGGGCGGGTTCGCGCTCCCGCTCGTGCCGCTCGCGGGCATCGTGGCCGCGGCCTACCTCGTCGCGAGCAGTTCGCTGGTGCTGACCGTCTCCCGCAAGACGTAGACGTCCGCAGGCCAGGACCGCCCCACCTTCGCGGGTTGAACGTTTTGCGCGGCTCGCGTGTCATGTCATCGTGAACCGATCGTCAGAGGCCGTCGACTTGGCAGAACGCGCACAGGCACGTGCCCCCGACACGCGTCTCCGCGACGCAGCCTTCGTCCGGCTGGCCGACGAGCACCTCGACAAGGCGTATCGCCTGGCGCGGGCTATCCTGCGCGATCCGGCCGAGGCACAGGACGCCACCCATGACGCCTTCGTCCAGGCGTGGCGCAAGTGGGAGACCCTGCGCGATCCGACCAAATTCGAGCCGTGGTTCGACCGGATCCTCGTCAACACCTGCCGGAACCGGCTGAGGTCGACCCGCCGCGGGGCGACCGACATCTCGGCTGAGGTCGCGCTCGCGACAGGTGACCAGACGGGCCGCGTCGAGGATCGCGACGTCATCGGCGCCGCGATCGCGGCACTGTCACCCGACCACCAGGTCGTCGTCGCGCTCCGCTACTACCGCGACCTGTCTGTCGGCGAGATCGCACATCGTCTTGGCGTCCCGCAAGGGACGGTCCAGTCACGCCTCCACTACGCACTCAGATACCTGCACGGCGCGATCGATGCGGCCGACAAAGGGACAGTCCGATGACCGATCGAGAGCTCGAAGGGCGCCTGCGCGCGTGGTATGCCGCCGAGGTCGGCGAGACCGAGGCCGCGCCCGACGACATGCGCCAGGTCCTCGCCACGATCCCGTCGACCACGCCGACGCCATTCCGCCCGTGGGGACGGCGGCGGGGCTTCACGCTGCTTGCGGTGGCGGCAGTCCTGGTCGTCGGCGGCGCCTTGGCCGCCGGTTCCGGGATCATCAGCCCGCGGCCGGCGGTCACGCCTGTGCCAAACGTCGCGGTCGCCGTCCCGAGCGGATCTCCGACGTCCGAGACGCCGGCACCCACCCCGAACGTCCAGCCGGGACGCTCGATCGCGTTCATCCGGACTGTACAGAGGACGGGCGATTGCTCTGGCGGCGAGACCACATGCGATACCCCCCGACTCTGGATCGTCGGATCCGACGGGCAGGGCGCGCACGAGCTGTTCCCCGATGGCGTGACCTTCCAGACCGCCCCGGTCTGGTCGCCCGACGGCACGCGCCTCCTCTACTTCGACGATGGAAAGCTCTCCTTGATCGATCCGAGCGGCGGCGGCCCCCAGCCCGTGGACACCGGCTGCACCGCACCCTGCCTGGGCGACTCGCAGGTCGCCTTCTCCAGCGACGGCGCGAGCCTGGCCTTCATCCGGGATTCCGTCGAGCCCTCTCGGAATACAAGCTTCACGACGGTCGCCACGATGGACCTCGCGAGCGGTCGGGTCGTGGAACTGCGCTCGACCGGTTCCGACTGGAGTGCGGCTCCCGGCTGGTCCCCCGATGGGACCGAGATCGTCTTCTTCCGGGCCGGCGAGAAGGATGGCGGTGGTCCCGTCCCACCGAGGCTGGACGCGATCTGGCTGGTCGATGCCGACGGCAATGGGCTGCGCCAGCTGAGCTCGCCGACCCTGGCTGCCGCGTATCCCGACTGGTCCCCGGACGGCGCCCGCATCCTGTTCGAGTCGATCGACGGGGAGCGGCAGGACATCTACACGATCCGGCCCGACGGAACCGACGTGCGTCGCCTGACCACCGACGGGGTCTCGGTCTCTGCGACATGGACGCCGGACGGGCGGATCCTGTTCGTTCGGACCGGCGGTACCTCGGCGGGCTGGTGGACGATGAACGCAGATGGCACCGATGCCGCCCTCCTCATCGCGGACGCCGAGGTCGGTCCTGTGGCCGCCAACTTCTCGCCGATGGCCGGTCCAACGTGGCAGCCGGTCGGTGGCGCGGCGCTCGTGCCGCCGCCATGGAAGGCTGCGACCGGGGTCGCGGTCGGGCCGCCGGCGCCGACGCCGGTCCCGACGCCGACGCCTGCCCTGGCGCCCGGCTTCGCGTGGACCGGCTCGATGACTACCGACGATGGCGGCCCTCTTGCTGAGTCGGCGACCCTGCTTGGCGATGGGCGCGTGCTCTTCGCCGGGGGCTGCGGGACGGCCGCTGAGCTGTACGATCCGGCGACCGGCGCGTTCACCCCGACCGGCGACATGACGGCGGTGCGCGGGGGGTCGGCAGCGACCTTGCTGCTCGATGGCCGGGTCCTGTTCACCGGTGGGTACAACTGTGGACCGGCCGGCCAGGACGGCATCTGGGCATCGGCCGAGCTGTACGACCCGGCGACCGGCACGTTCAGCCCGACCGGGTCGATGGGCACGCCGCGAGAGTTCCAGACCGCGACACGGTTGGCGGACGGTCGCGTCCTCATCGCCGGCGGGTACACCGCCGCAAGCCCGAGCGCGGGCACGGGGATCACGTTCGCCTCGTATCGACTCGTGGAGTCGTCCGCCAGCGTGCTCAAGACCGCCGAGCTATACGACCCTGCGACGGGCACGTTCAGCCCGACAGGGTCGATGAGCTCCATTCGCGATCAGCACACAGCGACCTTGCTCCGGGACGGTCGGGTTCTCGTGGTCGGCGGCGGCGGCGAAGGCTACGCCAGCCAGAAGACGGCGGATCTCTATGACCCGGCGACCGGACGTTTCAGCCGGACCGGGTCGATGAAGACCGGGCGTTGGCTGCAGACCGCGACCCTCCTCCAGGATGGCCGCGTGCTCGTCGCCGGTGGCAGGTCTCCACAGGACTCTGTGTATGCGTCTGCCGAGACTTACGATCCCGCCACAGGCACGTTCAAGTCCGCCGGCTCGATGGGAGATGGCCGCCAGCAACACACGGCGACCCTGCTCCCCGACGGTCGGGTCTTCATCGCCGGCGGTTTTTGGAGCGACGGGCAGAAGTGGCGCGTCCTCTCCTCGACCGAGATGTTCGACCCTGCCACGGGCGAATTCGGTGCGGTCGGGTCGATGGGCGCGGCCCGCGATAGCCACACTGCGACGCTCCTGAACGACGGCCGGGTCCTCATCGCCGGCGGTAACGATGGTGGGGTCACGGTCGACTCGGCGGTGCTCTACCGGCCGTAGGCGCCCCACCCGGCCCTCCCCCCTACACTCGGGGCATGACCCGAGGCTCGCGGCTCGTCCTGCTCGCCGTCATCGGGGTCGGCGTCTTCCTGGCCGGGATGGAACTGCTGGTGACCGCGGTCGCCCTGCCCTCGATCCTCGCCGATCTAGCCGATCCCGCGGGCGGCTCCGCGTGGGTCGAGCTGCGCAAGGCGAGCTGGATCATCAACGGCTATCTGCTCGTCTACATCCTGGCGATGCCGATGGCCGGCCGGTTGGCGGACCTGTGGGGAGCACGCCGGCTGTTCATCGGCGCGCTCCTGGTCTTCACCGTCGGCTCCGCGCTGGCCGGTGCCGCCCAGACCCTCGACCAGCTCATCGCGGCGCGGCTGTTCCAGGCCGTCGGCGGGGGCGTCCTGGTCCCGGTGGGGACCGCGGCGGCGGCCCACCTGTTCGATGGCCCGGCTCGGCCGCGCGCGCTCGGCGTGGTCGGCGCGCTGACGTTCCTCGGGATGGCGGCAGGACCTGTCGTGGGGGCCGCGATCCTCGCGTCGGTCCACCCGGCGGAAGCACTTGCCGCCGCCGGCGTGAGCGACACCATCGCGGCAATCCTGGATCCGGCCTGGCGCTGGGTCTTCTACCTGAACATCCCGATCGGGATCATCGCCGTGGCGCTTGCCTGGGCGGCATCCGCCGACTGGGAGACGCCGCGCCGCCCGGGGCGGGTGGACGTGATCGGGGCGGCGTGGTTCGGCCTGGCCCTGGTCGCGGGGCTGATCGGCCTGACGCTCCTCGGCTCGACCGAGATCGCGGGGACCGCGCTGCCACCCGCAGCCGTGACCGCCGCCCTGCTCGCGGTCGCCGCGATCGCCTCGGTGATCGCCGTGGTCCGCGGCCTGCGCGTGTCCGACCCGTTCCTCGACCCGCGTCTCTTCCGCAGCGTGCCGTTCAGCTCGGCCACGCTCGTCTCGCTGCTGACCGGCTACGCGTTCGCGACCGCCATCATCGGCGGCGCGGTGTTCGTCGACCGGGTCCTCTACGGGGGGCCGGACGACCAGCGGCTGGCGCTCGGTGCGCTCGCCGGAGCGACCGCGATCGGGGCACTCGCGTCGGGCTTCGTCGTGCGCATCGTGCCGCTCGCGCTCGTCGCCCTGGTCGGGATCGGGTTGAGCATCGTTGGCCTCGTGTTGATGTCGCGCTGGACGTCGGGCGTCAGCCTCGACACTGTCGCGCTCAGCCTCGGCCTCTACGGTCTCGGCTTCGGACTGACGGTCACCCCGCGTTCGACGGCGGCCGTCGAGGCGGCCGGTCGTCGGGCGTTCGGGACCGCATCGGCGGTCGTGACCGTGGCGCGGATGCTCGGCATGGCGGTCGGGCTCGCCATCCTGACGGCCTACGGCTCGACCACGATCGACCGGCTATACGACGAGGTCTACGCGACCCCCGACGCCTACCGCCAGTTCATCCCGGAATCCCTGCGCGATCGCCCGTTGCGTGACCCGTTCGTGGTCGGCGCGCTCGAGGGGTGGGCATCGCGCGAGGCCGCCTCGATCATGGTCGGCCTGTTCGTGGTCGCCGCCGGCGTCACCGCGATCGCCATCCCGCCCGCCCTCGCGCTCGGCGGTCCGCGCCGGAGCCGGGCGCGTATGCTGGACGGCGCATCGGCCGCGAGCGGCGCGACCGACGGGACCGCCGCCGAGGGATCCGACGCCGATGGCCTCGACTCCACCGAACCCGGCCTCGCTCTCTGACGAGGACCCGGACATCCCGCTGGGCGTCCGCGTCCAGCGGCAGGGAGCGACGGGACCCGCCGGAAAGCCGGGCACGATCCGGATCGTGTCCCTCAAGGGCACCGAAGCCGAGGAATCCGAAGGCGAAGCGGCGCTGGCTGTGCTCCCCGCGGCACTCAAACGGCCCAAATGCTCGCTCTGGGTCGATCTCGTCGCGCCCACACCGGAGCAGGCCCAGCAAGTGGGCGAGGCGCTCGGCCTCCACCCGCTGATCATCGAGGACGTGCTCGAGGGCAACCAGCGAGCCAAGATCGAGACGACCGACGGAATCGTCCACATCGTCCTGTTCCACCTCAGCTATGGCGACGTCGTGGTCGCCTCAGAGCTCGACATCGTGCTCGGCGACGGCTTCCTGTTCACAGTCCACAACGTCGACTGGGACCCGCGCGCCGGGCACCACCTGGCCGGCGGTCTGGCGCCGGTCCTCAAACAGGGTCCCGACCACTTGTTGTGGGCGATCGCCGACGACCTCATCGACGGTTACTTCCCGTTCGCGGACCGGATCGGCGACGCCATCGACGACGTCCAGGACCAGGTCATCCGCAAAGCAACCCCGGATACCGTCGAAAAGCTGTTCAAGCTGAAGCGCGAGCTGATCCAGGTCCGCCGCGCGATCAGCCCGGTGCGCGAGGTCTTCAACCAGCTGACCAACCGCGACGAGACGCTGATCGACGACGCCGAGATCGTCTACTTCCGCGACATCTACGACCATGTCATCCGGTTGACCGACGAGCTCGACAACTACCGCGAGCTCGCGTCGGCGACGCTCGACGTCTACCTGACCCAGGTCAACAACAACCTGTCGGTGATCATGAAGCGCCTGACCGGGGTGACGGTCATCCTCGCCGGTGTCGGTGCGGTGGCAGGGATCTTCGGGATGAGCGAGGCCGGACAGGCCCTGAACGGGGGTGAGGCCAGCGGCTTCTGGTTCGTCACCTCCATCGTCCTGGCGATTGCCGCCGTGGCGGCCGTGGTCCTGCGCCGGATCGACTGGATCTGAGCGGCCTCCTGCCTCAGCCGTCGCGCTCGACGACTCTCGCCAGCTCAGCCAGGGCGCGCGCGACGTCCCGCGGACTGTCCAGGAGAACGTCGGCGGCGGCCCGGACATCGTCGGGCATCCCGTGCGGGCCGGTCACGGCCACGGCCAGGCCGTCCAAGGCGCCGGAGCCCCGCGCCGCACCCAGCACGCCGAAGCCGTCGGCGTCGCTGCTATCGTCGCCGAAGGCCACGACGGTCGCCGGTCGCAGGTCGGCCAGGAGAGCCTCGAACGCCTCGCGCTTGCCGCCTGCCGTCCGCGGTCGCAGGTCGACGACGAGGCGGCCGCGGTAATGGGCGAGATCGTGCGGCGGCAAATCGCCGTCGACTTCGGCGATGGCCTCCTCGACCGCGGCCCGGGCGGCCGCCCGGTCCTCGGCCTGGCGAACGTGGAACGCGACCGAGGGCCCCTTGCGCTCGACGAACAGCCAGGCAGGTCTGCCGAGCACCTCGGGCACGCGGGTGGCGAGGACCTCGGCCGGTGCCAGCGACGCCTCGTGGCCGGCACGGAACGAGGTCTGGATCCGGCCCGGGTCGCCGCCGCGTGGGAAGGTGCCCGTCTGCAGACCATGGTCGCCGAGGTAGGTGATGCCGCCGACGCGGACACGGGCCGCGACGTCTGCCGCGGTCCGGCCGGTCAGGATCGCGACGGTCACCCGTTCGGGCCTCGCGGCGGTGATCCGGGCCAGCCGGCGCAGGGCACGGCGCGCGAGTGGGACGACGGAGGCGGCGGCCGGGTCGCGCGAGCCTTCGGCGAGCGTCCCGTCGAAGTCGCAGACCACGAGCAGGCGGCCTGGCCGGGCCCCCAGCCGTCCGATCGCCCGGACCGCCTCTCGCCCCTCGAGCGCTGGTACCGCCGCTCCGATCCCGGTCTGCCCGTCCACTGTCAAGGGGTGACGTCGACTCCCGGCAGGATGGTCTCGAGGCCGGCGGCCATGACGTCCGGACCCGCGGCCGGCGATGCGCTCGGCGCCGTGGAGGTGGGCGCGGACGGACTCGCCGTCGCGACCGCGGACGGGCTCGGCGTCGCGACCGCGGACGGGCTCGCCGTCGCGACCGCGGACGGACTCGCCGTCTCGACCGCGAGCGGCGGGCTCGGCGTCGCCAGGGGTGGCGGGTCGGGGGCGAACGCCAAGAGTCCCCCGAGCACCAGCCCTGCGACGACGACCCCGACGACCAGGCCGGCGACGATCGACAGGTGTGCCTTCATCGCGCGGAGGGTACCAGTACGAGCGGTCGACGGCGTCGCACGGGGAGCGCTGCTACCATGCCGGTCCCATGGGTCACCTCGCGGATCGGATCCGCACGCGTATCGCTCCGGCGCTCCTGACCGCACTCGGCGTCACCTTCCTGGCGGCGGGCATCCTGTCGTTCACCACCCCGGTCGCCGCCGATCCCATCGCCACCCCGGATGTGTCGGCGAGTCCGAGTGCCACCGTCCCCTCGACGCCCAGCCCGCTCATCACGCTGCCGCCGCTCGGTTCGGGCGGGCCGCCACCGGTCGCCGCGTCGTTCCCGCCCGACCGGGTCGCCACGCGGGTGCGCATCGCCGCGCTCAAGATCGACCTGCCGATCGTCTCCGGGAGCGCCGGCTACCCCGCCTGCAATGTCGCCATGTATCTGCCCGACGACCGGCTCGGCCAACCCGGGCAGGGTCGCGCGGTGTACATCTACGCCCATGCCCGGACCGGGATGTTCCTGCCGATCCTCACCGCCTCGAAGGTGTCGAACGGCAAGAAGATGCTCGGGATGGTCGTCGAGGTCTGGACCAGCGACGACCAGCGCTTCCTGTACGTGGTCACCAAGGTCAAGCGTCACGTGCCGTACGACAAGGCCGTCGGCCCGGCCGTCGTGGCCACGGACGAGCAGCTCTGGCTGCAGACTTCGGAGGGACGCGGTACGCAGCCCAAGCTGCAGCTGCTGGCCGATCCGCTGTCACAGGAGCCCGCGCCCCACGACGAGGCCAACCCGGTCCCGAAACCGGTGAACTGCGCCTAGATCGGCAGGTTACGGAACGAGTGCCTCGGCCGCCCGTGTGGCGGCATCGAGCAGTCCCGTCGGGAACAGCCCGAGCAGGATCGTCAAGGCGGACGCGGCGGCCAGTCCGGCCCACAGCAAAGCGCCGTGGCGCATCGCCGGCGCGTCGCTGGCCGACTCGCGCATGAACATGTAGACGACGACCCGCAGGTAGTAGAACGCCGCCACGGCCGCGTTGAGGACCGTGATGACGGCCAGGATCGTCAGCGGCCCACCGGCCTCGACCGCGGACAGGATGACGTTGGCCTTGGCGAAGAACCCGGCCGTCGGCGGGATGCCGATGAGCGACAGGAGGAACAGCGTCATCAGGACGCCCAGCAGCGGCTCGCGCCTGCCCAGCCCGGCGAAGGTCGCGAGGCTCGACGTGACGCCCGGCCGCTTCTGGAGCGCGGCGATGACCGCGAACGCGCCCAGGTTCATGAACGCGTAGGCCACCAGGTAGAAGAGCATCGCCTCGAGCCCGTCGATCCGGCCCTCGGGGTCGCCGGCCCAGGCGGCCAACCCGACCAGGATGTAGCCGGTATGGGCGATCGAGCTGTAGGCGAGCATCCGCTTGACGTTGTCCTGGGTCAGGGCCACCAGGTTGCCCAGCGTCATCGTCGCGGTCGCCAGCACGATGACGACCGGCATCCACCAGTCCGCCAGCGGCCCGAGCGCCTCGACGAACAGCCGCAGGATCAGCGCGAAAGCGCCGACCTTGGGCACCACCGACAGGTAGCCGGTGATCGGCGTCGGGGAGCCCTGGTACGCATCGGGCGTCCAGTAGTGGAATGGCACCGCAGCGATCTTGAACGCGACACCCGTCGTCAGGAAGGCAAGGCCCATCGCCAGCCCGGGCGACAGCGGTGCGCTGCCGGCGGCGATCGCGGCCAGCGTCTCGTTGATCGCGTCGAGCTTCGTCGTGCCGGTCAGGCCCCACACGAAGGCCAGCCCGAACAGGAAGATCGCCGAGCTGAACGAGCCGAGCAGGAAGTACTTGATCGCCCCCTCGGTCGAGTAGGCGTCCGACTTGTGGAAGGCCGCCAGCAGGTAGCCCGGCAGGACCATCAGCTCGAGACCGAGGAACAGCATCAGCAGGTCGCCTGATGCGGCGATGAGCATCGCCCCGGTCATGGCGAACACGAGGATCGCCGCGAACTCGGCCACCGGCAGGTTCCGCGGGACGAGGTAGTCGGGGCCGAAGGCGATGGTCAGCGCGATGGCCGCCACGAACAGGACGTCCAGGAACGTCGTCAGGTCGTCGACCTGGTAGGCCCCACCGAACGCGGTCACCGGGGTCGGGCCGCTGCCGACGGCGAGCGCGAGGATGGCCGTGATTCCCAGGCCGATGAACGAGACGGCCACGGCGACCGCCGCCCGTCCCGGCCGGATGAGGTCGACGATCAGGATCGCGGCTGCGGTCAGGATGCCCGCCACGAGCGGGCTGATCGTGACGAAGTCCTGCCAGCTCAATGGGCGACCCCGGTCTCAGGCTCGAGGGCCGCGCGGCTCGGGCGGAGGAGCGCCCACGCGATGCGCGCCACGATGAGCACGGCCAGGATCACGAGGAGCCCGACGACCACCGTGGTCGGGATCGCGATCGGAGCCGACGGCCGGACGGCCGCGAGGGTCTCGACGACGGTGCTCGAGACGAGGTCGAGGAGGAGCCCCGGCTGGAGGCCGAAGATGACGACGAGCGCTCCGAGTGGAGCCAGCGTCAGGATCTCGACCGGCGTCATGTCGGTCAGGTGGTCGCCCAGGCTGGCCAGGAAGTCCGAGACCTCACCGAACACGATCCGCCCGTACATCCACAGGAGGTAGCCGGCCGCCAGGATCATGACGAAGGCTGCCACCGCGGCTGCGGCCGGGTTCGCCTCGAACGTCCCGAGCAGGACCAGGAACTCGCCGACGAACCCGGACAGCCCGGGCAGCCCGGCCGAGGCGAAGACGAAGAAGCCGAAGACCGCGGCCCAGACCGGGGTCCGCCCGGCCAGCCCGCTCATCTTGGCGATCGTCCGGTCGTGGGTCCGTTCGTAGATGATGCCGACGCACAAGAAGAGGGCGCCGGTGATCAGGCCGTGGTTGACCATCTGCAGGATCGCGCCCTGCAGACCGTGCTGGTCGAACACGAAGATGCCCAGCGTCACGAAGCCCATGTGGCTGACCGACGAGTAGGCCACCAGGCGCTTGAGGTCGGGTTGGACGAGGGCGACGATCGCGCCGTAGATGATCGCGATCAGCGACAGGACGATGATCACCGGCGCGAAGGTCTCGGCCGCCGACGGGTAGAGCGGGACCGCGAACCGGATGAACCCGTACGCGCCCAGCTTGAGCATGATCGCGGCCAGCATCACCGAGCCCGCCGTCGGCGCCTCCGTGTGCGCGTCGGGGAGCCAGGTGTGGAACGGGAACATCGGGACCTTGATGGCGAACGCCAGGAAGAAGGCGACGAAGGCGAGGAGTTGGAGCCCGTCGGCGAAGCCGCCCGTTCCCGCGTAGGCGCGGAGTGTCTCGAAGTCGAAGGCTCCCACCCACGAGCCGTCGTGTCCGAAGGCGTAGGCGTAGGCCGTGGCCAGGATCGCGACCAGCATCAGCAACGACCCGACGAGCGTGTACAGGACGAACTTGATCGTCGCGTAGATCCGGTTGGCGCCGCCCCATATGCCGATGACCAGGTACATCGGGACGAGGACGATCTCCCAGAAGATGTAGAACAGGAACGTGTCGAGCGCGAGGAAGACGCCGATGAGCCCGACCTCGAGGACCAGGAACGAGATCATGTATTCCTTGATCCGCGTCTGGATCGGCTTGAAGCTGGCCAGGATGGAGATCCATGACAGGGTCGTGGTCAGGACCACCAGCGCGACCGACAGCCCGTCCGCGCCGAGCTTGTACTGGATGCCGAAGATCGGGATCCAGTCGACCGTCTCGACGAACTGGAAGCCGGGCCGATCCGGCAGGTAGCCGATGAGCAGGAACAGCGAGACGATCCAGGTCACCAACGCGAAACCGAGCGCGACCGGGCGCGCCGCGCTGGCCGGCGAGACGGCTACGGCCAGCGCACCGAGCAGAGGCAGGAAGATGACGATGGTCAGGATCGGGATGCTGCTGAGCTCCATGATCAGCGGCCCGCCAGCAGCAGGTACGAGCCGGCCATCACGATCAGGCCGATGGCGATGCCGAGGGCGTAGTTCTGGACCCGTCCGGTCTGGACCTGGCGCAGGCCACGGCCGGCGTCGATCGTCCCGGCGCCGATGGCGTTGACGGTGCCGTCGATGACCTCACGGTCGAACCACCAGATGGCCGCCGCGATCCTCCCGCCGATGACCATGAACAGGAAGTGGTAGAGGTCGTCGAACCACCACTTGTTGAGCGATGCCCGATACAGGAACGGCACCCGGGCGGCCAATTCACGGACGCGCTCCGGGCGTGCTCCCAGCCGGAGCGGTCCGAGCTCGGCGCCGAACAGGCGCCAGGCGATGACCATCCCGAGGGTCGCGATCGTGACGCTGGCGATGATCAGGACGCCGTCGATGCCGAAGAGCTGGTACGCGTTCTGCGTCTCCTCGCCGTGGAGGATCCGTTCGCCCTCCTCGAACACCGGCGCCAGCCACTCGGTGATCCGGCTCGCGCCGAGCGGCAGGCCAAGGAACAGGCCGAGGAAGACGGACGGGATGGCCAGCAGGATGAGCGGGATGGTCATGACGGGCGGCGACTCGTGGATCTTCTCCCAGATCTCACGCGGACCCCGGAACGAGCCCCAGAAGGTCATGCCCATCAGGCGGAACATGTAGAACGCGGTCAGGCCGGCCACGATGAAGCCGATCGCCCAGACCCACGTGAAGCCGAGCTTGAACGATTCGCCCAGGATCTCGTCCTTCGAGAAGAAGCCGGCCAGGGGCGGGATCCCGGCGATCGCCAGCGAGCCGATGAGCATCGTCACGTAGGTGATCGGGATCTTCGCCGCCAGCCCGCCCATCCGGCGCATGTCCTGTTCCTCGTGGACCGCGTGGATGACCGAGCCCGAGCCGAGGAAGAGGAGGCCCTTGAAGAAGCCGTGGGTCATCAGGTGGAAGATCGCCGCGGTCCACGCCCAGACCCCAAGTGCCGCGAACATGTAGCCGAGCTGGCTGAGCGTCGAGTAGGCCAGGACGCGCTTGATGTCGGTCTGGGTCATCGCGATGGACGCGGCCAGGATCGCGGTGAAGATCCCGATCCCGGCGACCACCACCAGCGCGGACGGCGCCGACGCGAAGATCGGATTGGTCCGCGCCACCAGGTAGACGCCGGCGTTGACCATGGTCGCTGCGTGGATGAGGGCGGACACCGGGGTCGGGCCCTCCATCGCATCGGGCAGCCAGACGTGCAGCGGGAACTGCGCGCTCTTGCCCATCGCCCCGGCGAAGACGAGCAGCGCGATCAGCGTGATCGTCGGCATGTCGAGCTCGCCGATCCGCTCGATCACCTCGCGGATGTCGAGGGTGCCGAGGCTGACGAAGATCAGCAGGATCCCGAGGATGAAACCGACGTCGCCGACGCGGTTGACGATGAACGCCTTCTTGGCCGCGAGTGCCGCCGAGCGCTTGCGGAACCAGAACCCGATCAGCAGGTAGCTGCACAGCCCGACCAGCTCCCATGCCACGAACACGACCAGGAAGTTCCCGGCCAGGACCAGCAGCAGCATCGAGAACATGAACAGGTTGAGGTAGGCGAAGAAGCGCCAGTACCCGGGGTCGTGGCTCATATAGCCGATCGAGTAGACGTGGACGAGGAGACCGATCGTGGTCACCACGATCAGCAGGCACGCCGTCAAGGCGTCGACCACGAAGCCGACCCGCACGACGAGGTCGCCGGCCGGGA
>Ga0307281_10000109_pt1 | contig 18396 bp, 21 predicted proteins | sample ER_DNA_120_FD_194486 | JGI IMG/M metagenome (GOLD analysis project Ga0307281, IMG submission 194486) | Bulk soil microbial communities from the East River watershed near Crested Butte, Colorado, United States - ER_DNA_120 | ecosystem: Environmental > Terrestrial > Soil > Floodplain | place...
CGCGGGCGATATGGTAGGCGCGGGTGAGCTTGAGGGCCGTCTCGATCGCCTCCGACCCGCCCGAGACCGGATAGATGGCCGGATCGTCGACCGGCAGGTGCGGCGCCACGGCGCGCGCATACGCCTCGAGCGGCTCGGTCGTGAACGCGCTCCCGTGCGCGTAGGCCAGCCGGCCGGCCTGGTCGGCCATGACCTGGGCGATCTCGCGTCGGCCGTGCCCGATGTTGACGACGATCGCTCCGCCCGCCGCGTCGAGGTACTCGCGCCCGGTCGCGTCGCGGATGGTGGATCCGAATGCCTCGACCGCGACGGGTGGGTCGGCGACGCTCGAACGACGAAAGACCCGGCCGGTGCTCACGGCCGCATCGTAGATGAACGCGGCTGTCGAGCGCTGGCCCGACCGCGACGTCCTTGTCCGGTGTCGTGCGCCCGCCTGGCGCCCTCGCGATGCGCGATGCTACGCGCGTCCGAGCACGCAGCGGAAGGGTGGCGTGGACGAACTCGCGAGTCCCGCGCTCATCGCGATCTTCCTGGTCGGCGGGGTTGTCACCTGGCTCGCGGGCATCGTCCTCTCGCGGACCACGGACGCCCTCGACGAACGCCTGCACCTGGGCGAGGCGCTCGGTGGCGTCGTGCTGCTTGCCGTGTCAGGCAGCCTGCCCGAGGTCGCCATCACGGTGTCGGCGGTCCTGCAGGGTCATCTCGACGTGGCCGCCGGGAACCTGATCGGCGGCATCGCGATCCAGACGATGGTGCTCGTGCTGTGCGATCGAGCGGTCGGTGGCGACAAGCCGTTGACCTACCTCGTCGGTTCGCTGATCCCGGTCCTCGAGGGAGCCCTCGTGGTGATCGTCGTGGCGGTCATGCTGATGGGCACGATCCTGCCCGAATCGACCGCCATCGGAGGCGTCAGCCCGGCGTCGATCGGGATCGTGGTGACGTGGCTGATCGGCATCTTCCTGATCGACCGGGTCCGTAAGCATCAGCCGTGGCAGGTGACGATGCCCGGCAGCCGGCCGGGACGGCGCCATCGCCGCATCCCCCACCCGAAGGCGAAGAAGCCCTTCGCGGCGGCGAGCACGATCCGGGTCGCCCTGATCTTCGCCGCCGCCAGCGCGTTCACCCTGGTGGCGGGCGTCGCGCTCGAGACCAGCGGCAGCCTCGTCGCCGATCGCGCCGGGATCAACGGCGTCGTGTTCGGCGCGACGTTCCTGGCCGCGGCCAGTGCGCTGCCCGAGATCAGCACCGGGATCGAGGCCGTTCGACTCGGCGACAACGAGCTGGCGATCGGCGACATCTTCGGCGGCAATGCCTTCCAGCTCTGCCTGTTCGTCCTCGCCGACTTCCTCGCGGGGAAGCCGCTGCTGCCGGCGGCCGGACGGGAAGACGCCTGGCTCGGAGCCCTCGGCATCGTCCTGACCGGCATCTATATGAGCGCGATCATCGTGCGAGGCGAGCGTCGGCATGCCGGCTTCGGGGTGGATTCGCTGACGGCCGTCGTCGTGTTCGCGCTGGGCCTGTGGGGCCTCGAGATCATCGTCGGGTCGGCTTAGCGCAGGGTCGCGCGGACGAGCGCGCCGGTCTCCGAGCCGGCCTGCGCCACGACCGAGCCATCGGCCGCCCAGATGCCCGACCGGCCGGCCGCGGGGTCGTAGCCGCCACCGGTCGATCCCGCGCAACTGGACACTGCGACCCAGACCCCATGCTCGGTCGCGACGCGGCGGGCGCGCTGCTCCTGCAGCGCCGACTCGTCGGCGCCCTTGACGCTCCCCACGACGTAGACGTCGATGTCGAGCGCGGCGGTATCGGCCCAATGCTGCGGCACGGCGGCGTCCTTGCAGATGGCCAGCCCGAGTCGCCAGCCGTCGAGCTCGAGGACGGCCGGCGCAGTGCCGGCCGTGAAGCGGTCGGTCTCGGTCATGCCGAGCCACATCTTCCGGTAGGCAACGGCCGCCCCGCTCGCTTCGATGGCCAGCATCGCGATCTGACAGTCCCCGGCGTCGCCCTTGACGGGTGCGCCGACGAGCGCCACGGAGCCGGTCTCGGCGCAGGCCTCGACGATGGGCGCCAGCCGCGGGTCGTCGGTCGCGATCGCCGTCGCGTCCAGCTCGTAGCCGGTCAGCGACAGCTCGGGAAAGACCACCACGCGGGCCAGCGCGGTCCGGATCGCGACCGCGTGCGTGGCCGCGTTCGCTGTCACGTCGTGCGACAGCACGACGGGCTGGGCGACCGCGATGATCAACGGCTCACGCATCCGCTCCCTTCCTCCGCGACCGGCTGCGGTGACCGGTCGAGGATCGATGATACCGGTGGCTCGACACCATCCGGCGAACGAGACCCCCGGCCCGGGGAAGGGGCCGGGTCGGGGGCCCGATATGGTCCGGGTCAGACGCGACCCTTGGGCACCGTGTGCCAATACGTCTTGTTGAAGACGATCTTGCCGAGGTGCCACAGCTGGTTCGGCTTCGGCGGGCGGGGCGGGTGGTCGTAGTCGAACTGGAGGAGCGTCCCCTTGCCGTCGCCGATCTCGAAGAAGCACATCACGCGACCCTGGTAGTCGACGTGCTTGCCGGCCGGGGCCCGGCCCTCGATCGCCGCGGCGACGCGTTCGGCCACCACGGGCGCCTCGAAGTGGGCCGTGGAACCGGCCTTCGACAGCGGCAGGTCCGTCGCGTCGCCGAGCGCGTAGATGTCGTCGTGGCCGGTCACCAGGAGCGTGTGCCGGTCGGTCGGGAGCCAGCCGCCGGGTGCCGGCGCGAGGCCGGAGTCCATCAGGAACTGCTGGCCCTTGTGCGGTGGCACCAGGATCAGCAGGTCATAACCGAGCTCCTCGCCCTCGAGGCTCAGGACGACCTTGCGCTCCGGATCGATGGCCTCGACGTTGAAGAAGGTGTGAAGCTCGATGTGCTTGGCCTCGAGGATCGGGGTGGCCATCTCCGACACGCTCTCGATGGTGAAGGCGCGGCCGATCGGCGAGCAGAAGTCGAGCGAGGTCCGCCCGCGCATGCCGCGCTCGCGGAGTTCCGCCTCGAGCAGAAACGCGACCTCGAGCGGCGCCGGCGGACACTTGTAGGGCATCCCGGCGATGCCGATGACGACCCGGCCGCCATCGAACCGGTCGAGCGCCGCACGCAGCCGGCCGGCCGCCTCGGCGGAGTAGAAGTGGTGGGCTTCCGTCTCGAAGTGCTCGATCGATTCGGGCACGATCCGCGAGCCGGTCGCCAGCACCAGCTGGTCGTACCCGAGCGGTAGCCCGTCCTTGAGGGTGACGGTCCGCTCGACCGGGTCGACCCGTTCGACCTCGCCGACGATCAGGGTCACCCGCTTGTCGAGGAGCCCGCGCTCCGGGCGGTGGAGGTTGGCGGCCCGCTCGCCGCCCATGGCGATGTACATGAAGCCCGGCTGGTAGGTGTGCTCACCGGTCGCGTCGACGACCATGATCTCGACCTCGCCACGGTCGATCCGGCGGCGCAGCTTCTTGACCAGGAGGTTGGCGGTCAGGGTGCCCCCGACACCGCCGCCGAGGATGAGGATCCGCTGCATGGCCCGGCTACCGCCGCTTCTCGACCACGATCTCGTCGTAGCCGTCGCGGGTCTCGAGTGAGACGAGCCGATGACCCGCCTTCTCCACCCACTTGGGGATGTCGGTCTTCGAGCCCTTGTCGGAGGAGTAGACAGCGATGAGATCGCCGACCTGTCCCTCGCGGATGGCACGGATGAGCTCCATCAGCGGCCCCGGGCAGAAGCTGCCGCGGGCGTCGACGACACGGGTCACGGCGGCGGCGGTATCGGTCATGGTGGTACGCCCTTCCTCGACGATCGGCTAGATGAACAACGGGACGGAGTTCTCGGTCAGCAGCCCGATGACGGTCGCGGCGCCGACCGGCTCGCCCATGCCCTCGATCATGTCCTCGGGCTTGAGGCCGAACATGTCCATGGTCATCTGGCAGGGGAGGAACTCGACGCCCATCGCCTGGGCGACTTCGAGCAGCTCCTTGGGGCTGGCCACGCCGTACTGCTTGGCGAGCTTGCGCATCATCCAGGGACCCATCCCGAAGAAGTTCATCTTCGACAGGTGCCGGTGACTGATGCCTGGCCGTTGCATCGCCGACATCATCTTCTGCATCCAGTTCTCGCCGGTGATCCGCTTCGAATCCTTGACGAAGACCGGGAGGCCCCAGAACGTCACGAAGACGCGGGTCTTGACGCCCATCGCGGCGCTCGTCGAGGCGAGGATCATCGTCGCCCAGACCTTCTCGAGGTCGCCGCTGTAATCGATGATCAGGAAGTCCTTGGCCACGGCCTCGCGGTCGTCCGCCGGTGCCGGCGCGGGCGTGGGGCTGACGGTCGGATCGACGGCTTCCGGCCAGCCTTCGACGGCGGCGATCGCCTCGGCCAGTGGATCCGTGCTGGGCAGTGTCTCGGTCGTCATGGGTGGCTCACTTCCTGCGGATGACGAAGCGGTATTCCGCGCCGTCGGAGGTCTGTTCGACGAGCTCGTTGCCGGTCGCGCGGCACCAGGCCGCGACGTCCTTGATCGAGCCGGCATCGGTCGCCACGAGTTCGAGGGCGGCGCCCGATGGCAGGCCCTTGCACGCCTGCGCTGTCTTTACGATCGGCATCGGACACGACAGTCCGCGCGCGTCGACGACCTGGGTGATCTCGACGACTGGCATGATCGGGCTCCTTTCCGGATGGATCAGATGAAGACGACCTGGCCCTCGCCGGCGTTGAGATAGAAGGCGGTCACGCCCTCCACCCCATCCACGAGCGGGTCGAGGTCGGTCGATTCGAGATGGAGGAGGTCCATCGACAGCGAGCACGCCTGGATGTCGACGGCACCGAGGTCCTTGGCCTGGCGCATCGTTTCGGCCCAGGGGGCCTGCCCGGCGCGGGCGAGCGCATCGACAGCGGCCCGGCCGGCGGGGCCGGCCTCCGGGGCAAGCCCGTGGTCCAGCGCGATCCGGTCGGCCCGGAACGCATCTAGTGCCCAGTACTGCAGGAAGATGTTGACCGGCTTGCCGAGCGCGGCGGCGCCGGCGGCGAGCACGGCGGCGGCCTGCAACTTGTCGTCCGTGCCGGAGAAGAGGACAAGGTTCAGGGGTTCATCCATCGGGTCACCTCGTGGGCCAAACAGCCGGAGCGGGTCGGTCGGAGGCGGCCGTGGGAGTCGACGACAGCTCGGCCAGGCGTCGCAAGCGACGCTCGAGGACGCTGCGCATGATGTCGCAAGCGACGATCACATCGGTGTCGGCCAATCGGTAGTGGACTTCGCGACCGTCGCGGTCGGCGTCGACGAGGCCGGCCGCCCGCAGCACGGCGAGGTGCTGTGAGACATTCGGCTGGCTGACGCCCATGGAGACCGCGAGGCGTCCGACTTCGCACGGCCCGGCGGCGAGCCGGTGCAGGATCTCCAGCCTGCGCGGGCTTGCCAGCATGCGCAGGACTTCGGCCTGGAGGACCGTGATCTCGTCCATGGCCGGAGCATCGACCCATGCGCATCCGCGCATCAGTGCCGACCGTCACCCGATGGGGGGCCGATCCGCCCGCCCCCGGATCGATCCGCGCGTGCTGCCACCGCGCGCCTCCTGCCATCTGACCCGGCCGGTCGGTGACCTCGGGCACTGGCCCGGTCCCTGTGCCCGGAGCGATGCTCCGGTAGTCCGCCGCGAACGTGGCGGCAAGGAGGCGCGCGATGGCGGCCCGCTCATTCGTCGCTCCGTTCACGCCGATCCCGACCGCGGAGGCCAGCTCATGAACGCAACCGAGCGCGACGCCGCCCGTAGCGAGACACCGGCCACGCTGGTCTGGATCGATACCGACGACGCCATCATCGTCCGCTGGGACGGGTCCGCGACCATCGAGCGCGTCACCTCCGACGTGCCGCCCCAGCTCGACCGGTTCGTCGAACGGGTCGCCGAGCGCGTCCCCGCGGGCGATCCGGTCCGGATCATCGGGCCGGGCGTGGTCTGCAAGCGGCTTGGCCGCGTCCTGCGCGCCGAGGACCGCCGCCTGGGCCGGGTTCGGGCGGTGGCATCGCGCGCGAGCGCGCCGCTGACCGAACGCGAGCTGGTGGCCGACATCCGCGTGTTGGCCGGCAAGCCGACGGCACGACGAACCACGAGGGTCCATCCACGATGACGGTCGCCACGCCCGTCCCGGCAGACGTCTGGCGTGGCGCCCCGCTGCTCATCGCGTCGGAGCACTGCAAGGGCTGCGGGCTGTGCGTGGCGGCCTGTCCGCCGGGCGTCCTCGCTCTCGACCTCGACACCGTGAACGGTCTCGGCCACCACCCGATCCGCCTGCTCGATGCGGCGCGCTGCACCAGCTGCGCGTTCTGCGCCCGGGTCTGCCCCGACGCCGTCTTTACCGTGATCGCCCACCCCCGAGGCACCGACCGATGACGCTCGCCTACGCTGCGACCCTTGATCGGGCCGAGCCCGAGGGGGCCGCCCTCCCCGATCGGGTCCTCCTGAAGGGAAACGAGGCGATCGCCGAGGCCGCCATCCAGGCCGGCTGCGACGCCTACTTCGGCTACCCGATCACGCCCCAGGCCGAGCTGCTCGAATGGATGGCGCGCAGGATGCCCGAGGAAGGGCGCGCGTTCGTCCAGGCCGAATCGGAGATCGGGGCGATCTCCATGGCGCTCGGGGCGGCCGCGACCGGCGCCCGGGTGATGGTCTCGACCTCGAGCCCCGGGTTCAGCCTGATGGCCGAGGGGATGAGCTACATCGCGGCCTCCGAGCTGCCGGTCGTGCTGGTCAACGTGATGCGCGGCGGTCCGGGTCTCGGCAGCATCGCGCCGGCCCAGGCGGACTACCTCCAGGCGGTCAAGGGCCACGGCCACGGCGACTACCGGGTGCCGGTCCTGGCACCGTCCTCGATCGCCGAGGCGATCGCCATGGTCGCCGACGCATTCGAGATCGCGGAGCACTACCGGACGCCGGTCATCATCCTCGCCGACGGGATCATCGGCCAGGCGATGGAGCCGGTCCGGCCGATCTACCGGAACCCGCCCCGCCTTGACGACGGCTGGGCATTGAGCGGCGCCGACGGCCGGCCGCCGCGGGTCGTCAGGTCCCTCCATCTCCGCCCCGAGGACCTCGAGCAGCACAATCTCGCGCTCGCGGCCAAGTTCCGGGCCATCTCCGCGGCCGAGGTCCGCTGGGCCGGCGAGGCGCTCGACGACGCCGAGCTGGTGATCGTGGCCTACGGCACCGCCGCCCGGGTCGGTCGGACGGCCCTCGCCCGCGCGCGCGACGCCGGCCTCCGGGTCGGCCTGTTCCGCCCGATCAGCCTGTGGCCGTTCCCGTCCGACGCGCTGGCCGAGATCACAAGGACCGTCCGGGCCATCCTCGTCGTCGAGCTGTCGGCCGGACAGATGGTCGAGGACGTCCGCCTCGCGGTCGAGGGCCGAGCGCCCGTCCTGTTCCACGGCCGGACCGGCGGGATGGTCCCGACACCCGACGAGGTGGTCGACGCGCTGCGAAGCGCCTGGGCCTTGACACCCGACCCTGACGGAGGGGGCCGATGACCGCCATGACCGCACCCACCGCCGAGGCTCGTCCCCCGCGGATCGTCGCGGCCCGACCCGACCTGCTCGCGGACCGTGCCACGCACTACTGCCCGGGCTGCGGGCACGGCGTCATCCACCGCCTGGTCGCCGAGGTCCTCGGCGAACTGGGGCTCGGGCCGAAGACGATCGCCGTGGCGGCGGTCGGCTGCGCGGTCTTCGCCTACGACTACCTGCAGGTCGACTTCGTCGAGGCCCAGCACGGCCGCGCGCCCGCGGTCGCCACGGGGGTCCGCCGGGTCCGCCCCGACGCGTTCGTGCTGACCTACCAGGGTGACGGCGACCTCGCCGCCATCGGGACCGCCGAGATCGTCCATGCCGCGGCGCGCGGCGAGCGCATCACGGTCGTCTTCGTCAACAACGGGATCTACGGTATGACCGGCGGCCAGATGGCCCCGACCTCGCTGCTCGGCCAGAAGACGACCTCGACGCCACTCGGGCGCGACGCCCGGACAGCCGGCTACCCGATCCCGATCACGGAGATGCTGGCGATCGTGCCGGGCACCGCGTACGCGGCTCGTGGTTCGCTCGCCTCGCCGGCCGCCATCGGCAAGACCAAGGCGATGCTCCGGCGCGCCTTCGAGATCCAGGTCGCGGGGGGCAGCTTCGGCATCGTCGAGGTGCTCTCGAACTGTCCCGTCGGCTGGGGGATGACCCCGGTCGAGTCGATCGAGCATCTGTCGGTCGTCGCCGAGACCTATCCGCTCGGGGTCATCGTGGACCGGGCGCGCGCGGCAGGAAAGGCGTGATGGAAACCACCGTCATCGTGTCGGGCTTCGGTGGCCAGGGGCTGCTGTTCGCCGGGACCGTCCTGGCGCGGGCCGCCATGGCCGCCGACCTCGAGGTCCTGTGGATCCCGTCATACGGACCGGAGATGCGCGGCGGCGCGGCGGCCTGCACGGTCATCATCGCCGATCGTCCGATCGGTTCGCCGGTCGTGGACCGCGTCGACATCTTGATCGCGCTGTCGGGTCCGGCGCTCGAGCGCTACGGCGCGCTGGTGGCGCCGGGCGGGCTGCTGGTCATCGACGGGACCATGGTCGAGCCACCGCCCTCGCCCGACTTCGAGGTCGTCGCGCCCGCCTGCACGACCCTGGCCCGTGCTGCTGGTGACGACCGGCTGGTCAGCATCGTCGCCCTCGGCGCGCTCATCGGCCGGCGCCCGGTGGTCGATCCCGAGACCTTCCGCGACGCGGTCCGGGCGGTCGCCGGAGCCAAGCATCCGGAGGTCCTGGTCGCCGACCTCGAGGCGTTCGATGCCGGGCTGGCATCGGTGACCCGGGCGCCGGTCACCCTCTGACCCGACCCGTCCATGGGGACGGCCATTCGGCCCGATATTCCGGGCCATTCGGTCCTTTGAGCAGGCCCGATCGCGGTCATACGATCGCATCCACGGTGGACGTCGGAGGGGACGCCCGGCGCCCACCGCGATCCCCCTTGTTCTCACCCGAGATGAAGCGCGCGCGCCTCCGCGGTCAACGCGTCACGGACGTCCGGGTGGGCGATCCGGATCAGCTCGGTCGCCCGCTCCCGGAGGCTCAGGCCGAACAAGTCGGCGACTCCCCATTCGGTCACGACCGTGCGAACGTGTGCCCGGGTCGTGACGACGCCGGCTCCCTCACGCAGCGACGCAACGATCCGCGACTGCCCGTCCTTGACCGTCGACGGCAGAGCGATGATCGCGCGTCCCTCCGAGGCTAGCCCGGCGCCGCGGATGAAGTCCATCTGCCCACCCACCCCGCTATACAGGCGGTGGCCGATCGAATCGGCGACGACCTGCCCCGACAGGTCCACCTCGATCGCCGAGTTGATGGCGACCATCCGGCTGAACGAGCGGATGACGTGGGTGTCGTTGGTGAAGTCGACCGGCCGCATCTCGACCTCGGGGTTGTCGTTGGCGAAGTCGTACAGCCGCTTGGTGCCCATCATGAACGCGGTCACGAGCTTGCCGCGGTTGCGCTCCTTGCGGGCGCCGGTGATGACCCCGGCCTCGACCAGGTCGACGATCGAGTCGGTGAACATCTCGGTGTGGACGCCGAGATCCTTCTTGTCTCGGAGCGCGAGGGCGGTCGCTGCCGGGATCGCACCGATGCCGAGCTGGAGGGTCGCCCCGTCGGGCACGAGTTCGGCGACGTGCTCGCCGATCCGTCGCTCGACCTCACCGAGCGTCCCGACCGGGTATTCGTAGGGCGGGACGTGGCACTCGATCGCGAGGTCGATCTGCGACTCGTGGATGAAGCTGTCGCCGAGCGTCCGCGGCATGGCGGCGTTGAACTGGACGATGACCTGGCGCGCGGCGCGGATCGCGGCGTGCATCGCCTCGACCGAGCTGCCCAGCGAGCAGAACCCGTGGGCATCGGGTGGCGTCGCGTTGACGAAGACCGCGTCGAGTGGGAGCCGGCCGCTGTCGAACAGGCGCGGCACGTCGGACAGGAAGACCGGGACGTAGTCGGCCCGGCCCTCGTCGATCGCCTTGCGCGCATTGGGGCCGATGAACAACGCTCGATGCCGGAAGTGGGGCGCCATCTCGGGAGCGAGGTGCGGACCGGGTCCTTCACAATGGAGATGGACGACGCTCACGTCCGACAGTTCAGGCGCCCGCGCGACGAGCGCGTCGAGCAGGACCGAGGGCGTCGCGGCGGCGCACTGGAGATAGAGCTGTTGGCCGGAGGCGATCCCGGAGACGGCCTCGGCTGGGGTGACGATACGCATGGTCACCCGAGTCTATCCGGGCCGGCCGGTCGCGGTGAGGCCAGTGGTCACGCGCTCGCGGACTGGTCTCAGGCGCTCCTCATCGATCGCGGGCATCCTTCGGCTGACGGATCGTCCGGTCCATCCCTACCCGGAGCCATGATGCCCAGGTCTCGCGTCCTCATCGTCGTCGTCGTCATCGCCGCCGCGGCCGCCGTCGGTGGCTTCGTGCTGTACGACCTGGTCCTGCGCGGCGACAGCGCGGCCGCGCTCGTGCTACCCGGCGCCTCAGGGGATCCAGCGGCCAGCACCCGCCCCACCGCGAGCTTCGACGGGGCCGTGGCCGGCACGTGGGACGTCGCACCTGGGAGTGTCGCGGGGTATCGGGTCCGCGAGCAGCTGGCCACCCTGTCGGCCGAGAGCGATGCCGTCGGGCGGACCGACGCTGTGACCGGCTCGATCACGATCGAGACGTCCGGCTCGAGCAGTACGCTGACGGCGGGATCGCTGTCGGTCGACACGACCTCGATCACCTCCGACAAGTCGATGCGCGACAACCGGCTGCGGCGCGAGGGCCTCGAGACCGACTCCTACCGGACGGCAACGTTCAGGCTGACCAAGCCGGTCGAGATCCCGGCCGCGGCGCTCGCCGGGACCGCGTCGGCCGTCACGCTAAACGGCGACCTGACCCTGCACGGGGTCACCAAGTCGGTCGACATCCCGGCCCAGGCCCAGCTCGTGGATGGGACGATCCAGGTCGCGGGCTCGCTCGCCTTCCCGCTCTCGGACTTCGGCATGACCGCCCCGAACATCGGCGGGTTCATCATCTCGATCGCCGACCAGGGCACGCTCGAGTTCCTGGTCGACTTCACCAAGGGCTGAGCCCACCTCGGGTCCGACCGTCCGGGCCGTTTCACCCGCACGGGATGACGCCCGAAGCCGCGCCGCGTGGTTCCATGGCGTCACGCCGGACGACCCGACCATCGACCAGGGGTGCATCCATGCCCGCCTACCGCGATCGCCTCCGACGCCTGACGATCAGCGATGGTCGATACCTGGAGGAGGTCATGGGCGGGCGCGAGCGGGCCGCCGATGCGCTGCCTCACAGCGACCTCGAACCATCGACACGCGCGCTCGTCCGGGTGGCTGCCCTCGTCGCGCTCGACGGCCCGAGCTCCGCGTTCGACGGCGCGGTGACCTCGGCGCTCGCCGCCGGCGCATCGGCGGACGACATCGTCGATGCGCTGATGGCGGTCGGCCCGACCGTGGGCTCGGCGTTGCTCGTATCGGCGGCACCAAAGGTCGCGATGGCCCTCGGCTATGACGTCGGCGCCGACCTCGAGCTTCTCGATCCGGAGCCGTACCGCACGTAGCCGGCGTGACCCGATGTCGGTCGCACGCATGCCCGCGACCGGAACGACCACGACCGAGCGCCCGCAGCGGGGCCGCCCGGTCACCCGATCGGACGCGCCTGTGGTGACCCAGTGCCCGGAGCCGGCCGATCCGCCGCCGGCGGCGTCGCGGTCCCATGCCGCCGCGCTGGCCACCAGCTCCACTCCCCGAAGGAGGCCGCGAGTGCCGGCACGAGGAGTCCCGGCGAGGATGATCCCCGCCGACGTCACGACCATCCCGGTCCGCGCCGATGCGCGCCGGATGCCGGCCCGAAGATCGTTACTGGACCGACCGGGGGACCCGCGCAGCCCGACCGTTGGCCAACCGATCAGGCGGGCGTCACTCCCGCATCAGCATCGCCTGGGCCTCGCGCTCGAGGTCGATGTACGGTTCGCCGCTCACGTCGACGGCTACCCGCTTGATCGCGCCCCCCGTGAACCGATACGGCCGCTCGCCGGGATAATCCTGCGTGACGGGGTCACCGACATCGCGGCCGACGGCCAACCCCTCGCCGGCGATCATGTAGCCACCGGGCTGGGTCTTGATGCGCCCTTCGCCGACCTTCATGTCGCCGTAGTAGAGCGACAGGATGCCCTCCGCCACCGGCGACGGGCCCGTGCCTTCCTTCTCGAACGACGCCGACAGGATGAGGTTCTCGCCCGTCGGCAGGTCCACGGTCGCCACGACCTTTTGCTCGAACATGCCAACGAAGCTGTTGACGTAATGCAACCGGCCGTCCTTCACGTAGAGCGCGTGGCCACCGAACCTCGAGCCCTGCGAGAAGAGCACACCTTCCGCGCCGGGTCCCGGCAGGTCCACCAACGCACCGATCACGAACGAGCGGCCGCGGACGGTCACGGCCTGCGCCTCCGGGACCTCGGCGTGCTCTGGGAAGTAGACGTAGCGCGCGCGCGGCGGCGACAGCTGCGGACGTGGGGAGATGAAGATCTCCAGCGCGGACCGGTCGTCGAGCGGAAAGCCTTCGTTGGCGCCGGCCTCGGCGTACCACAGATTGATCATCTCCTGGAGCTTCTTCGGCTGTTCGGCGGCAAGGTCATGCAATTCGGAGCGGTCCACGTCCGTGTGGTACAGCTCCCAGGCGTCGTCGCCGAAGTGGCTCCAGCCGGCGATCGTCGGATGCGTCGTGATGGCCTTCCAGCCGTCGTGCCAGACCCCACGCGAGCCGAGCATCGAGTAGAACTGCGTGTGGCGGGCGCCAGGAACGGCGGCGTCGTCAAAGCTGTAACGCATGCTCACGCCATCGAATCCGGTCTGGGCGTGGCCCTTGATCTTCTCGGGCGCTTCGATGCCGAGCGCGTCGAGGACGGTGGGCACCAGGTCGATCGCGTGGTGGTACTGGGTCCGGATCTCGCCCTTCGACGTCATGCCGGCGGGCCAGGAGACGATGCACGGGTCACTGGTCCCGCCATTGAACTCATAGCGCTTCCACATCTTGAATGGGGTGTTGAAGGCCATGGCCCATCCGTTCGGGTAATGGTTGTACGTCTTGGGTCCGCCTAGTTCGTCGAGCATCGCGAGGTTTGCGTTGATGTCGTCCGGGATCCCGTTCGCGAACAGCATCTCGTTGACGGAGCCGTCGGGTCCACCCTCGCCGCTCGCGCCGTTGTCGGACACGACCATGATCATCGTGTTCTCGCGCTGGCCGGTCATCTCGAGGTAGTCCAGCAGCCGCCCGATCTGGTGGTCGGCATGGGACAGGAAGCCGGCGTAGACCTCCGCCATCCGCGCAAACAGCCGCTTCTCTTCATCGGACAGGGAGTCCCACGGCCGCGTGCTGTCCATGGCCGGGAAGGGCTTTCCGTCCGGGCCCGTCCGCGTCTCGGACGTGCCGATCGGGTTGATCGGAGGCAAGTCGGTGTCCGGTGGCACGATGCCCATCGCCTTCTGGCGGGCCAATGTCGCCTCACGCATGGCCTCATAGCCCATGTCGAACTGGCCCTTGTATTTGTCGATCCAGTCCTTTGGGGCGTGATGCGGCGCGTGGGCGGCGCCCGGCGCGTAGTACAGGAAGAACGGCTTGTCGGGCGCGACTGCCTTGGCGTCCATGATGAATTCGATGGCCTTGTCGGTGATGTCCTCACCGAAGTGGTAGCCCTCGTCGGGCGTCTTCGGCTGATCCACCGGATGGTTGTCGTAGACCAGTTCCGGGAACCACTGGCTCGTCTCGGCACCGAGGAACCCGTAGAACCGTTCGAAGCCGCGCCCGGTCGGCCAGTTGCGGCGCGTAGAGGCGAGATTCATCTCGACGGTCGGGCAGAGATGCCACTTGCCGACCATGTAGGTGTTCCAGCCCAGTTCGCCGAGGATCTCGGGGAGCATGCCGTTCTCGGGCGGGATGGACCCGCTGGCGTTGGGAAAGCCCGAGGCGCCCTCCGTGATGCAGGCCATGCTGTTGCGGGTGTGGTTGCGGCCGGTCAGCAGGCACGAGCGGGTCGGCGAGCAGAGCGCGGTCGTGTGCCATTGCGTGTAGCGGACGCCGTCGGCGGCGATCTTGTCGATGTTCGGCGTGGCGATCGGTCCGCCGTAACACGACATCGCCGAGAAGCCGACGTCGTCAAGCACGACGTACACCACGTTGGGTGAGCCGGCTGGTGCGGCGGGCGCCACGAACGGCGCCCAATCCTCGACCGATTCGCGGATGTCGAGGTTGATCGTTCCCTGGAAGGGTCGCTGGGGCATCTCGTGTCTCCCTCTGGGCGCGCGGTGGTCCCGTCCGCCAGGACGGTTCGGCGTGGGGCGGAGGTGCTTCCCCCACGGGGATTCCAGACGGGCGGAGCGGCGCCGGCATCACCCGACCGGGATGAAAGGCCGTCTGCCCGGCGCATCGGGCGGTCCGACGCGCGGTGGGGATCCGGCACCGGGATATCCTGTCGCCGTGACCTTCACGCGCGAGGATCCGACCGGGAACGGCCGATCTACCGGACCTGTCCCTGCCGATTCGCGCGGGACGCCTCCGTCCGCGCGGGTAATGGCTACGAAGCTGCAGGTCCCCAGGCTGCCGGACGGGGTCGTCGCGCGACCACGGCTGCTGGCGCGGATCGGGGCGATGGGGGATCTCCCGCTGGTGGCGGTCGTCGCCCCGGCCGGCTTCGGCAAGTCGACGCTGCTCGCCCAGGTAGCGGCCGCCACCGCACGACCGATCGCCTGGTACACGGCCGACCACCGCGATCACGATCCGGCGACCCTCATCCTGGGGCTTGCGGCTGCCCTCGAGCGCGTCGGGGCCCTCCCCCCGGACGTCTCCGCCGCCGTCACGCTCCAAGGGCCGTCGGTCTGGACCTCGGCGATGCCACGGCTCGCGGACGCGGTGCGCGGCGCCGGCCCGATCCTCGTCGTGATCGACGAGGTCGACCGGATCACCGGCCGCGAGGCCGTCGAGGTCATCGTCAGCCTGACCGATCACCTCTCGGCCGCCGCCCAGATCCTCGTCGCGGGCCGGACGGCCGGCGACCTCCCGTTGGCCCGGCTCATCGTCGCGCGCAAGGCGGGGATGATCGAACAGGACGACCTGGCGTTCCTGCCCGACGAGGCGGTCGGCCTGCTGGCCAGCGCCGGAGCGAGCCTGCCACCACACGAAGTCGATGAGCTCGTCGAGCGGACCGAGGGCTGGGCCGCCGCGATGTATCTCGCCGCGGTCGCTCGAGCGCGGACCGGACGGTCCGTCGGCGAGTTGCTCGCCGATCGCTGGGTCGGCGACTATGTCAGATCCGAGGTCCTGGCGACCTTCGACGCCGACGATCGGGCCTTCCTCGCGCGGACAGCCATCCTCGACACGCTCTCCGGCCCGCTGTGCGACGTCGCGCTGGAGCGGACCGGGAGCGGCGCGATCCTCGAGCGCCTCGCCCGCTCGAACCGGCTGGTCGTCGCGCTCGACCCCGAGCGGCGGTGGTTCCAGCTCCAGCCGGTCCTCGCCGACGTCCTGCGCGCCGAGCACAGGGACCCGCCGGCGGACGAGCAGGCGGTGCTCCATCGTGCGCTCGCGTGGCACGAAGCCCATGGGATGCCCGAGGTGGCCCTGGAGTACGCATTCGGGGCCGAGGATCGCGAGGCGGTGGAACGGATCCTGTCGCGGATCCTCCAGCCGATCCTGAACTCGGGCCGCCGCGGGACGATCGGACGCTGGCTGGATGACCTCGAACGCCTGGGGCCAGCCGACCCGTCGGTCGCGGTCGTCGCCAGTGCCATCGTGGCGATCGACGGCGACGCGCCGCGATCGGCGCGCTGGCTCGGCTATGCGGACCGCATCGGCCCGGCGCCGGGCGTCGACCCGCGCGTCGATGGGATGCGTGCACTGGGTCATGCCCTGGCGATGACCGATGGGGCGAGCCAGATGGCGGGCGAGGCCGCGATCGCCGCGGCGCTGATCCCCTCGGACGACGTCTGGCACCCGGCCGCGGTGATGCTCGTCGGCGTGGCCGCCGCGATCCTCGACGACGAAGCCGCCGATGACGCCATCGATCGCGCGATCGACGCCTATGAGCGCCAGGGATCGGGCCATATCGCGGGCGCGACGGCGCACGCGATGCGCGCCTCGCGCGCGCTCGACCGCGGCGACCTGCACGGCGCGACCGCATCGGTCGCGCGTGCCCGCCGGATCATGCGCGAGCATGGCCTCGCGGAGATCGTGCTGGCCGGCCTGCTCGACGCTCTCGCGGCGCGGCTCGCGATCCGCCAGGGTGGGGCTGCGCAGGCACGGGCCGACGTGATCCACGCCCAGCGTTTCCGGCCGCACCTGACAAGCGCCATCCTGTGGCTGGCGATCATGACTCGTCTCGAGCTCGCGGCGGCCATGCTCGCCCTCGACGACCCGGGTGGCGCGCGGTTCCTGCTCCAGGAGATCCGCGAGCTGGTCGACCCGGCGATCGACATCGGCCGGTTCGCCACGCGCATCGAGGCGCTCGAAGCCGCGCTGCACCACCGTGACGGGGCGGTCTCGCCGTCGACCCTGTCGGCTGCCGAGCTCCGCCTGCTGCCGCTGCTGACGACCCACCTCACCTTCCGCGAGATCGCCGCCCACCTGTTCCTGTCGTCGAACACCATCAAGACGCAGGCCATCTCGATCTATCGCAAGCTCGATGCCACCAGCCGGACGCAGGCCGTCGAGCGGGCGACGAGCCTCGGCCTCATCGATGGCGGCCCGACCGCCGCGACCGTCCATTCGGTCTAGGTCGCGCGGCGGCGTCAGATCGTCGGAGGCAAGCGGGCAGCGCTAGCGGGTGTAGGCGCCGCCCGGGTCGAGTTCCTCGCGGATCAGGCGCAGTTCGAGCTCGGTCGGAGGCGGTGTCGCCTCGAGCTCGGGAGCGACCGCGATCGGCCAGCCGATCGAGTCGCGGACCGCTTCGACCGTCGCACCCGGATGGAGTGAATCGAGCCGCATCTCGCCGGCGTCGTCGAAGTGATAGATGCCGAGGTCGGTCACGACCACGCTCGGCCCGCGGCCGAGCCAACCGCCTTCGCGGCGGATCCGTTCGGCCTGCTCCGCGCCGCCAAGGTTGCCGGGACTCGTTCGAAAATCGATGGTTTCGACGAAGCTGCGCTTGCTCTGGCGCATGATCACGAATACCTGCCGGGCGTTGATCGCGATCTCGCACGCGCCGCCGGAGCCGGGCAATCGGGTCGTCGGATGGTCGTACGGCCCGATCACGGTGGTGTTGATGTTGCCGAACCGGTCGATCTGCGCGGCGCCCAGGAAGCCGACATCGATAAGGCCACGCTGCAGGTAGTAGCCGAACAGCTCGAGCATGCTGACGACCGCCGTCGAGCCGGTGACGATGGTCGGGTCGCCGATCGACAGCGGGAGGCGCGCCGGCCGGGCGCCGAAGACACCGGCCTCGTAGACCAGCTCGAGATCCGGCGCGACGGTGCGCTGGGCGAGGTTGACCGCGATGTTCGGGAGCCCGACCCCGACGAAGCAGACATGCTGGCCGGCCAGCTCGCGGGCCGCCGCGACGATCATCATCTCCGACTTGCTGAACGCGGCGGGGTCGGTCACGGCACCTCCCCGATGTCCAGGAAGACCCGCTTCCCGAGCCGGCGTGCCGTCGCCACCATCCGGTCCGCGCCCTCGGACGGGCCGCCGATCCGCAGGCAGGCGTCGCAACGCGCCAGCACTCGTTCGGCGATGGGGTGGAAGAGCTCGTCGAACGCGTCGGCGTCGCCGGCCCGCTCGGCCTCCTCGATGAGCGGCAGCGCGAACCACTCCCCCATCACCGGCAGGTGGCCCCGACGGTAGAGCTCGAGCGAGACCGCCGTCATCGCCTCCACGTTGGTCGCGATCCGCGTCGGGTCGCCGTCCGTCCCGGACCGATATGGCCCGGCGACAAGGATCATCAGCGGCGAGGGAGTCGTCGCCGGGTCGGTCATCGGCGCGCCTCGAACAGCTCGATCGGGTTGCCGTCCGGATCGTCGAGGACGACCTGCCTGCCACCGGGCCCGGTCACGATGTCGTTCCGAAAGGAGGCGCCGGCGACGCGGAGTGACGCGACCTGCGCCGCGGCGCGATCGAGGTCGGTGACGAGGTAGCGGACGGTGGTGGCCATCAGCGATAGGCCCCATAGTCGACGCTGCCGGACGGCGCCCGCCCCGGCTCGAGCGAGGCGAGGCGGTCCCGGCCGAGCTTCTCGAGGTAGGCCGCCCGGCCATCGAGGTCGTAGACCCAGTCCCGCAACCACGCCTGGATCGTCGCCTCGTCGCGGGTGATCGCATCCCAGTCCAGGTAG
>Ga0307281_10000110_pt1 | contig 18317 bp, 11 predicted proteins | sample ER_DNA_120_FD_194486 | JGI IMG/M metagenome (GOLD analysis project Ga0307281, IMG submission 194486) | Bulk soil microbial communities from the East River watershed near Crested Butte, Colorado, United States - ER_DNA_120 | ecosystem: Environmental > Terrestrial > Soil > Floodplain | place...
TTGATTGACGCGCACGAGTTCGGTCTTTCCGAAATCGACCTGCGTGCGCAAGTGCTGCGCGAGCTGTCCGGTGTGATTCTCTTCCAGCACGATCACTTTCTTGAGCGGCGCGAGGAATTTCCTCACGGTGGCGGTGGCGAGCGGATTCAGGACGTGCGGCTGATAGTGCGCAACCAGCGTCCCTTCCTGCCGCAGCTTGGCCACGACCTCGGCGATGGTGCCCTCGGTCGATCCCCATCCGATGATGCCGATCTCCGCTCCGGCGGGCGCGTCGTACACGCCGTCGCCCTCTGTCTCCAGTTCGTGGCGCAGCGTCTCCAGCTTGCGATAACGCTTCTCCACCATGCGCGCCCGGTTCTCGGGCGTGTAGTTGGCGTGGCCCCACTCGTCGTGCTCGAGGCCGGTCGTGACGTAGGTCGAGTCGGATGTGCCGGGAATCATCGTCGGCGAAACGCCCGTCTCGGTGATCGCGAAGCGCTGGAATTCGTCCGCCGAGCCGCCGTTCGCCCTCACGCGTTCTTCAATGTGGAGATCCACGGCGTGCGGACGGTCGACGGTCTTGGTGCGATAACCCATGGACTGGTCGGAGAGCAGGATGACCGGCATCTGGAAGCGCTCCGCCAGGTTGAAGGCACGCACGGCGGCGTGGAAGCAATCCTCGACGCTGGTCGCGGCAATCACGATGCGCGGCGATTCGCCCGCGCTGCCGTGGACCGCGTACATGAGGTCGGACTGCTCGGTCTTGGTGGGCATGCCGGTGGCGGGACCGCTGCGCATCACATCCGCGATGACCACGGGGATCTCGCACATCGACGCCATCCCGATCATCTCGCTCATCAGCGACAATCCAGGTCCCGACGTGGCGGTCATCGACTTGGCGCCGGCCCACGAGGCACCGAGGCACGCCGAGATGGCCGCGATTTCGTCCTCGGCCTGCACCACGTTGCCGCCGAACGCCGGCAGGTGCTTCATCATGAACTCGAGCACCTGCGTCGCAGGCGTGATCGGATAGCCCGCAACGAAGCTGCATCCCGCCGCCACCGCGCCCATGCTGAGCGACTGGTTGCCCGAAATGATCATGCGGTTCTCGAGCCGGTTTTCCGAAGCGGGCCGCGCCAGCTTCATGGACACGAGGCGCGCATCGCCGTTGAGCATGTTGAGCCCCGCGTCGAAGGCCTTGAGGTTGGTGGCGACAACCTCTTCGCCCTTGCGCTTGAACTGCTTCGTGACCAGGTCGCGCGCAAAACGCGGCGGGATGTTGAGCACGTTCACCATGGATGCCAGTGCCACGATGTTCTTCGCGAGGCGCGCCCCGGTTTCCTTCATCGCGGTTTCGTGCAGTGGGATCTGCATGTGCGCGAACGGGTAGTCGGGCGGCACGGTGCCGTGCTTGGGATCGTAGAGGAGGACTCCGCCGGGATTGAGGCGGCCGGCCCACACGTCGATGGCTTCCTGGTTGAAGGCCATCAGGACATCGGCGTTACGGCCGATGGAGGTCAGGGCGTCAGTGCTCATGCGGACCTGCATCATGGCAAGTCCGCCTTTGATTTCGGCGGGATAGGACCTGAAGGTGAAAACGTCGAGGCCGGAATCAACCGCGGCACGGGTCAAAATTTCCGCGGTGCTGATAACGCCCTCGCCGCCTTCGCCGGCGATGCGAACCGTAATGTCATTGCGCATGTTTTACTCCTGGCAAGCGGCCGGACATGCGGGCCCAGTATAGCAAAAGACGAAGATATCGGGAATAGAAGATAGGGGTAGTTGCATTTCCCCTTCGTCTTCACAGAAGATAGCTCCCATGGTGAGGTTTGGACAGTTTCTGCTGATCATATTCCTCCTGGCCGCGGGCGGCCCGGCGGGGTGTACGCGCGGGGAGGCCGGTTCCCACAAGCCGTCCTATCCCGGCGCGGTCGTGATCCAGCTCCGCGACGTCAAGTTCGACGACGGCGACACCTTCCTGGTCAAGAAGACCGCCATCCGGGTGCTTGGTATCGACACGCCGGAGATCACCGATCCCGCGGTGGGCATCTACGAGGATCAGGCGTTCGGACGCGCCGCTGCCGATTCGACGCGCGCCATGATCACCCGCGCGCACGTGGTCGAGCTCGCGTATGACGGCCGCGACATCTACCACCGGCGCCTGGCGCACGTGTTCGTGGATGGTGAATTGCTGGGTGTGAAGCTCTTGGGATACGGGCTGGCGTACGAGAACGTGCGGCACTTCGGGGACAACGGCTTTCCCGACCTGGCGGACCGGATCATCCACGCCGCCAACGCCGGTCCCAGGCCTGCGTTCGAGCCGCCACACCTCTGGCGCAAGGAGCACCAGAAGCGCAACAAGCCGTAGCGCGTTGGTTACGGAAGCCGCTGGGGATCAGAGGTCAGGATCTCCGCACCCTCCAGGAGTGCTGTCACCTGCCAGTAGTACCCCGCCGGCAAATCGCCCGAGTGCGCGTCGAAGTGCGCGGACAACGCCGAGGACGGCGCGCGCCGCGTGACCTCATTCAAGTCGCGCGCGAGGATGGTGACGCGATATGCGTCCGCGTTCTTCACAGCATCCCAGTGAAACTCGACCGTGCCGTCCGCGGCCGGCGCCGCCCCGAGCCCGGTGAACTGTGCGGCGGGCTCGCCGCGATACACGATCTCTTTCGATTCCCACGGCTGCCAGCGCGTGAGCACCACGGCAACCAGCGCGATGGCCGCCACCGCGCCCGCGAGTCTCACGTACGAAAGATCGAACCAGCGCCGGCGACCGCGTCCTTGCGATCCGGAAACGCGCTCGGGCCGGTCATCCTCCACATGAGTGGCGATGAAACGTGCGAGCTGGGCCTCGGCCGCTTCGGGCTTTGCGTCCGCGGCCACACCGGCGTGGATGAACTCCTCGTATGCGAACAACAACGAGCTGCAGCGCGGACACGCCGCGGCATGGCGGCGTCTGGGATCGTCCGCGGACAACTGCTTTAGCGTTCCCAACTGTTCGACGGGAATGCATTCGTTCATGGTGACACTCCTTCCCGCCCTGCGGCGGTTCAGGCCTCCTCCAGTGCCGACCTGAGCTTGCGTCGCGCCCGTTGCAGCACCGCGCGGGCCCCGGTCTTCTGGTCCAGCTTCAACAGGACCGTGATCTCATCCACCGGCATGTGCTCCGAGTAGCGCAGCCAGATCGCGCGCTGCTCGACGGTGTCGAGTACGCGCGCCGCGGCCTCGGTAAGGCGCCGGCTCTGAATCTCCTGTTCGATCCGTTCCTCGATCGACGCTTCTTCGCTTTCGAACGATTCAAGATCGACTTCCTCGCGGCGCGAATCGTTGCGCATCTCGTTGAAGCAGCGGTTGCGCGCAATCACGAACAACCACGAGGAGAACGCCGCCCGTCCTTCGAACTCGCCCATGCGCTGGTACGCTGCGAGCAGAACGTCCTGGGCCATGTCGAGCGCGCGCTCATGGTCGCGCACATAACGGAAACACCACAGGTAAACGGCGCGACGGTAGCGAAGCAGGAGTTCTCCCGCCGCCGCGCGCCCGGTGGGCGTGCCCGCATGGGCGCGCGCCCGCTCGAGCAGCTCCCGGTCGGGTGTGCTGGCTCGTTCGCTCACTAGAATGGACACTCCGGGGGGACTGAAATCACGGGGCGATTCTAACCCGTGCTCTCCGGCGCCGCCAAACCACCAAAGCCCAAGCGGGACCAAGGATTAGGCCGGCCAGCGCGATTCCAGGAAGGAGGCGCTGCGGGCGGGGGTGCAGGGACACGGTCAGATCGCCGTCGCCGATGACGACAAAACCGGCCCAGAAGAACGGAGCCGGGTGCTCCCTGCGCATGGCCAGGCGGGCGCTCTGCAGGGCGGCGGCCGTCGTCTTTCCGTTGGCCAGCTCACGGTAGAAACGCTCCATGAGCTCCGCGGTCGTGCGGTCGTCGACCTCCCACAGGCTCCCCACCACCGCGCGGCTGCCCGCGCTCACGAACGACGACGCGATCCCAAGCACGCCCTCGGCCATCGTCGCGCGGCCGAGCGCGGATTCGCACGCGGACAACACCACGAGGCGGGCATGCGTGCGCCGGTTGGCGATCTCGGACGCACGAACGAACGGATCCCCGGGAAGATGGGCGGCCACCTGCTTCGATTCCGCCGTGGAGAGCACCAGGGGCTGCGCCACGGTGGAATCCCGCGGGCGCGGGGCGGGTGCGCCGCCAGCGCCGATCAGAATGCCCGAGTTCCACGGGCGTTCACCGTCGACGTGCACGTGCGAAGCGACGTGAACAACGTCGTAGCCGGAAAGGCCGGCAAGGAACTCAGCTCGCGACGGACCGAGCGAACGCGTGGCCCCGTAGCGGGCCGCCAGGTGATCCACTTCTTCACGCGCTCCCGCGAGCACGAGCGTATCCGAAGCAACGGCGAGCACCGACGATTCCGTGACGGACGGATCGGGTCGCGCACGCAGATAGTTGAGAAACGCGGCGGACGGAACCCGCACGGTTTCGTGCGTGATGCCCAGCGGCCCGGCCTCACCCGGGCAGACGATCGTCTCGAGCGGGAACCCGGCCAGGAATCCATCGAGCGCGGCGTACACGCGCGTCGAAGAACGAATCACGTCATCGGCGCCCGCAAAGAGCAGCTCTCCGAGCGCGCGTGACGGCGCATCCGTTTCGTCGATCGCTCCCGGAGCAGGCGAACGCGCGCACAGTCGCGCGTAGTTGCGCGTGCGCCGCTGCAACACATCGTGAGGATCGTCGATCACGGCGGTTCGAAATTGGCCCCGCGTCACCGTGAACACGTAGATGCGCCCCGGCGTGGCGCTCGCGCGGTAGAAACACTCTCCCGGCCTGAGGACATGCTGCTGCAGCTCCTGCGAGGTCGGCGGCCGGGCCAGCGCCGGGTCCACATCGCTGAAACGGCGTGGATCCGTGACGCGTTCGAGCAGCGTTCGCGCTTGCACCTGCTGGAGGAAATCGAACAACGCGCGGTTGCGCGCTTCGCCCGGAGCTTCCGGCGGGTAGATCCGAAGCACATCGCCGCTCTCGAGCAACTCGCCGGAGAGGGTCGCGCGCCGCGCCTCGCGCCACTGGAACTCGCCCGCCGCGCTGGACGCCTCGAAGGCGGTGCGCGCCCGCTGCAGCCAGTCGAACGCATCCACTTCGCGTCCGGCCGCGCGCTCACAGAGGCTCATCTCCGATGCCGCCGTCACCATGAAACTCGAGTCGTTGCGCGCCGACGCATCCTGCCAGGCGCTCAAGGCCGACGCGCGGGCGTGCCCGACATCACCCAGCGCGCGCAGGCAACGCGCGCTCATCAAGAGCGCGTCGGTTCTCCAGGTGGACGGCTCATCGTTCACGAGCCCGCGTGTCGCGGCCAGGATGGTGCCCGTCGCCGCCGGAATACTGTCGAGTGCCAGCAGCGCCCCCGCCAGGTACGTGGCCGCTTCCGTCCTCGTCTTCCCCGGCAGCCGTTCCTGCCGCGCCAGCACGTCGCGAAAGCAACGCGTGGCGGCGGCATAGCGCCCCTGCACCAGGCGGATCCTTCCTAGATCGACGGCGACACCGACATCCAGCATGCCGTCGTTCCGCAAAGACATGGCTTCGGTCAGGGTCGATTCCGCGTGCGCATAGCGTCCGATCATCTGATCCACGATGGCAACGTTGCGCGCGGTGGCGGCGATGTCGAAGCTGCGCAGCTCGCGCTTGATCTCGTATGCGCGCTGGAAGTACTGCGCCGCCATGGAAAGCTCGCCGTGTTCCTGCTCCATCACGCCGAGATTGTTGATGGCGTCGCTCTCCTGGCTGCGGTCGCCCAACTCGCGCGCGGTGAGCCACGCGCGCTGGTAGCTGGTGCGCGCGTCGTGATAGCGGCCCATGCGCTCGAGCACGCGCGCGAGCCCGATCGAGGCGGCCAGCTGCTCGCGCGGACGCTTCGCGTCCCCGAAGGCGCGCCAGGCTTCCTCGTACTCGGCGCGCGCGGGCGGGAGACTGTCGCGGGAGAGTTGCGCGTATCCGATCAACAGGTGTCCCCACGCTTCACTCCCCCGCCGGCCAAGCGCGCGGGCGAGCGCAATCCGCTCCCGGTTCAATCGGATGGATTCTTCGAAGCGGCCCTGGTTCACGGCGACGAAGGCCTTGAGTCCCATCGCCTGCATGCGGCCGGCGGAATCACCGAGCTCGGTGGCGATGGCGAGCGCGCGGTCGAAGTCCTCCGGCGCGTGCGCGTCGCGCAACGCGAGCCGCGCCCGGCCGCGGTGGTACGTCATCCGGCCGAGCAACACCGAGTCGCGCCCAGCGGCGGCGCGCACAATCATGCGGTTGGAAAAGGCGAGCAGCGAATCAACCGACTGGGCGTCGAACAGCGAATCGGCCCGGAACTCCGCCGGGGTTTTCGGCGTGTGCGGCGAGGTGGACACCAGCGCGATGGTCAGAAGTATGGTGGCGAGGAGGCGCATTCGGGTGAGGTGGTTCACCCGAGCCTACCGCAGCGGCCGATGAAACCTCAAGCAGGGCGGGAGTTGTGACGGCGCTGGATGGATGCCACGGGCTACGTGGCGGTGGAGGTGGCTCCCTCGCGCTGGACCACCTTCAGCGTGGTGATCAGCTGACCCACATGGCGGGTGGTGTGTTCAGACGCGTGGTACAGGAGCCCCAGTACATTCGATGGAAGACACGCGCTACCGACGGTCCTTCCCTTCAAGAGCGAGCTCTCGGGCGTGCAGCGCAGCTGGAGCAGCGCGCGGTCGATGGTGAGATCGAGGACTTCGAGGAGAAAGGCGCGATCCACGTACAGGTCGGGCGAGCGCTCGAGCTCGATGGACCGCTGCTGTGCGTCGTGCAGCGATTCCCCACGCGCGTATGTCATTAACCGGTCAAGCGCGTGCGTCGCGTGGAACAGGTGAAACCCCGCGGATGCGGCGCCATTGGGCCGCCTCCACAGCGCATCCGGCCGCACACCCGCCACGGCGCGGGCCGCGTCTTCCCGCGCCTGCAAGAGCGAATGCGCCACAGGCACGAGCAAGGGGGGGATGCCGTAAACCGGCCCCGTGAGCCAGATGTTTCGTTCAATGATTGTTCCCAACCTGTTCCTCCTACTGGAAAGTTTATTCGGATTGGGCCGTTCGGCCAGAAGAACCTGCGGCCCGACGTGAATTTCCGGGATTTCCCGATGGGATGAACATGGGTATGGTGAGCAACACGGCCCCGTAGAGGACGAGCGGAAGCGCCTCTAGAAACCAGGTCGCGCCGGGCGAATACCAGTTGGGCACGGGCGTCGGCTGGAAACGCAGCCGGAGAAGCGCCACGTGCAGCGACCCTTCCCGGCCCAGGGTCGGAACAAAGTGTTCGCGCAGGGCCACGAAACCAAACAGGCCGAAGGCCAGCGCGCACGCGACCAGGATGGCCGCGGAGCGCGCGGCCGATCGCAACGAGCGCGGCAGCGGCGGCGCCTCGAAATCGTGCCGCCACACGACGAGCCCGGTCACGAACAGGATGGCGAGCACGTGCTCCACGCCGGGAGCTCCCGGCTGCCATAGCGCGATGCACGAGACCGCTCCGGCCGCGAACGCGATGGTGTGTGCGCGTGCTTCGCCGCGTCGCAGCGCGGGCGTGGATGAGAGCAAGAAGAGGCCGGTCACGAAAAACAACCAGCGCATCAGCTCGAGTCCGCGCGGCGTCACGCGCGCGAGCAGCTCGGCGAGTTGCATTCCATCGACGAGCGCGAACGGCGCGAGTACACAGAAAAGACCCACGATGGCGCCGGCCCAGGCCAGCGCCGCGCGCCTGTCCGTCTGCGTCCCGGGCCGCGCGTTGAATCGCTCCCGCGCGCGCGCAAAACGGCCATCGCGCCCGAACCACGCGCCCATGCCGAGCCCCACCAGGAACGATGCCACGTGCGCGATGTCCCACGGATGTACATCGCCGCCGAATGCGGCGAAGAGGAACGCGGCGCACAACGCGATGCTCCACGTCCGCAACGGCCGCGGGAATGTCATCAACCACGCGCCCATGGCGCCGACGGCGCCCGCCGATGCACCCACGTTGTGTTCTGAAACAAGCAGAGAGCCCCAGCGGCTTCCGGTTGCCGCGAAGATCTTTGCCACCACGATGATGGCGAGGAAACCGGCGACGTGTGAGAGCGCGTACACCAACACCGTGCGGCCAGTGCCCAGGCGGTATTCACACGCGCCCACGAGCGCCAGCACGGTGGCCAGCATCGAGAGCGCGAGATATGGATTGAAGATCTGGAACGTGGCCAGAAAGAGGTGAAACCAGCGTCCGTGCGCGAGGTCGGCGGCGCTGAACCCCCACCGCACCAGCTCGGCTGCGCTGATGGCGCGCAACAGCGTGCCCGTCACCGTGGCCGTGATGAAGAGGGTGAGTGCCAGCGCCAACGTGAACGGAATGCGCCGCACAACGGGGGGCAATGGAGGCCGTTTCATCGGCTTTCAAGGAACAGACAGGCGTGGGATTGATTCTGCACGCGAACACTATACGCCGGGTCGATGATCCGGGTCATCAACCGCCATCAGAATGCCGAACCCGAAGCTCTTAAACTTGACCCCGGCCTGCAGTGAGGAACAGACTCCGTCGCAGCACTTCACAGCAGGCGGCCGTCGCCGCTACTCCTGCGCTCGCATTTCCGCGCAGGCGTGAGTTCATCAATAGAAGAAAAGTTCCACCCTCACCCCGGAGGAAGAAATGAAACGCATAGCGCTGGTCATTCTGGCGTGTGGCGCCGTTGCGCTGGCTGCGTGGCAGCTGGCACCCGGCGATTCCGCACGGGCAACCACCCGGAGCAAGACAGACGCTCCCGTTGCCAATTCACACCCGACTGCCCCGAACAACAACGCGGGTTATGTCGTCCACTTCGACAACAAGGGAAAGATCGTCGAAGCGGTGTCGCCGCAGGATCAGGCTGACTTCAACGCGCAGTTGAATGCGGCCATCAACACGTCGTCGGAGGGACTGGTCGAGCAGGTCAACCCCGTCGCCGGTGGCGGCATGAAGCTCGACCTCCAGGGCCGCTTCCAGTCCGCCCAGGTCGCGACAAGAAAGGCGGACGGCAGCGTCTATGTTCCCTGCCTTGCCAACGAGGGTGACGTTCGGGCCTTCACTTCAGCCACCGCCCCCGACGCGGCGACAAAGAAGTGATCGCCATGAAAAACAAAATTACACCGTTTCTCGCGGCGTTCTCTCTCGTCATCGGCCTTGCCGCCGGCAGCGCACGCGCGGCGACCATATCGGTCATCAACCTCGACGGCGCCGGCGAGGGCTTCAATGATGCCACGGGAGTGGCGCCCGTGGGTGGCAACTACGGCACCACGATTGGGCAGCAACGCTTGATCGCGTTTCAGTACGCGGCCGCGATCTGGGCCGCATGCCTGCAAAGCGCTGTCCCGGTCATCGTCAACGCGCAGATGAACCCGCTGTCGTGCACCGCGACCTCCGCCGTGCTTGGCTCGGCCGGCGCCACGACCGTTTTTCGTGATTTCACCGGCGCGCCGCTTGCGGCCACGTGGTATCCGCAGGCACTTGCCAACGCGCTGCACGGTTCCGATCTGGACCCAGGTACCGCGGACATCAGCGCGACGTTCAACAGCAACATCGGCAATGCGGGGTGCCTCACGGGTACCTTCTGGTACTACGGACTCGATGGCAACGCCCCCTTGAGCACCATTGACTTCGTGGCGGTGGTGCTGCACGAGCTCGGGCACGGTCTCGGCTTCCAGACGTTCGTCAGCCAGACGGGAGTCAAGCTCGCTGGCTTCAACGACGATTATATGGTGTTCCTCGAAAACCACGGCGCCGTGCCCGCGGATTATCCGAGTATGAGCGACGCGCAGCGCGCGGCGGGGAACATCGCGGATCCCAACCTGCACTGGACGGGCCCGCTGGTCACAGCGCGGGGGCTCTCTATTCTTTCGGGCGGCACGAGCGGCGGGCACGTGCGCATGCACGGTCCCAATCCTTATCAGCCAGGTTCGTCCGTCTCACACTGGTCGACGGCTCTCCTTCCGAACGAGTTGATGGAGCCCGTGTACACCACGCCGATCCACGATCCGGGGCTCGCCTGGACGCTGATGGATGAGATCGGCTGGACGTTGCTGCCGAAAGTGACCGACGGCTGCGATGGGGCGAAAGTCGACCTGGCCTCGGCGGACGGGACTTACACGCCCAACGCGGGCGATGATAGCCAGGACCGCGGCGTGTTCGTGACCGCGCTCAAGGACTTCACCCTGTGCTCGGTCGGCATCGAGGGCGACTTCATCCCCGGCGAGACCTTCACCGCGAAGGTGTATGCCGCCACCGGCACCAGTCGTGGTGCACTCCTGGCAACGAGCGGCAACGTGGCGGTTGAGTTTGCCGGAACGCGGACTCACTACATTCCGCTCTCGTACACGCTCCAGGACTGCAAGGAGTACGACATCGCCGTGACGTGGCAGCACGCCACCACCTGGCCGTGGTGGAGCGAGCTCAACAACACACATCCGTACGATGTCGGCGGCGTGATCCGCGTGCGCGACGGCGAGTCGGCCGGCGTCGCAGCCAACTTCGCGCTGGCCCACTTCACGCTGCAGGGAAGCTCGGCGGCGCCGCAGAATCAGAGTGACGTGGTGAACACGAATACCTGCGATTATCCAAATGAGCACGGGGCTTTCGTGACGCCTCGGAAAACCGTCTCGCTATGCAAGCTCGGCATTGTCGCAAATTTCCCGAGCGCGCCCACGACGGTTCGCGCGTACGTCTACCACTCCAGCAGCAAAGTGCGCGGGACGCTCGTCGCCGAAGGAACAGTGACTGTTCCGCTGTCAGGGGCGTCCCAGACCGTCAGCGTTCCCGTCAACGCGGTCCTGGTGGAAGGACAGCAGTACGACATCGGCTTCGTGTTCGGCGGGCCGATTCAGCTGATTCGAGAGTGTCGCATACAAGTGTTCCCCTGGCAGTTCGGGGACCTGTGGAGTTTCGACGGCCAGGAAGTGTCCGGCGGGAGCAACGATGCGAACTCGACCGTCCCCACCTTCAAGGTGTCGTGGGACGAAGGTTCCGGCGGGCAGCTGCTTGATCTCGTGGGTCCGTGGCACAATGATGCGGCCACCCTCGCGAACCTCACGCAGGACATCACCAACTACGGCCTGTACGTCACCGCGACCAAGAACAGCGAGGTCTACTCGCTGGGATGGTACGCCGACGTACCCGCAGGCCAGGTCATCGGCGCCAATGTCTACGCCGCGGTCGGCAACGCCCGTGGTGCCCTGCTCTCGTCCGGGACGATCCTGTCGGGTGCCGGCGGCAAGCGCTGGCACGACATTCCGCTGTCCTCCTCGCTGGTCTCCGGACAGGACTACGACATCGAGATCGACATCGGCCAGGTGGACGCGTGGGACTGCTGGACCGACCTGGGCGATGCCAACGGACCGACCCTCCCGTACAACGCCTACGGCATCCTGAACGTGAGGGGCGGAGAGACCGGGGGCGACGCGACCAACTTCTGCATCATCGACATGCGCCTCGGCGCGTGCGCGACGACGGTCACCGGCGTAGGCGGACCCACCCTGACGCCGAAGTTCACGCTCTCCTCGGCGTTCCCGAATCCGTTCTCGGGATCGGCGAGACTCGGGTATGAGCTGGACAAGGCGTCCACGGTATCGGTGGCAATCTATGACGTGGCGGGCCGCAAGGTGGCCGACGTCGTGCGGTCGAAGTCGCTTCCGGCCGGGCCGGGGCAGCTGAACATCGATGCCGGGAAGCTCGCTTCCGGGGTCTACTTCGTCAAGCTGTCCACGCCCTCGAAGAGTGTGACGCGCAAGATCACCATCGTGCGCTGAGCACTCCTCCACGAACTGGTCAGCACTGTTGACAAAGAAAACGGGGCCTTCGCAGGAAGGTCCCGTTTTTTTGTCTCTCCGGCGTTCGCGCTAGCGCAGGCTGACGATGTGCTGCACTGAATCGCTGGTCCAGCTGAGGACAGTCTCGATGCCGGGCACCACGCCGCTGGGTCCGAGGCCCAGCCAGATCACGGCCAGCACGGAGATGATCATGACCGTGCGCACTCCCCAGTCGTCAAAGACGGGCGTCGGGTTGGGCGCGGCCGGCCGGAAGTACATGTACACGACGACGCGCAGGTAATAATAGAGCGACAACGCGCTGTTCATGACGCCCACCACGGCGAGCCAGGTGAGCCCGCGCTCGATGGCGGCGTTGAAGATGTAATACTTCCCGAAGAAACCGGCCGTCGGCGGGATGCCCGCCATCGCGAACATGAACACCGCCATGGCGAAGCCGAGCAGCGGGCGTCGCAGGCCAAGGCCGGCCACGTCCTCCAGCTCCAGGCCGCGCGAGTCGCCGCGATTTTCGAGCGCGCACACGAGGGCAAAAGCGCCCATGGTCATGAACGCGTACACGAGCAGGTAGAACATGATGCTCGACGCGGCGCGCGTGTTCTCGATCGAGAGCGCCGCCATGCCGACCAGGATGTACCCCGCGTGCGCGATGCTCGAGTACGCCAGCATGCGCTTCAAGTTGCGCTGCACGAGGGCCACGACGTTCCCCAGCGTCATCGTCACCACCGCGAGCACGATGATGATATGCACCCAGTCCGAGCGCGCGGCGAAAAAGGTCATGTAGAAGAGACGCAGGAACGCCGCGAACGAGGCGGCCTTCACCGCGCCGGCCATGAAGCCGGTGACCGGCGAGGGCGCCCCCTGGTACACGTCGGGAACCCACATGTGGAACGGCACCGCCGAGACCTTGAACACGAAGCCAACCAGGATCAGAGCGATGGCGAACAGGAAGGGCGGATGGCGGAAGTACTCGTGGTCGATCGCCGACATCATGATGCCCCTGAAGTTCATCGTGCCGCACAACCCGTATATGAGGGACATTCCGTAGAGAAAGAACGCGATCGCGAACGCGCCGAGCAGGAAGTACTTCATCGCCGCTTCGTTGGCGAGGAAATCACGACGGCGGAACCCGATTATCACGTAGAGCGAGAGGCTCATGAGCTCGATGCCGAGGAACACGGACATGAGGTCGTACGCGGTGACGAGCACGAACATGCCCGCGGTCGAGAGCAGGAGCAGCGCGTAGTATTCGCCGCGCATGATGTCGAAGCGCCGCAGGTAACCGTCGGACACGAGAATGGTGGCCAGCGCCGCCATCACGCACAGCGCCGTGAAGAACAGCGCGAAGTGGTCGACGATCAGCATGCCGCCCAGGATGGGGCCGGCCGGACTTGCCCATGCGCGCACGATGGAGAAGAGCGTCACGACCTGCAGGAGCCCCGCGAACACGCTCTGCGCGCGCGCCGTCTTCGGCGCCGCCGCGCTCCAGGCCAGGAGAACAAGCGCGCCTCCGACGAGAAGGAAAAGAGGCATTAACTGAGTCGCGATGTCGCGCGTGAACATCATCGGGGGTTCACCGCGCTTTCCTGCGTCTCAAGCGCCGACTGGTCCCGCGCTCTCGCGCGGGTTTCCCGGACTTCGTTCATCTGGCTCACGAACTGCGTCACCGACGGCTCCATGCGCTCCACGAACGGCTTCGAGTAGACGCCCATCCAGAAGATCATCACGAGCAGCGGGATGAAGACCAGCACTTCGCGCAGGTTCAGGTCCTTGAGCCTGGCGTTCTTCTCGTTGGTGACCTCGCCGAAGAACACGCGCTGGTACATCCACAGCATGTAGATCGCACCCAGCACGACGCCGGTCGCGGCGAACACGCCCCACCACACGTGGGCCTGGAACGTGCCCACCAGGATCAGGAACTCGTGCACGAAGCCGTTGAGCGGCGGGAGGCCGATCGACGAGAGGGCCACGATCATGAAGATGGTGGCGTACACCGGCATCACTTTCGTAAGGCCGCCGTATTCCGAAATCAGGCGCGTGTGCCGCCGTTCATAGATGACGCCGACAAGAAGGAACAAGGCACCCGTCGAGATGCCGTGATTGACCATCCCGAGGATGGCACCCTCCACCGCCTGGGTGTTGAGCGCGAACAGCCCGAGCATCACGAAGCCCAGGTGCGACACCGACGAATAGGCGACCAGTTTCTTCACGTCCTTCTGCACCATCGCGACCAGCGCGCCATAGATGATGCCGATGATGGCGATGGTCGCGATCAGCGGAAGTGCCCGCAGCGCCGCCTCCGGGAACATCGGCATGGCGAAGCGGATGAAGCCATACGTCCCCATCTTCAAGAGCACGCCGGCCAGGATCACCGAGCCGGGCGTGGGCGCCTCGACGTGCGCATCGGGGAGCCAGGTGTGGAACGGGAACATCGGCACCTTGATCGCGAACGCGAGCGCGAAGGCAAGGAACAGGAGCCACTGCTGCGAGCCGGAGAGCGTGGTCTCGAGCAGCGCCGGCAGATCGAAGGACAGTGTGCCGGTTTCGACCTTGTGCACGTGCACGACGTACAGGATCGCGATCAGCATGAGCAGCGACCCGATCATCGTATAGATGAAGAACTTTACGGTCGCGTATACGCGCCGTTCCCCGCCCCACATGCCGATCATGAAGTACATCGGGATCAGCATGGCCTCCCAGAACACGTAGAAGAGGAACATGTCCAGGGCGACGAAGGCCCCGATCATCGCGGTCTCGAGGAGCAGCATGCAGATGAAGAACTCCTTCACGCGGGTCTCGATGCTGTTGAAACAGCCCAGCACCGTGATCGGAGTCAGGAACGTCACCAGCATCACGAGAAAGAGCGAGATGCCGTCGATGCCGAGGTGATACGAGATGCCTAGCGACGGCAGCCACTGCTTCGCGACCACCATCTGCATGCCGGGAATCGCGGCGAATTCGCGCACGAGCCCGAGCGACACCACGAACACGGCGGCGGTGGCCAGGAACGAGAACCACCGGATGGCCTTGTGCGCGCGCGAGGGCATGAACGCCACCATCACGGCGGCGAGCAGCGGGAGAAATGTGATGCGGGTCAGTATGTCCACGTTATCTCGCCAGTTGGAACATGAGGTAGAGGAACCCGATGAGCATGAAGAACGCGTACGTACGCACCACGCCCGATTCCACCAGGCGCGTCACCGCGCCGACGAGGCGCGCGGTGATCCCCACCCCGTTCACGATGCCGTCGATGAGGCCCGCGTCGATGACCCGGAACAAGAGCTTGTCCGAGAGCGCATAGCCCGGGCGGACGATCGTGCGCTCGTAGAGTTCGTCGATGTAGTACTTGTTAAGGACCAGCGTGTAAATCCCGCCGAGGCGCGCGGTCACGGCCGCGGGCAGCCCCGGCTTGCGCACGTAGAAGAGTTGCGCCATCAGGATGCCGCTGAGCGCCACCAGGACCGACAGCACCATCAGGATGATCTCGATTGACGAATGCTCCGCGCCGGCTTCGGCCGCCACTCTTCCATGCGCGACCGGGAGATTCATCATGCCGACACCCATCTCGTGGGTGCCGATCTTCCCCGCGAACACGGGCTCGAGCCAATGGTGGAACACGTTGTCGGGGCCCGGCAGCACGGCGGGCATGCCAAGGAATCCGACCACCACTGCGCCCGCGGCCAGCACGATGAGCGGAATGGTCATGGCCGGCGGCGATTCGTGCAGGTGGTGTTTCGCCTCGTGGGAAACGCGGTCGGTGCCATGGAAGGTGAGGAACACGGCGCGGAAGACGTAGAACGCCGTCATCCACGCGGAGGCCAGCCCGACCACCCACAATACACGACCGAGCCACACGGGTTCGAGGTTGGCGGTGAACGCCATCCACAGGATCTCATCCTTCGAGAAGAAACCCGCGAGCGGCGGAATGCCGGCGATGGCGAGCGATGAGATCAAGAACGTCGCCCACGTGATCTTCATGTGCTTCGAGAGCTGGCCCATCTTGAACATGTCCTGCTCGCCGGAAAGACCGTGAATCACGGAACCGGCGCCGAGGAACAGGCACGCCTTGAAGAACGCGTGGGTCAGCAGGTGAAACACGCCCGCCGCGTACGCGCCGCAGCCCACGGCGAGGAACATGTAGCCCAGCTGGCTCACGGTGGAATACGCGAGCACCTTCTTGATGTCACGCTGCGCAAAGCCGATCGTGGCCGCGAAGATCGCGGTGGCCGCACCCACCGTCGCCACCGTGGCGCTCGCCACCGGCGCGAGTTCATACAGGAAATTGAGGCGCGCGATCATGTAGACGCCCGCCGTCACCATGGTGGCGGCGTGGATCAGGGCGGACACCGGCGTCGGGCCGGCCATGGCGTCGGGCAGCCACACATAGAGAGGAATCTGCGCCGACTTTCCGCACGCGCCGACGAAGAGCAGGAGGCAGGCGGCAGTCGCCACCTTCCCCATGACGTCGGGGTGGATGATGGTCAGGTCGCGCAGCATGGGCACGTCGAGCGTCGCGTGGCCCAGACCCTTGGCCGCCACGAACAGGATGAACATGCCGATCAGGAAGGCGAAATCACCGACACGGTTGACGATGAACGCTTTCTTCCCCGCCGCCGCGTTGGCGATGTCCTTGTACCAGAACCCGATCAGCAGGTACGAACACAGCCCCACACCCTCCCAGCCCACGAACAGGAGAGGGAGGCTCCTCGCCATCACCAGCGTGAGCATCGCGAACATGAACAGGTTCAAATAGGCGAAGAAGCGCGCGAAACCGCGGTCGTCGTGCATGTAGCCGGTGGAATAGATGTGAATGAGCGAGCCGATGCCGGTGACGACGAGCAGCATCGTCATCGACAGCGCGTCCACCCAGTACGCGACGTCGACGCGCACGTCCCCGGCCGCGATCCAGGTGAACAGATTCTGCTCGAACAGGCGCGCATCCGGCGCCAGGTGGCGCATCGCAAAGAAGAGCTGCACCACGATCGCGAACGACACCAGCGGCGCCGCGCATCCGATCAATGAAATGAGCTTTTCGTTCGGACCCTTCTCCCGGCCCGAATAGGCGAGAGCGAAGAGTCCGTTCAGTGTAGCGCCGACCAGCGGCGCTAAGGGGATGAGCCAGAGCAGGTTATGCATGTAAAATAATTGCGGGTCCGTAACCATACCCCGGAGCCCGAAGGGTGTCAAGCACGCACGGCCAGCCCGGCGGGACGTCCCGCCGGGGCACTCCCGGGGCCGTTATCACCGCCGGCAAGGCGCCTCTTAGTGTCGTCTTCCCCCGCCACCCGACCGGCCGCTCGGGCGGGACTGACTGCGCGTGGACTTTTGATAGCCCTGTGAGCGCTGGTTCGAGCGCTGCCGCGCCTGGTACTGCTGGTTCAGATCGTTCGTGCTGGGCTTGGGCTTCGCTTGCGCGCCCGTCGCGGGCTGCGTCGACGGTCTCGTCGACGGCTTCGCTTTGTCGCCCGACGACCACCCGCCTTTGTTGTCGCGCTGCTGCCAGTTGCCGTTGTTGTTGCGGTACACGTTGCCGTTCTTGTCCGCGTAGACGTTGTTGGGCTGCTGCGACGGCTTCACGCGCGATGCATTGCCGCCGACCGGCTGCGTCGACGGTCGCGTGGTTGTCTTAACACCCTTGTCGCGGGTCTGGTAGGCGTTCTTCGTGTACGGCGTGGCACGGTTGCCCTGGTTTTTTCCCGCCACGTAGCCGGCGCCGTAACCGTTCCGGTATCCGTTGTTGTAACCATTGTGGTAGCCGTGGTTGTAGCCATGGTTGTACCCGTGGTGGTAGCCGTAACCATATCCACCCGCTCCCCAGTATCCGCCGTAGCCGCCGAACGACACCGTCATCCATCCGTAGCTGACGCCGTAAGAGAAGCCCCATCCCGTGTACGAGTTGTAATGAACGGAGTAACCGTACGTCACCGGGCGCGGATAATAGTAAGCGCCGTACCACGGGTGATAGTAGTAGCCGGTTCCATATACGACACACCCTCCGTACACGTACGAGCCGTAATAGGCGGGCGTGTATCCTACGTACACGACTTCCGGCGTCGTGTCGTAGATATAGACGTACTTCACGTTGTAGACCGGCGACTCGGGCGGAATCGACTGCACGTCGGGCGGCACCTTCGTGCTCACCGCCCACGGACCCATCGCCTTGTCCGATTCGAACCAGATGGCCTGGTCGCAGCAGTAGTACTTGCTGCCGATCAGGAGCACCGACTTGTCGGTGTTGACCGCGTACGACATCGACGTGCCCTCGATCTTCTGGAACCTGGGATCGCCGTCGTACTTGACGGCCACGCTCGCCGTCTTGCGGTCCACGGCCGCGGTCTGCGGAATCGAGTTCTCGAGCACGGCCTCCTTTGCTTCCGTCGTGCCGGGCACGTTGGAGCGCACCTCGCCGAGATCGGACTCGGCGGGAATGTTCGGGAAGTCGGGAGGAAGCTTGTCGCCGGGAACGTACGCCCAAGGACCGCCCGCGAGGGACTTGGTCGTGT
>Ga0307281_10000111_pt1 | contig 18254 bp, 20 predicted proteins | sample ER_DNA_120_FD_194486 | JGI IMG/M metagenome (GOLD analysis project Ga0307281, IMG submission 194486) | Bulk soil microbial communities from the East River watershed near Crested Butte, Colorado, United States - ER_DNA_120 | ecosystem: Environmental > Terrestrial > Soil > Floodplain | place...
CATTCTATCCAGAGGCCTAGGGACGCTTTGACGTGCCGTCCTCCAGGTGCCGGACCCGGTTCACGCGCGTCCCCATCGGGAGGCCCCAGCCCAGCGATGCACCACCGAGTCGGCTTCTGGGCGGCCATCCTGACTGTGCTCCTCACTGCAGCGACCGCCATCGCAGGGGTCGCGACGCCTGCGAGGAGCGGCCCGTTCTGCGGTCCGACCACGTGGGCCTGCGTCCCCGCCCCGTACACCGACGTCGCCCAGTTCATCCCCGGCGACTATCTGTGGCTCATCCCGGCCATGCTGCTGGCGCCCGTCTTCGTGGTGCTGATGGCCGCCGTCCACGACTACGCCCCGGAGCCGCGGAGGATCTTCACCCGGATCGCCCTGGCCTTCGCGCTGGCCTACGCGGTCGTCATCGGCGTCGACTACTTCGCCCAGTTCGCGGTGGTCATCCCGAGCCTGCAAGCGGGTGAGACGGAAAGTTTGTCCCTTTTCACGCAGTACAACCCGCACGGGCTGTTCATCGCCGGCGAGGCCTTCGGCTACCTGGCGATGAGCCTCGCGCTCCTGTGCGCCGCACCAGTCTTCGCTGGCGGCGGCCGGATCGAGCGTGCCATCCAATGGCTGTTCATCGGCGGCTTCGTGTTGGCCGTGGCGGCATTGGTCGCGTTGTGGATCGTCGGCGGTGACCTCATCGCCTTCGAGGTTTCGGTCCTCTCGATCAACTGGATCGTGCTGATCGCTTCGGGGATTCTCCTGAGCGTCGCCTTCCGCCGTGCGCTGGGGAGCACGGGGGCAAGGCCGATCCGCGAGCCGGAGGAGAGAGCGAAGTGATACGCATCAACGGAGACATCGTTATCGACCGTGCCGTCGAGGATGTGTTCGACTACGTCGCCGACGAACGCAACGAGCCCTCGTACAACGCGCAGATGCGCTTCGCCGAGAAGATCTCGGAGGGACCCATCGGCGTGGGCACGCAGTACCGGGCGGAGGTCGTGAGCGGGGGCCGGCCCGTCTCGATGGAAATCGAGTGCACGGAGTACGAGCGACCCCGGCGGCTCGCATCCATGACCACGATGTCGTCCATGGACATCGCATACACCCTGACGTTCGCGCCCGTTCGGGAGGGGACCCGGATGCGCTGGTCGGGGGAGATCGAGCCACACGGCATGCTCAAACTGATAGGCCCGCTGGTCGCGTGGATGGGTCGGCGGCAGGAACTGAGAATCTGGACTGGCCTGAAGGCCCTCCTCGAAGGCAAGGTAGCGCCGGTCCACTAGCCCGGCTGGAACCCCACCGTCACCGGGCGGGCGGCTGTCCAGGCGGATCGGCCAGCAACCGGTGTTCACACGATGTGGTCATGGTGTTGTGGTCGGGCATCGGGGTTCGTTCTTGATGCGAGCTAGTCCCAGGCCTCGCTCCCGGCCTCTCGCTCGACGTCCTCCCAAGCGTTTAGGAGCGGCTTCCAGTTGAGGGCCGGCTCATGGACCTGGATGTCCTCGAGGCGCTCGCCAAGGACGATCGACGCCTCTCGGAGAGCGGGGGACAGGGGCTCTTGTTGGAAGTCGGCAAGCGCGGCCCGGGCTTCATCCTTCGCCTGCCGGACGGGGGCCCGCATGAACGACGACGCCGCCCCCAGGTCCTCTATGGCCTGCTTCAGGTGGTCGTACACACGTCGGTCCACGGACCGAACGGTGCGCTTCGGGCGACTTGTCGTCAATCTAGGACGCCCGCCCCTCAATCGCCTCCTGCTCGAGACGACGGACCAGCCCCACGATCGCGTCGGCGAGTTTGGGCGCGGATCCCAGGTCCCTGGGCCTCGTGCGGGGGTTCGTTACCTAGTAGTCCATGTCGCCGCCGTAACCGCCGCCCCCGGCTGGTGCGGACTGCTTCTTCTCGGGTAGGTCGGTGACAAGCGTCTCCGTCGTTAGGACCATGGCGGCGATGGATGCGGCGTTCTGCAGCGCCGAGCGGGTCACCTTGGCAGCATCGACGATGCCGGCCTTGAACAGGTCGCCGTAGACACCCTTGAGCGCGTCGTAGCCGAAGCCGGGTTTGAGGCCCTTGACGTGCTCGACGACGACTTCGCCGTGCGCGCCGGCGTTATCGGCGATCTGGCGGATCGGCGCTTCGAGGGCGCGACGCAGGATGCCGAGACCCACTGCCTCGTCGCCCACGAGCTCGACCAGGTCGAGCGCCGGGATGGCCTGAAGCAGGGCCACGCCGCCGCCCGCGACCAGGCCCTCCTCGACCGCCGCACGGGTCGTCGAGAGCGCATCCTCGATGCGGTGCTTCTTCTCCTTGAGCTCGACCTCGGTGGCCGCACCGACCTTGATGACTGCGACGCCGCCGGCCAGCTTGGCCAGACGCTCCTGGAGCTTCTCCTTGTCGTAGTCGCTCGTGGTGTCCTCGATCTGGGCCTTGATCTGGCTCATCCGGGCTTTGATGAGGTCGGGTGATCCGGCGCCGTCCACGATCGTCGTGTCGTCCTTGGTAGCGACGACGCGGCGAGCTTTGCCGAAGTCTTCGACTGTGACCGAGTCGAGCTTGCGCCCGATCTCCTCGCTGATGACCGTCCCGCCGGTCAGTACCGCGATGTCGCGGAGCATCTCCTTGCGCCGATCGCCGAAGCCCGGCGCCTTCACGCCAAGGACGGCCACCGTGCCACGGAGCTTGTTGACGACGAGCGTGGCGAGCGCCTCACCGTCGACATCCTCGGCGATGATCAGCGTCGGCTTGCCCTGTCCGACGGCGAGCTCGAGCGCCGGCAGCATGTCCTTGACGCTCGAGATCTTCTTGTCGGTGATGAGGATGAGCGGGTTCTCGAGGACCGCTTCCATGCGATCGGCGTTGGTCACGAAGTACGCCGACAGATAGCCGCGGTCGAACTGCATGCCCTCGGTGTACTCGGTCTCGAGACCCAGGGACTGGCCCTCTTCGACCGTGATGACCCCGTCCTTGCCGACCTTGTCCATGACCTCGGCGATGATCCTGCCGACCTCGGGATCGGCGGCACTGATCGACGCCACCGCCGCGATCTGCGCCCGGTTGTCGACCGGGCGCGACTGGCGCTCGAGCTCTGCGACGATCGCCGCGACGCCTTTCTCGATGCCGCGCTTGAGGCCCATCGGGTTGGCGCCGGCGCTGACGTTCTGAAGGCCCTCGGCGATCATCGCTTGGCCAAGGACGATGGCCGTCGTGGTGCCGTCGCCGGCGACGTCATCGGTCTTGGTGGCGACTTCCTTGAGGAGCTGCGCGCCCATGTTCTCAAATGGATCGTCAAGCTCGATCTCCTTGGCGATCGTCACGCCGTCGTTCGTGATCGTCGGCGAGCCGTACTTCTTGTCGAGGACGACGTTGCGGCCTTTCGGCCCGAGCGTGACGCGGACCGCGTCGGCCAGGCGATCGACGCCGCGCTTGAGGCCCCGGCGGGCCATCTCGTCGAAGAGGAGCTGCTTGGCCATAGCGGGCGCTGTCCTTTCAGAAGTTGGGCGAGACTTGCCGGCGTCCGGCGGGACGTGCCGGGTCGAGGCAGAACCGAAGGTCAGGTTGTTACCACGGCGAGGATGTCCTTGTGGCTGATGATCATCAGGTCTTCGCCCTCGATCTTGAATTCCGTGCCGGCGTACTTCGCATACAGGACCTTGTCGCCCGTCTTGAGGTCCATGTGTTCACGCTTGCCGTCGTCGAGGACCCGACCCGGCCCGACAGCCACGATCAGGCCCTCCTGGGGCTTCTCCTTGGCGGTGTCAGGGATGACGATGCCGCTCTTCGTGGTCTCCTCGCCCGGAGTGGGCCGCACGACGACACGGTCGCCCAGCGGGCGGAGCTTCTTGGCAGATGGGACGGCCGCTGGTCGCGTTGTCGATTTCGCGCCGTGGGTCGGCTTGGTTTTGGTGGCGGTGGCCAAGGGATGATCCTCCTAGGAACGTTCTGCCCGATGGGTTCAGGTCAGGGGCCGGCCGGGCCTCGGTCGTGTGCCGCGAAGGTTCGGCGAGGGAGAGGCCAGATCGGTTCCTGCGGCATCTCGATAGGGACCAGCCATCATGTTCTCAACTGGCCGATTGCACAAGGGAGGGCGGGCGCGCGGGCTACCGAACAAACAGTTGTTCTTCGCACCAGGCGTTGCGACAAAGGAGGTGATGACGGCAATGAGGATCGGCGCCATGTCAGGGCACCGACCTGCGTTATGAATGCCGGCCACTGGCCGAGGCGGTGGCCCCGTCCTTGAGCACCGTCGAGCCTCAAGACGTCACAGCTCGCTCGCGGCGATCTTCGAGTGGCCATCGCCCTGTAGGCCCTCGTGTTCGCAACGCTCGACGAACGAGATCTTTGCGAACGCCCGGGCATTCCGGTCTGGCGGTGCAAGATCCCGGCCTCATCCCTCGTCACGATTCAACCCGATGAGCCGCTGCCGGGACCCTCGATTGAGCGTGAATCGACCTGAGACGCCTGAGAAGCATCTAGAACGGATGTTCTGGTCGGGGCGAGAGGATTTGAACCTCCGACCTCATCGTCCCGAACGATGCGCGCTACCAAGCTGCGCCACGCCCCGACCGAGGGTGCCCGTTGAACAGGGCTCCGGGATGATAGCGCAAGCGGGCGTCCCCGACACTCGACCGTCCCAGGGAAACCGGGGTGGGCCGGCCGACGTAGGGTTTCCTGCCAGTCCTTCGCGACCCCAACAAGGAGGAGACCCATCATGCGATTCACCAAGGACCGATACGGGATCCGCGCGCTCGCCGCGATCGGCGGCGTGCTCCTGCTCGTCTCGGCCTGCAGCAGCAGCGGGGCAAGCACGGCCGCGAGTGCCGCCGCGGCCGCGTCGACCGCCCCATCCGCCGCCCCGTCGGCAGCCGCGTCGGGCGGCGCCGAGACGTACACCGTGGCGGTCGCGAACGGCGCCGTCGGCGCCTTCCTGACCGGTGAGGACGGCAAGACGCTGTACACGTTCAAGCCCGATTCGGCGAACACCAGCACCTGCACCGACACGTGCGCCCAGAACTGGCCGCCGTTCACCGTCACCGCCGCCGACACCCTCGCGGCCGGCGCCGGCGTGACCGGGAAGCTGACGAGCTTCGCCCGCCCCGACGGCTCGATGCAGGTCGCCTATAACGGGATCCCGCTCTACTACTACGCCGGCGACACGAAGGCGGGCGACGCGACCGGCCAGGGCAAGAACGACAAGTGGTTCGTTGCCTCGCCGACCGGTGCGGCCCCTGCGGGCTCGGCGGCGCCGTCCAAAGGCGGGGGCTACTGACGATCGGCATACTGATCGGCAAGCCGGCACCCATCATCCACGCAAACGGCCCCCGCGGATGCGGGGGCCGTTGCTTGTGCCCGGCGGCTACTCGAGGGCGGCCTCGAACGCGGCGTTCTCGCGAGCGCGCTGCTCGGCGTGGATCGGCAGCGTGCCGAGGGCGGCCAGCACGAACGTCACGGCCATCAGTCCGAACACGATCGTCAGCCCCTGCGTCTCGCCGAAGGCTTCGATGACGACGCCGTAGACGGCCGTCCACAGCGACCCGACCCCGAACGCCATGGCGAAGTAGAACGCGTACGAGGCGTCGCGGCTCGATGGCGGGGCAATGTCGCCGAGCAGGGCCTGGAGCTGCGGACTTTCCGAGAACGTGAAGAGGCCCATCAGCACGATCCCGACCCACAGCCAGAGCAGCGACGAGCCGGCCGCCAGGAAGACGACGAAGCCAAACGCGCCGCCGAGGTAGACCCCGACGATGAGCGGCTTGCGCCCGATGCGGTCGGACAGCCATCCGGCGACCAGCGGCATCGGCACCGAGAAGACGATGAGTGCCCCGTACATCAGCCCCGAGGTGGCCGAGTCGAGGCCGAGCACCCGGGTCATGTAGAGGAGCGCGAACAGGTTCACGACGCCCAGGCCACGGCCGCCGCCGCCGAGCGCCGAGGTGAGGTACAGCCAGCGCAGGTCGCGATCGCGCAGGATCCGGCCGAACGCCGCACGGACCGTCCCGCTCGCCCGCGCCGCGGCCCGGTCGGTGCCGGCCTCGAGGACGAACACCAGGATCAGGACCGCGACCGCGATCGCCGGCAGCCCGAACGCGATCGACGCCCCGCGCCAGCCGACCGCCGCGATCAACGGCACCCCGATGACCGCGACCACCACGGTCCCGACATTCCCGCCGGCGATGTGGGCACTGATCGCGAACCCGCGCCGCTCGGTCGGGAACTGCTCGGCGAGGAGGCCGTTGCCGACCGGGTGCTGTGGCGATCCGCCGATGCGCGACGCGACGTTCGGGACGGCGAAGGTGAGGAAGCTCGAGGCGAACGCCTGGAGCGCGAACCCGCCGCCGAACAGGACGCCGCCGAAGCCGAGCAGGTGGCGCCGTGAGGCGACCCGGGTCAGGCCGGCATAACTCAGCTGGACGATCCCCGACAGGAACGCGCCGATCGCCGCGAGGAACGCGATGGTCTCGATGCTGACGCCGAACTCGTCGATGATCCCGAGGAAGATCAGCGGCAGGAGGACGGCCTGGGCGTGGTTGATGGCATGCGCCACGGACAGCAGCCCGAGCGAGCGCATCGGGCGGACGTCCCTGGCGATCATCGTCCTATGGTGCCGCATCGTTGGCCTACCGACGTGGGCCAACCGGCAACTGCCGGGGCCGTCGCGCCAGTGGCCGCCTAGCGGTTCGCCCAGGGCGCCGGCCGCGGTGCGACGGCGTGGATGACCTCGAAGCCGGTGGTGTTCGACAGGACCTCGACCTCGCCATCGTGGATGCGCAGCCCCATCGCACCCGACCCAGCGCGCAGGTTGGCGATCCGCACTTCGGGCAACCAGTCAGGCAGTGCCGGATCGATGTACAGCCGCGAGCCCTCGAGGTCGGTCGTGGCGTGGATCCCGCACAGCACCGCGATCAGCCGGAAGATCGACCCGGCGGCCCAGGTCGGCATGGCGCTCGATCCGGCCGTCGGGCTGGCACACGACGAACCGGTCGTCCGTGTTCATGGTGATGGTCGAAGGACCGACCTGGATCGGAAGGGTCACGGGCGTAACCGGACCATCGCGTCAGTGTTTCTTCTTCGGGACCTCGTACAGCGCCGCCTGGGGGTCCGTGTGCTTGGCGTGCGCGGATCCCGCGGCGTGGACCGGCTCATGCTTGGGAAGGATGTACAGGATCATCAGGGCGATCGGCCCGAACAGGATGCACAGGAACGTCCACAGTGCGGCACTCCGGCCGAACTTGGGGGCGTTCTGGTACGCATAGACGGCGCAGACGATCCAGACGACTGCCGCCAGGACGACGAACCCGGTCCCGACGAGTGTGGTTTGCGGATCCATTCGGGTCGAACCTCTAGAACTGATCGAGGTAGCGGTCGACCTCCCAGTCCGAGACCTGCGTCCGGTACTCGTCCCGTTCGGCCCGCTTGGCCTCCACATAATGACGGAACACGTAGTCGCCGAGGGCGTCGCGGATCACCTGGTCCGCATCGAGCCGGTCGAGCGCTTCGCCGAGCGTGCCGGGGAGCTCGCGGCTCGCGCGCGGGCGAGGATCCCGGCCATGTACTAGCGCGCGACGTCCGATAGCCCGGTCGTCGGCGGTTCGCAGCGCGCCGGAGTACTCGAAATCGAACTCGTGCTGGCCCTGGGCGACCTCATGGTGGGCGGCCTCCACCGTCCGCCGACAGGTGACCCACAACCACCCCGAGTCGCCGTCAGCCTGCCGCCAGGTCGGGGTGCACCATCCAGACGTTGGGCTCCCAGTAGAAGCCGCGGTCGGCCGCCCGGTCGATGCGCACCGGCGCTAGGCCCTCCGGGAAGACGTACTGGTCGGACTCCGGGAAGGCCATCCGGGTCCAGCTCTCCCAGTCGGCCACCGTGCCGGTGATGCGCAGCGACCGCGGGAGCGGCGTGGCGACCCGGGCACCAAGCCGCTCGTGCACCCGCATCCAGGGGTCGAGCAGCGTGCCGTCCTCCCGACGCCACCGCACGTACCGCTCGATCGGCGTCAGCGGGTAGCGCTCCTTCCAGGACGGACGCACTGGCGCGACCAGATGGGTCAGGCCATGGCGTCCGGCGACGGTCCGCATCGCGTCGAGCAGCTGGGCGGCGAGCCCGCGGCCGCGGACGTCCCGGGGGCTCTCCGCGGCGAGTGCGCAGAGGGTGTTCACCGGCTCGCGGGCGCGCAGCCGCGCGAAGACCTGCTCGATCACGGTGTCGATGCCGTCGGGCAGTGTCTCGTCGTCGCCGTCCCACCACATCGGCCCGGTGTGGCCCTCGGCGACCACCTCGTCGCGTGCGTCGTCGTACAGCACGAACTGGAAGTCGGGTAGCTCCTCGTCGAGGTGTCCCCACCACTCGTTGAGGACGTCGCCGTGCAGGTTGTACTCCGGCCAGACCGCGGCGGACGGGATGCCGCGCTCCCACAGGTCCGGCCGCTCGGCCGCCGTGTGCACAGCGAAGGTCATGGGAGGCCGAGATCGAGTTCGACGACGACGGGGGTGAACTGGAGCTGGACGAAGCGGATCCCGGACTGCTTGGCCGCCTCGATCCGCGCGGTCGATCCGTCGCCGATGACCATGGTTCGACGCTGACTCCGGGAGAAGTGGGGTGGGAGGGAGATCGCAGGACAAGGATACGCGCGGTCGAGGGTGGCTCGACCGGGCGTGCCGGGTCGGGGGGTCGGTCCTGGGCGAGGCCCCGGGTCAGTACTGGAAGAGCAGCTCGCGGTACTTGGGCAGCGGCCAGAGGTGGTCGGCGACCACGGTCTCCAGCTCGTCGACGACCCCCCGGAGCGCTTCCTGGGCCGGGATGACTGTCTTCGCGAACGCCTTCGCCTCGTCCGGGACGGAGTCGGCCGTATGGGCACGATGCTGGGCCCGTTCGAGGGCGCCGATGGCGTCGACCAGCGAATCGGCCAGCCCGGAGACCCGCTCGCAGATCGTGTTGATCCCGCGCGATGAGGGGGCGCCGGCGAGCTGGCCGAGGTACTTGGCGACGGCCGGCAGGATCATCGTCGATGCGATGTCCACGGCGCAGCTCGCCTCGATGTCCTGGATCTTGACGTAACGCTCCCAGCTGATGTCGACCCGCGACGCGAGCTCACGCTCGGAGAGCACGCCGAAGCTCGAGAACAGCCGCTTCGCCGTCGGTGTGGTCAGGGCCGGCAGCGCGTCGACCGTCGTCCTGTTGTTCGGCAGGTTGCGGCGAACCGCCTCCTCGTGCCATTCCTCCGAGTAGCCGTTGCCCTCAAACAGGACCTGCTTGTTGGCCTTGACGATGCCGGACAGGATCGCGGTGAGGCGCTCGAAGTCACCGGGCTCGAGCTCCTCCAACTCGTCGGCGAGTTGCTTGAGCGAATCGGCGACGGCGGTGTTGAGGACCGTCTGCGGCCAGTAGATCGGCGCCGACGAGCCGACCGCCCGGAACTCGAACTTGTTGCCGGTGAACGCGAACGGCGAGGTCCGGTTGCGATCGGTCGCGTCGGCCGCCAGGACCGGCAGCGAGGTGACCCCGAGCTCGAGGTCCCCGCCCTTCTTGGACGCCGCGGCAGAGCCCTGCTCAAGCTGCGCGATGACGTCGACCAGCTGGGCGCCGAGGAAGATCGAGACGATCGCCGGCGGGGCTTCGTTGGCACCCAGGCGGTGGTCGTTGCCGGCGTCGGCGATGCTCGCCCGCAGCAGGTCGGCATGGACGTTGACGGCACGGATGACCGCCACCAGGAACGCCAGGAACTGCGCGTTGGCATGCGGGTCGTTGCCCGGGTCGAGCAGGTTCTCGCCGTCGTCGGTGGCCATCGACCAGTTGTTGTGCTTGCCCGAGCCGTTGATGCCGGCGAACGGCTTCTCATGGATCAGGAACATCAGCCCGTGCTGCGACGCGAGCCGCCGCATCAGGCTCATGACCACCATGTTGTGGTCCGATCCGACCGATGTCGCCTCGTAGACCGGCGCCATCTCGAACTGGGCCGGGGCGACCTCGTTGTGGCGGGTCTTGGCCGGGATGCCGAGGCGCCATAGCTCGCGGTCGAGATCCATCATGAACGCCAGGATCCGCTCGCGGATCGGGCCGAAATACTGGTCCTCCAGCTCCTGGCCCTTGGGCGACGGGGCGCCGAACAGGGTCCGCCCGGTCAGCAGCAGGTCGGGGCGCTGCTCGGCGAGTCGCCGGTCGATGAGGAAGTACTCCTGTTCCGGCCCGATGTTGGTGAAGATCCGCTTGGCGGACGTGTTGCCGAACCAGCGCAGGACCCGGAGCGCCTGCTCGCCGAGTGCCTCCTGCGACCGCAGCAGCGGGATCTTGAAGTCGAGCGCGTCGCCGGTGTACGAGACATACGCGGTCGGGATCGTCAGCGTGACGCCGTTGGGCTCGACCTGGAGGAAGATCGGGCTGGTGACGTCCCAGCCGGTGTAGCCGCGCGCTTCGAAGGTCGCACGTAGACCGCCCGACGGGAACGAGCTCGCGTCCGGCTCGCCCTGGATCAGGTTCCGGCCGGAGAACTCGGCGACCGTCTGGCCGTCCCCGGTCGGGGTCAGGAACGAATCATGCTTCTCGGCGGTCGAGCCGGTCATCGGCACGAACCAGTGGGTATAGTGAGTCGCCCCGTGGGCGAGCGCCCACTCCTTGACCCCGTGCGCCACGGCGTCGACGATCGCGGGGTCGAACGGTTCGTGTCCATCGATCGTCCGGCGGAGCTTTCGGAAGATCGGCTTGGCGAGGTACGTGCTCTGGGCCGCCTCGTTGAAGACGTAGTCGCCGTAGATGTCGACCCCGGCGTCCTTGAGGTAGTCCTGGGTCTTGGCGACCCGGTGCGTGGCGATCTCCGAGATGGCCGATTGTCGGGCGGTCATGGCTCTCCTGCTATCTGGCAGCGTTTCAGGGCACACGGCATCACCCGTGCGCGCGTTGGGTCGAGCCTACCAGCGGCGATGGTTGCGATTCAGCACCGGTGAGGGTTGCCGGCGTGTGCATTTTGGCCGGACGTGCCAGACGGCCGCTCAGGTGGGTCCTCGAGCGGCGACCAGCTGGTCGAGCAGGCGCCCGAACTCACGCTCGACGTCGACGTAGCGGTCCGATCGCCAGACGATGCCGAGGCGGCCGTCGGGCGCGAGCCGGGTCCAGACGCGCCGCCGCGGCCGATAGAACGTGATCGTGATGCCGGCGATCAGCAGGCCGAAGGCGATCCACACGAGACCCTGCCCTGGGTCGCGCTTGGCGATGAGCAGGGTGAACTCGCCGAAGTCGGCCAGCCCGATCGAGAGGTCGAGGCCCTGCGATATCCGAACGTCGCCGCGGTGGAGGTCGACCGCCTGGTAGAGGTCCTCGACCGGCTGGCCGTCCGCGGCCGTGCCGACGACCTTGTACGGGATGGCGATCAGCACCCCAGTGCCGTCGGGGTCCTTGTCGAGGAGCAGCTTCAGGCCCATGTCCCGGCCCGGCACGCCGATCGAGGCGTACGGCAGCCCGTCGGCGGCGTCGGTCATCGGGACCGGGGCGTCCCACAGGACCGCGCCATCGGCGCTGCGCAGCACGACGTGGGGCGCCGGGCCGAATCCGTTCTGGTGGAAGGTGTAGCCCGCGATCGACAGCGGATCGTTGACGCGGATCGTCTTGCGGGCGATCTCCTGGCCGTTCTGGTAGACGGCGAGGTCGGTGGTGAAGTCGGTCGGATGGCCGGTGTCGAAGCCGGGCGCCTCGAAGTCGATGTTCTTGACCAGCAGGAGGCCCGGCGTGCCGATCGGCTGGACGGTCAGCGATTCGCCTTCGGCGACGACGAGGCCCTGCTCGTCCCCGAGCCTCGCGGTGGCCGCGGCCGCGATCAGGAAGGCGATCAGCCCGGCATGGGTGAACAGCGTTGCCATCTTCGTGTACTGGTGGCGGTCGCCGTACAGGAAGCGGGTGCCGTCGACCCCGGTCTCATCGCGGACATGGAAGCCGTTCCGGCGCAGGACCCGCCGGACATCGTCGGCGGGGACGCCGTCCATCGCGGCACGATCGGGGAGCATCGGGTCGAAGAACGGCTCGGGCTGGGCGACCCGGACCTCGCTGACACCGCGCCACAGCCTCGGGGTGCGGTCGAGCGTGCAGACCACGATCGAGGTCACGAGGACGACGAGCCCGGCGCTGAACCATGGCGAGCGGAAGACCGCGAACAGCGACAGCCGCTCCATGACGTCGACGATCCCGCTGCCGATGACCGGGTCGTAGCGAGCGTGGAGCTGGTCCATCGCGGACGCGTAGTCGGTCGCCGAGCGGAACGCGAAGTCGGGCAGCTGCTTGATCGTCATGCCGATCACGGCGAGCAGCGCCAGGAAGATGATCTGGAAGACCGCGAAGTCGACCGACGTGAAGAGGTGCCACAGCCCATACCCCAAGCGGGCTGGGATGTTCCGGCCGGACGGTCGGGTGGTGGCCGCCGAGACGGCGGCCGGGCTCGCGATGGCTCGAGCCCCTAGACGGCGTCGAGGGCCGGGACGGGCCGCTCGTCCATCCCGGGGGCAGCCGGATCCGGGATCGCGGCCGTCCGGGCGGCGTCGAGCGCGGCCGTGATGTCCGCCTGGAGGTCCTCGAGATCCTCGAGCCCGACGGACACCCGCAGCAGCCCGGGCGTGATCCCGGCCGCGAGCAGCTCGGCCTCGCTCGACTGGCGATGCGAGGTCGAGGGCGGGTGGACGACCATGGTGTGGACGCTCCCGAGCGACGCGGTCAGTTCGGGGAGAGTCAGCGCGTCGATCAACGCCCGGCCGGCGACCCGGCCGCCCTCGACCTCGAAGGCGAGCATCCCGCCCGCGACGCCGGGCCGGAACTGACGGAGCGCGACGTCATGTTGCGGGTGGCTGGCGAGCCCCGGGTAGAGGACCGATCGGACGCCGGGCTGCGCCTCGAGCCAGACGGCAAGCGCCGCCGCGGTCGCGGCATGACGCTCGGCGCGGACCGCGAGGGTCAGGATCCCGCGCAGGACGAGGAAGGCGTCGAGCGGGCCGAGCGTCCCCCCGGTGTCGACCTGGACACGTTCCACCTCGGCGATCATGTCCGACGGGCCGGCCACGACGCCGGCGATCAGGTCGCTGTGGCCGCCCAGGAACTTCGTCGCCGACTCGACTACCAGGTCCGCGCCGAGCGCGAGCGGGCGGCAGACGTACGGCGACGCGAACGTGTTGTCGACGAGATAGCGGGCGCCATGGCGATGGGCCAGCTCGGCGAGAGCCGCGTGGTCTGCGAGGAAGGTCGTCGGGTTCGCGATCGTCTCGGCATAGAGCAGGCGGGTCGGGGCGACCGCCAGGGCTGCCTCGACCGCGTCGAGGTCGGTCGTATCGACGAAGTCGACCCGGACCCCGAAGCCGCCGAACGTCCGCAGGAGCTGGCTGCGGGTCGATCCGTAGATGGCCAGCGGCGCGACGACCCGGTCGCCGGCGCGGACGAGCGAGGCGAGCGCGGCGTGGATCGCGGCCATCCCAGACGCGAGGGCCGTGCCCGCCGCGCCGCCGGCCAGCTCGGCGTAGGTGGCCCCGAGGGCGGTCGTGGTCGGGTTCGAGATGCGGCTGTAGGCATAGCCGGCGCGCCCGTTCGCGGCGACCCGACCGAGCTCGTCGACGTCGGCCGAGGCGAACGTCGCCGTCTGGTAGATCGGGACGCTGGTCGGCGCCTGGTCGAGCTTCGGCGCGCGCGACGCGGCACGGATCGCGCGGGTCGAGAAGCCCCTCGGTTCCGGCCGGGGTCGCGGCTGGGTGTCGCTCACGAAGCGATGCTACACCGGAGTCGCCGGCCGCCCGTTGCGCGGGATCGGCACGCCCGTCACGCGGTCCTTGCCGGCGCGCTTCGAGCTGTACATCGCCCCATCGGCGCTGATGAGCAACTCGTCGGCGGTCCGCCCGTCGCCGGGATAGCTGACAACGCCGATCGACAGCGAGGGACGGTGGTCGGCCCCCGGCAGGTCCACCGGCATGGCGTTGACGCCCAGCCGGATCTTCTCGGCCAGCACGAACCCGCCGGTCGGATCGGTCTCGGGGAGGAGCACGACGAACTCGTCGCCGCCGTAGCGGGCCGCGGTGTCGATCTGGCGAACGCCCCCGGTGATGACCTCGCCGACGCCACGCAGGACGCGGTCGCCGTAGAAGTGCCCGAGCCTGTCATTGATGCTCTTGAGTTCGTCGAGATCCATCATCAGCAGGCAGAAGCCGCGTCCGGACCGTGCGCTCCGGGCGATCTCGCGATCCATCGCGGCGAAGAAGAACGACCGGTTGAACAGCCCGGTCAGCGAATCGACGGTGGAGAGCCGGATGGCGGCGTCGCGGGTCCGCCGCTGGGCGCGGGCGATGACCATCGCCACGTAGGACAGCAGGATCAGGGCGGTCAGGTTGATGCCGACCACGGCCGCCGCGCTCGGTCCGAGCGAACCCGCGGCGGACCCGGCGACGACCGCCAGCACGTAGCCGATCGCCGCCGCGGCGGCGAGTCCGACGGTGATCGGCGGTGAAACGACCAGGGCGGCTCCGCCGACGATGAGCGGGAAGGCGAAGAAGAACGGGCTGGCGACACCGCCGGTCAGCGCGACAAGCAAGGTCGCGACGGTGATGGCGACCGATCCCTCGACCACGAACTTGGCGGGGCCGAGCGTGTCGGGCGGGAGCAGGTCATGGACGACGACGATGAACAGGCCCGAGAACGCCAGCAGGACGAGGATCGCCGGCTCGGTGGCGGGCCACAGGCCGGTCGCGGCGACGACCACGGTCGTGGCCAGAAGGAAGATCCACGACACGATCCGGACGACGCGGTCGTACGTCTCGGTCGGGACCCCGTCGTCGGCCGTCTCCTCGGCGATCCCGCCGATCACGGCAGCCTCCGCGGCGCGTCGATCGGCATCGCCTGTCGCGACCGTCGTTGGCGCGATGGGGCTCGGCCGGCCGAGCATCGGCGGGACGACGACGAGCGCCATCACCGCGAGGTTCGCAGCGACCGCGATGACGATCAGGATGAGGACCGGCTCGACCGGCAAACTCGACCTCGCATGGTTCGGGGCGTCGGCGAACAGGGCGTCCCGCGTCGGGCCATCTTAGCCGTCCGAGACCAAGGGACCATCGCGTGACGCGTCGCTGCGGTGCTCTCGCGCAACAGGTTCGACCTGCGCCACCGGGCAGTCGGGCGGTCAGCGCGTCCCGTACTGGTACGTCTGCTTGACGAGCCGCAGATACACGAATGTCTCCGTTTCGCGGACACCATCGATCGCGCGCAGCCGATCCGCCAGGAAGACGAGGAGCGCGTCGTTGTCCTCGCAGACGGTCTCGATCAGGAGGTCGTAGCTGCCGGCGGTGATGACGACGTAGTCGACCTCGGGCATCTGTGCGAGACGCTCGGCGACCTCGATCAGCTTCGAGCTCTCGCAGCGGATCCCGATCATGGCCATCTGGTGGAAGCCCAGCTTGAGTGGGTCGGTGACGCCGACGACCTGGAGGATGCCGCGCTCGATGAGCCGGTTGGTCCGGGCTCGGACGGCCGCTTCCGAGACCCCGAGATCGGCAGCGATCTGGGTGAACGGGCGCCGCCCATCGGCCTGGAGGTGCTCGATGATCCGCTTGTCGAGGGGCGACACCTCGTCGGACGCCCGACCTGAGACGGCGCGCGAACGCCCGGGTCGAGCGGGCAGGCTCACGGCGTCGCCGTCGGCGCGGCGGACGGACCGGCGCCGGCGCTCGAGCCGGGCGATGACACGGGTGTGATCGGCGGGATGGGGACGATCGTCCGCTCGCTGAGCGGCGCAACGAGGCGAGCCAGGGCGTCCCGGAGCCGTCCAGCCGAGGCGAGCTTCTTGCCGTCGGGGGTCTTTGGCTGCGTCGTGGACGCGATCGGGCCCCACTGGACGAGGATGTTCAGGCCGATGAACGCGATCGGGGCCTCACCGCTGCCCGGCTTCGTGCCGGCGGCCCAGTGCGTCGCGCTCGCCAAGGTCCTGGACGACTTGTACTCGCTGATCGCCAGCGGCCAGCCATCGTACGTCGCGTGGATCCGCTTGACCGGGTCGCGGCCGCCGACGCCGGTATCCGCGTTGATCGGGGCGATCACGATGTCATCCGCGAGCAGCGCGAGATAGACCTCGTCCGCGTGCGCCGGCTCCGTCAGGGGCGGCCGCGGGGTCGGGAGCGGTGTGGGGGTCGGGCTCGGGACAGGCGTCGAGGTCGGGGAGGGCGCGGCGCCCCCACAGCCCGCCAGCAACCACGCGGTCACCACGGTGGCGAAGACCAGCCGGTGACGGCCAGGCCGCAGGGGACGACGGCGGGTTCCCATCGCGGCGGATGCTAGCACGCCGATTCCGGCCGGCCGGATCGGCGTCTCATGCGCCGCGGTCGAGAGCGGTGAGCATCGGTCCCAGGGAGACGATCGACCCTAGGGTGATCGGGTCGAGGACGAGCTGGACGTGGGCGATCCCCTCCCGGGCGAAGGCGTGCAAGGTCTGGGCCAGAGCTTCCGGCGCACCGTCGGCCGGGACGACCCGAGCCTGGGCGACGTCGCCCTGGAGGCGACCCGCCGCACCGGGCAGGCGGACCAGCACGGCCCCGGTCCGCTCCACCGCAGCGGGGTCGCGACCGACCGCGTGGCACGCCTCGTCGACGAGGGCCCGGATCGGCGGGACGCCCTCGGGTCGGTTCTCGATGGCGTTGTACCAGGCGTTCCACGAGTCCGCATGGGCCATCGTCGCGCGCAGCATCCGTGGCCCACACGAGCCGATCATCAGCGGCGGACCGGCGGGCCGCGCGCCGCGCGGCAGGAGCTCGCAGTCCCGCGCCTGGTACCAGCGGCCGGCGAAGTCGATGGAACCCTCCCGCAGCAGCGTCCGGATGATGGTGAACGCCTCTTCGAACCGGTCGATCCGGTGGTCGAAGGGGTAGCCGTAGGCTCGGAACTCGGTCTCGTTCCAGCCGGCACCCAGACCGAGCACGAAGCGACCCCCGCTCAGCTCGTCGATGGTCACCGCCTGCTTGGCGAGCAGCGCCGGGTTGTGGAAGTTGGTGCACGCGACGAGCGGGCCGAGCTCGATCCGCGAGGTGACGGCGGCGATGCCCGCGAGCGTCGTCCAGGCCTCCCACGGACCGCGCGGCGAACGGCCCTCCCAGCGATACAGCAGGTGCTCGCCGACCCAGACCGAATCGAACCCGAGGTCCTCGATGGCGCGGACCATGTCGAGCAGCTCCGGCCAGCGGACCTCCCGCTCGACCTCCGGGAGCTGGATGCCGACCTTGAGCGGGCGGCCGGACGAGACGGTCATCTTGCGAGGGTAGCGCGAGCCCAGCCATTGACAACCGGCCCATTCGTCCCCCACCCTGCGCCGGACATGACCACGATCCAGCTCGCTCCGCCGTCGAACCAAGGGCCCATCCGGGCCACCTCGACCTGATGCCGCGCGCCCCGGACGGGCGCCGACCCCAGCCCGAGTGACGCCCCGGCAGTCGATGCCGAGGGCGTCTTCTTGTGCCGACCGACTCGAAGGAGGCCCAGTGGATCCCGCCTTCGCATTCCGCGGCTATGTGCTGGGCTTCAGCATCGCGGCCGCGGTCGGCCCGATCAGCCTGCTCGTCATCCGCCGGACGCTGGCGGAGAGCCGCCTGGTCGGCCTCGTGTCGGGGCTCGGCGTGGCCACGGCCGACGCCACCTACGGGGCGATCGCCGCGTTCGGGCTGGGGGCGCTGACCGAGGCACTGGTCGGTGCCCGGCAGGTCCTGGGCCTGGTCGGTGGCGTCTTCCTCCTGTGGCTCGCCTGGAAGACCATCGGCGCCGACCCGACCGCCGGGCGCCTACCTGTCGATCCTCGGGCTGACCCTCGCCAATCCGATGACGATCCTGTCGTTCGGGGCATTGCTCGCCGGGCTCGGCGTCACGAGCGGCGCGACCGGCCACGCCGCGCTGGTGGTGCTCGGAGTCCTGCTCGGTTCGACGACCTGGTGGATCGTCCTGACGACGGCGGTCGGTGCGGCCCGCTCGCGGCTGACGACACGAGGGATCCACCGGATCAACCTCGTGTCGGGCGTCGTCATCGGTGCGTTCGCGATCGCGGCCATCGCGTCCGCCGTCCTCGGTGGCTTGCCTCGCTGAATCGAGCGGATCAGGCCTCTGGGGGCGCGTCCGAGAACAACGTCAAGTGCAGGCCCCCCGGCGCGTCGAGCCGTGCATTGTCGGTCTGCCACGGGTCCGCGACGGCGGGGCGACGACCGTCGCGCCGGCAGCGGCCAGGGTCGCCGCCATCGCCCCGGAATCGTCCAGGAGGAGAATGGGGATGGTCGGGGAGGCGGGACTC
>Ga0307281_10000112_pt1 | contig 18127 bp, 17 predicted proteins | sample ER_DNA_120_FD_194486 | JGI IMG/M metagenome (GOLD analysis project Ga0307281, IMG submission 194486) | Bulk soil microbial communities from the East River watershed near Crested Butte, Colorado, United States - ER_DNA_120 | ecosystem: Environmental > Terrestrial > Soil > Floodplain | place...
CCAGGGCCGATGCCGCTGGCGCCGACGATCTGGTCTTGGCGCTCATTTCCGGTGGGGCATCAGCCAACTGGATCGCGCCCGCTACCGGCCTCTCGCTCGCGGAAAAACAGGCGGTGACGCGGGCGCTGCTCGCCTCGGGCGCCTCGATCGGCGAGATCAACGCGGTGCGCAAGCATCTGTCCCGGATCAAGGGCGGGCGCCTTGCCCGGCATGCGCATCCCGCCCGGGTGGTATCGGTCGGCATTTCCGACGTGCCTGGGGATGATCCAGCGGTGATCGGCTCGGGGCCCACGGTGCCGGATCGCACCACGTTGGCCGATGCCCGCGCCGTCGTGGCGCGCTACGGCCTCGACCTGCCCAGGCTCGTCACCCAGACCCTCGCGGACCCCGCCAACGAGACCCCGAAGCCCGGAGACGCCATCTTCGCCGGCACGTCGTTTGCGCTGGCGGTGCGACCCGCCGATGTGTTTCGTGCCGTCGAGCAGGAGGTCCGCGCCCGCGGATATGACTGCATCGTGCTCGGCACCGCGATCGAGGGGGAGGCCCGGGACGTTGCCGCCGACCACGCGCGGCTGGCGCGCGAACTGCGGGGACAGGGACGCCGTGCCGTGATCCTCTCGGGCGGCGAGCTCACGGTGACGCTACGGGGCAAAGGTCGCGGCGGCCCCAACCAGGAATATGGGCTGGCCCTGGCCGTGGCGCTCGGCGGTACAACCGGGATCGCGGCGCTGGCCGGCGACACCGATGGAACCGATGGCGGGGGCGGGCGCGCCGAGGACCCCGCGGGCGCCTTGGTCGATGAGACCACGCTGACCCGGGCCGGGCGCCTCGGCCTCGATCCGGCCGCGTTTCTTAACGACAACAATTCGACGGAATTCTTTGAGAAACTTGGAGATCTGCTGACCCCGGGGCCGACATTGACCAACGTGAACGACTTCCGGGCCATCCTCGTTGACAGCCTCTGAGAGTTCACGCGATATCGGCCTTCGGACCGTCGGGCGGCTTGGAATGCGGGCGGGATGAAACACCTGCACACGAGAACGGAAATTCGGCGCAGCCCCCTGCCCCGCCTGGCGGGCATGCGCGCGTTCGCCTGCGGCGCGCTGGTCACGGCGGCTTTCGCCCTGACACCCGAGCCGGCCAGGGCTGATTTCCGGCTTTGCAACAACACCGGCAACCGGGTCGGTATCGCGGTCGGCTACAAGGAGAACGAGGGCTGGACCACCGAGGGCTGGTGGAACATCTCGGCCCGCAGCTGCGAGACCGTGCTGCGCGGCTCCCTCGTCGCCCGGTTCTATTACATCTACGCGGTCGACTACGATCGTGGCGGCGAATGGTCTGGTCAGGCCTTCATGTGCACGCGGGAAAAGGAGTTCACGATCCGCGGCACCGATGATTGCCTGGCGCGCGGTTACGACCGCACGGGCTTTTTCGAAGTCGATACCGGCGACCAGCCGTCCTGGACGGTCCAGCTCACCGAATCGGCCGACCAGGCGCCCATGCAACAACCGCTGCAGTCGCGTGTCCCGATGCTTCAAACGCCTCCGCCGGCCACCCGGCCGGCCGCTCCGACGCCTCCGTCCCGAAGCCGCAACTGATGCGACGTCTGCGCCGGACAAAAATCGTCGCGACCCTCGGTCCGGCGTCCTCGGACCGCAATGTGATCGCGAAGCTGTTCACGGCAGGCGCCGACGTCTTCCGCATCAACATGAGCCACACCAGCCACGACCGCATGCGCGAGCTCGTGGCGACGATCCGCGCGGTCGAACTCGAGCACGGCCGCCCGATCGGCATTCTGGTCGATCTGCAGGGACCCAAGCTCAGGGTCGGGAGCTTCGCAGCCGGTCCGGCCACGCTCACCAACGGCGAGATTTTCATCCTCGATGATGATCCGGCGCCCGGCGACGCCAAACGTGCGCAGCTGCCGCATCCCGAGATCTTCGCTGCCATCGAACCCGGCCACACGCTCTTGCTCGATGACGGCAAGATCAGGCTCGTCGCGACCGAGGTGGACAAGAAGCGGATCGTCACGCGCGTCGAGGTCGGCGGCAAGTTGTCAGACCGCAAAGGCGTCAGCCTTCCCGACACGACGGTGCCGTTCTCAGCGCTGACGGAAAAGGACCGCTCCGATCTCGATGCCGCGCTCGATACCGGCATCGACTGGGTGGCGCTCTCCTTCATCCAGCGTCCGGAAGACATCGCCGAGGCGAAGAAGATCACGCGTGGCCGCGCCGCCGTCATGGCCAAGATCGAAAAGCCGCAGGCCGTGTATCGGCTGGCCGAGATCCTGGATCTTGCCGATGCGGTGATGGTGGCGCGTGGCGATCTTGGCGTCGAAATGCCGCTCGAGAAGGTGCCAGGGCTGCAGAAGCAGATGACCCGATCGGCGAGGCGCGCCGGCAAGCCGGTCGTGGTCGCGACGCAGATGCTCGAATCCATGATCACGAGCCCCGTCCCTACCCGCGCCGAGGTATCCGACGTATCGACCGCGATCTTCGAGGGGGCGGACGCCATCATGCTGTCGGCGGAATCCGCAGCCGGCCAATATCCGGTGGAGGCGGTCGCCACCATGAACCGCATTGCCGAGGAAGTCGAAAGCGACCGGCTTTATCGCACCATCATCCACGCCCAGCGCACCGAGCCCGAGGCGACCGGCGCCGATGCGATCGCCGCGGCGGCAGGCCAGATCGCGGAGACGCTCGAGCTCGCCGCGATCATTTCCTGGACGAGCTCGGGTTCGACCGCATTGCGGGTTGCGCGCGAGCGGACCACGTCGCCGATCGTGGCGATCTCGCCGCGGCTCTCCACCGGCCGGCGGCTCTCGCTGGTCTGGGGGGTGCACTGCATCGTGGCAGAGGACGCCCATGATCTCGATGACATGGTGGAACGCGCGTGCCACCTCGCCTGCAAGGACGGGTTCGCCAAACCGGGCCAGCGCGTGATCATCGTCGCCGGCGTGCCGCTCGGCACGCCGGGCGCGACCAACATGCTGCGTGTTGCGTTCGTGGGGGCGGAGGCTGCGAAAGAGTAGGCCGGGCAAGGCCGTGCGGGCATACGCACGCCCGCGCATGCCGGACAGGCGGGCGCCCCCTTACGACCGTTGTCTCAGATGTCTCGTCCGTCGATCTTGTCGCTGAGCTTCTTGACCAGATCGGGAATGCGCTCGAGACGGGGATGGACGGCAAGCGCCCGGCGGAACACTTCGAGCGCGTGTTTATCGTCGCCGAGTTCCTGCAAGATGATGCCGAGGCCGGAGAGCGCTCCGAAATGGCGCGGCTCGCGCGCCAACACCTCGTGAATATCGGCGAGCGCCCGGCCGAAATCCTTCTTGGTGTAATAGACGGTGGCACGCCGGTTCCAGGCCTCGACGAAATCCGGCCTGATATCAATGACGGCGTCCAGCAGCTTGATCGCGAGGTCCAAATCCTTGCCGTCGACCGCAGTCTTCACCCGGCCCATCAACAGATTGGCGGTATCGCTGGGGGAGCCGAGCCAGATCGCCCAGATGCGGTTCTCGACGTACTTCGCGCTATCGTCATCGGGCGCCACTTTGAGCGCCTCGAACAACCGGTCGAGATTTTGGGTTCGGTCGCCGCGTTGCGCCCGCGGCAGCGTGGTTGGCGGCTCGACCGGCTTGAGCGGCTCGGGAGTGACCGGTTCCGCAAGCGCGGGCACCATGCAGCCCAAGGTGAGGATCACCGTTGCCGCAAACGGAAGGAATCGTCGGCTCATGCGGAGGAGCCTAACCCGCTCCCACGGCACAATAAAGACCAGATTTCGTCAGGGCAGCTGTGCGGAGCGCAGCCCGCGGGGGGCCACCGGAACCTCAGCCCTGCCGGGCCTTGAACCGACGCTGGACCTTATTGATCACATAGACCCGCCCCTTGCGGCGGACCAGGCGATTGTTGCGGTGGCGGCTGCGCAGTGATTTCAACGAGTTGCGGACTTTCATGGATCTGGCTCTGGTTCGCGCGGCCGCGCGGGTTACATGAGATGGCAATTTGCGCGGAAACTAGGGATGCGACGGGCGCTCGTCAACACGGGCTGGCCCATATGCGCCAGCAGCCGGCATGTCGCGGAAAGTTGATGTGGCCTTGATGGTCTCAGACCGCGCGGGCGAGCGGCAATTTCAGCAGGCGCGCCGCATTGCCCCAGAAGATGGCGTCGCGCTCTGCCGCCGGCAAATCGAGGTCCCGGATCAGCTTGATGGCGCGGGGCTTAAGCGAGGTCAGTGGCGGGGCGTCGCTGCCGTAGATGACGCGGTCCGGCCCCATCCAGTCCAGCACCATTTTCACGGCCGGCAGATTATAGGTCACCGTGTCGAGATACATCCGTTTCAGGTAATGGCTCGGCGCGTGCTTGATCTTCATCGGTGCGTATGAGCCGAGGAAGAACGCCTCGTCCTGGAGCTCATAGGCGTAGTCCATCCGGCTGATGGTCTCGCAGATGCCGCCGCCGCCATGCGACGCCACGATCTTCACCCCCGGGAAATCTTCCAGAACGCCGCGCACGATCAGCCGGCCCAGGGCCAGGCAGAGATCGAACGGGCGTCCGATGCTCGAGGCGAGACGATACTCCTTCATCCGTTCCTCCCCGAAGCCGAGATGGGGCGGATGGATCATCACGGGGACGTCGAGCTCCTGCACCAGTTCCCAGAACGGGCGCGCCTCGTCATCATCGGGATAGTGACCCTTGTGGCTGGAATGAATGAAGATGCCCCTGAGACCGAGCTCGCGGATCGCCCGCTCGGCCTCCTTGATGAAAGCCGGGCCGCCGCAAGGCAGGATGGTTGCGAACGAATAGAGTGTGCCTTTGTGCTTCTCCTGAACTTCCGCGGCGTAATCGGACCATTTCTGCACCGCTGCCAGTTCTTCGCGGTCGGCCTTGCCGCGCAGATAATGCGCCGCGTTGGTGACGACGCTGATATCGATGCCGTTCGCGTGATGCGCTTCGAGAAAATTTTCCAGCACCATCGGGCAGCCGCGTTCGCCCCATTTCGGACCATTCTTGCCGTCCAGGGTACCGAGGTCGCCCGCTGCCTCTTCCGGCGTGTAGATATGTGCATGCCAATCGATGATCACGCTCGTTTCTCCCCTGTACGATCGCCGGCGAAGCGGCGACGGCGATTCCGATCCTAGTGCTCGAGTGTTCCCAAAAACGCCTCGACCGGCGGCTGCCACAGCGCACGGGCATCGGCAGACCGGAATACCCTGTGCCCGTCGCTGCCGAAGGCCGGCAGCGCAACGTATTCCGCCCGGCCGCCCGCGCGAACGAAAGCCTCGGACATCTTGCGCGCCAGAGCCGGCGCGAAAAACGAGTCGTTGGCCGCATAGAGCCACAGCGTGGGAATGCGGGCGGTCGAACCATAGCGCGCGGCCGCGTCGATCAAACGTTGCGGCGCGCAGTTGCCGACCTGCGGATGCCCGCCGCCGCGACCGCCGGCGAAATTGATGACGGCAAACACGCCGGGCGGACTCTGGCTCGCGGCCGCGAGCGATCCCCAACCGCCAGCCGACCAGCCGATCAAGAGAATACGATCGCGCTGCACTTCGGTGCGACCGCGGAAATAGTCGATCGCCGTCCGGATGTCCTGGGCCGTGGTCAACCCGGCGCGATAGTAGTCGGGGCTGCTGCACGATCCGAAGTTTTCCAGCCACGGGCCGCCAGTCTGCCCATAGCCGCGGCGGAGCGGCAGCCCGACCATGTATCCACGCGCAAGCAGCCAATTCGATACCGAGGGAAACGTCGGTATCTCCATGCTGGGGCGCTGGGCGGCATCGGCGGGCGAACCATGGCTGACGATGGCAAGCGGGAACGGCCACGGCCCCGGCGGTCGAAGCACCCTCGTCTGCAGCGTGCTGCCGCTCGAGGTCGCAAGCCCGACAATCTCCTGGGCAGCCGTTTCGACCGTTGCCGCCGGCGCGGCATTCGCCGGCAACGCGATGATCGAAAGCGCCGGCAACACGCAGAGGATGGCAACGCGCAGAAAACCAACGTTCGCTGACGACAGGCGAGCCGGCATGCAGACGGGTTACCGCTTGCCGCCATGCGGAGCAAGCGCAGGCACGCCGCCGCTGGCTCAGGGCGTCAATGCAGGGCTCACTGCTGGCGCGGGACTACCTCAGTCCGCTTCGGCTCGCTGGCAGCGAGTGATCCCAGCCCCAGCGCCTCTGCGATGACGCGGAAGACCTCGGTGTTGTCCATTTGCCCGCGCACGCGCTCGCTGCCCGGCCCGGTTGCGGTCAGGATCACGTCCTCGCCGGAATGCACGTCGGCATTGATCATCGCCGGCAGGTTGCCGAGCCGAAGCGCGGCACCGGGAACGCTCTTGTAGCGCTCGTTGGCGACGTAGGTGTTGGCGTCCTTGCCCGCCACCGTGGGCTCGTTCGGGTTGTCGAGCTTGGGGCGAAGCGTCTCGTAGTGGTCGGGGAGGCTGGCCGAGAACAAGGCGAGGCGGCGGCTGACGTCCACGCGCGCGGGATAGCCCTCGGCGTCCGGCGCGGGATAGTTGGGAAATCCGGCACGCTCGTATACGCGTACGCGCTCGCGCAGCGGAGCCGGGGTTTCCTTGGTCATGTCGTCGTCGATCGTCCCAAGGAGCCCGATTGGATGGTTGTGATCCGCGATAACCAGAATCAGAGTATCGTCGCCATGCGCGGCGGCCCAATCGCGGGCAAGCCTGACCGCATTGTCGAGCATGATCGTGTCGTACACCGCGCGCTCCATGTCGAGCAGGTGCGTGTACTTGTCGATCATGCCGGATTCGACCATCAGGAAGAACCCGGACGGATTTTTCGACAGCACCTCGAGCGCCGCGCCGACCTGCTCGGTCAAATCAGGCTGCTCGGGGAATTTGCCCACGGTCCCGCCTTTGAGGAATTTGCGGTCGAGCGCACCATCCATGTTGCCGAGCGTAAACAGTCCGAGCAGCTTGGTTGTGCCCGGATCTTTTGCCGCCGAGACCATCTCAGGCCCGGTCAGCGCAAGCGAGTAACCAGCCGCGCGAAATTGCGCCACGAAATCGGATTCATCCCTGCGTCGCGAGCCGTTCTCCGATTTCGGCAGGAAATTGGCTCTGCCGCCGCCCATGAGCACGTCGGGCTTGGCTGCGAAATACTGCTCGACAATACGGTCGTATTCGGTGCGCCGACGGGTATGCGCCACCATGGCTGCGGGGGTGGCGTCCTCGATCTCGGTATTGGTGACGATGCCGATCGCCATGTCCTGTCTGCGTTGCGCCAGGCTGGTGACAGTCTCGACCCGGGGATCGTCGAGCGGGTCGGGCGTACGATCGGCATAGACACCCATGGCATTGACCGCCGATTTGTGGCCGGTGGCATAAGCGCTGGCGGAATTCGCCGAGTCGGTGATGATCGAATCGCTGCCCGCCGTCGCGACCAGGGCCATGTGCGGCATGTCGTCGATGGCGAGCTTACCGAGCGCCTTCCCCTCCGCAATGCCCTTAGCGAGCAAGCGCGCCGCGACACGGTGCGCGGGCGACATGCCGTCGCCGATGAACAGGATGACATTCTTCGCCTTGCGCGGCCCGGTATCGTACACATTCCAGCGAAGTTCGCGGGTCTCAGCTCCGTCCGTGGCGCGGATGTTGTAGACGCCGGCGTCCCCGAGCGAAACGTCGCGCAAGAGCAACGCGGACTGATCCTTGCCGGCCTCACGTTCGACAAACGTGCCGGCCTTGCCGAAGACCTGGGCGTAGTCCTTGCCGTTCAAGGTGATCGAGATCTTTGACGGATCGGCGAGGCCTGCAAATTCGACTTTGAAGTCGAAGCGCGCACCGCTCAAAATATCCGCCCGATCGATCGGATAGACCGTCTGCGCGGAACCGGCCGAAGCCGCCATCGCAATCGCAATACCGGCCGCGGCCGCAAGCACTGTGCGCATGTTCGCGATACTCCAATGGTTCGGGTGCTCAGACCTATTCAGCCTCTATGACAGCCGGGTGACACCGGCGCATCCGCCGAGGGTGGCCGCGTTTTCATGCCCGCGACCCCCATTTCTAGCTGCGCACGCGCGCCGAGCCACGTGACCATTTCTCCATCCGCGGCTCGATCCTGGTCGACCAGAGCGCGTGGTCCTCGACGTCCTTGAGCGTGACGGTCATGACCTCGGTGACGCCGTCGATCGCCACGTGGCCGAAGAATTGCAGCCCGAAGCAGGGCGCGAGGTCGTCGCGCTGGCCATTGCCGCATCCCTTCTGGAAAACGGCGCGTGGGCCGAACGTGTTGTCGAGCTGTTGCGGACGCCAGGTGCCGGCATGGAGCGGGCCCGAGATGAATTCCCAGAACGGCTCGAAATCCTGGAACACGGCCGCGTTCGGGTCGTAATAGTGCGCGGCGGTGTAATGCATGTCGGCGGTAATCCAGACCGTATTGCGAATCCCGGCATGCTTGATGAAGACCAGGAGGTCCGCAATCTCGCATTCGCGTCCGCGCGGGGCGCCATCGCCTTGCGCAACCGCATCGCCGCTCACCACGCCAAGAGGCAGATCGGCGGCGATGATTTTCCAGGTCGCCTGCGAATTCATGAGCTCGCGTTTGAGCCAGGACATCTGCGCCGGCCCCAGGATCGCCGCGGCAGCGTCGTCCTCGCCGCAAGCCGTGCGATAGGAGCGCATGTCCAGCAGGAAGATATCGAGTAACGGCCCGTAGGCGACCTTGCGGTAGATCCGCCCGGCTTCGGCCAGGGTCTCGCGCATCGGCATGAATTCGTGGAAGGCGCGGCATCCGCGCGCTGTCAGCGTGAGAATGCTCTTGTCGACGTAGCCTTTCCAGCCGGGCGCCTCGCCCGGACACCAGTCGTTGGTGACTTCATGATCATCCCATTGCGCAAGCAGCGGCACCTCGGCATTGAACGCGAGCAGATTCTTGTCGAGCAGATTGTATTTATAGTTGCCGCGAAACTCCGCGAGCGTCTGGGCGATCTTGGATTTCTCCTCGGTCACGATGTTCTTCCACACGCCTCCGTCCGGCAGCTTCCGCTCCGCATGAATCGGACAGTCGGCATAGATGTGATCGCCGGAATGAATGAAAAAATCGGGCCGGCATTTCAGCATGGTGGCATATGTGCGCATCCCGCCGCGCGCCTCATCGATCCCCCAGCCGCCGGCGGTGTCGCCCGACCACACGAACGAGACGTTGCGCCGCTCGCTCGGGGCGGTCCGGAAACGCCCGATCTGCGGCGCGCTTAGAAGCGTGGGGAACGAATGGTCCTGAAACCTGATGCGATAGAACATGTCCTGCCCGGCCGGCAGACCCTCGATCAGCGCCTTGGCGGTGAAGTCGGTCTCCGGCAGAGCATCGACGAAGACGCCGGCGCGAACATCCCTGAAACTGTCGGTGGTCGCGACCTCGACCAGCATGCGCGACGGCCTGTCCGCACGCGCCCACACAATCGCTGCATCGGTCGAGACGTCGCCGGACTGGATGCCGTGGGTGATGAGGGGCCGGTCGGCGGCGCGGCTGAGAGCAGGCTTTGCGATCCCGACGGCGGCGAGTGCCGTTGACGACACTCCTGCGGCGAGAAAGCGCCGCCGCGTGAGCGCGCTGGTACGCATAGTAACTGCCATCGGGCCTCCGCCATCGAATCACGCGGCGGAAGCTGCCCGCGTCGTCTGACAGAGACCCGACATTTGTGCGACAGCCGCATGAATGGCTCTCGACGATTCCGCATTATCGACCTGCCGATATCAGGAGCTCGCCCAGAGGCGACGGCGTTGCGATCTTCAAGGATGTGAGGCGAGGTTCAGACCCACCATGCCCGCGATGATGAAGACGAGGCATGTCACGCGGAATATATCGGCCGGTTCGCCGAATGCCGCCATGCCGATGATCACCGTGCCCACGGCTCCGATTCCGGTCCACACGGCATAGGCGGTCCCAAAAGGCACGGACTTCAAGGAGAGCGCGAGCAGGCCGAAGCTGAGCGCGATGGCCGCGATCATGGTTACACTCGGCCAGAACCTGGTGAGGCCATCAGAGTACTTGAGCCCGAGAGCCCACGCGATCTCCAGCAATCCAGCGAGAAGAAGTGCGAGCCACCCATTGAGCGCATTGGCTGCTTGCATCATCGGCCGCGGCAACCTCTGTTGATCCTCCGCTCTGGTGCGGCTCTGGTCATGGTGATCATGGCATCGTCCCAGGAGTGGTTAGTCGAATCGCATGAGTCTATGGGAAGCCGCATAACATCCCGATGACCAACCGGCGCACGCACGCTGCCCCGAGGGAACGGCATGCCGTCATCCGGCTGCAACAGAAACCACCGATAAGTCCCGCACGATCGCCGGCGGGAACCCGGATGCTTGAACGGATTTCACTTTCCGGTGCGGTGCGCTTGCACCAGACACCGGTCACGGGTGTTCGCGGATCAAGCGCTGCTGGCTTAGCCGCGGGGCGTCCGCCCATCAGGCGGTGCGCAAGCGGCCTCCGGCGAAGCAGATGAACATCGGATGCCGCTGATCAGCCGCAGATGGCGGCTCCCGGCGATCATCCTGTTTGTCTGTCTCGTCGCTCTCGCCATGCTGTCAGGCCCGCTGTTTCCCTTCACGCCGCTGCCCTCCGACATCGCCGGTGTGGTCGCGAAGGCTCCCGACATAGACTCCTACCTGAGCCGAAGCGAAGCCGCGCACGCGGGAGTGAAGCCCGGCCTGGCCAAGACCGTCATTTGGAACCACCCCACGGCGCGCCACAAGACGCCAATGTCGCTCGTCTATATCCATGGATTCTCAGCCAGTCGAAAGGATATCGCTCCGGTCGTCGAGAGCATCGCCGGCACGCTCGGCGCCAACGCCTTTCTTACCCGGCTCGCCGCGCACGGCCGCGCGACATCGGCAGAATTCGCCACGGTCACCCCGCAGGACTGGCTGAACGATGCCCGCGAAGCGCTGGCCATCGGACGGAGAATCGGCGATCGCGTGATCCTGATCGGAACCTCGACCGGCGCGCTGCTGGTGACGATGGTGGCGATCGAGGACAACTCACCGGATATGCGGCCGTGGTGCTGTTGTCGCCGAATTTCGCGATCCGAGACTGGAGGGCGAGATTCATCTCCGGACCGCTCGGCCGCGTGCTCGCGCGTCTCCTTATCGGCGAAGAATATTCCTTCCATCCCGACAGTAGCGGCCACGCCGAATTCTGGACAACTCACTACCCGTCGCAAGCGATTGTCGCGCTCATGGACTTGCTCAACCATGCGCGTTCCGTTCATCTCGGCACGCTCAAGATGCCGATCCTCATCATCTATACCGACCAGGACATGGTCGTCGACACCGCGGCCATCCAGGCGCGGTTCGATGAGATCCAGGGGCCGGCGAAGCTGATCGTTGATTTGCCGGAAGCGTCGCGTCACGAGTTGACCGGCGATGCACTCGCCTCGGAAACCGTCCGACCGGTCGTGCAACGCATACTGAAATTCCTGGCCGAAACCGATGTCGCCGGCACCACAATCGCCACACCCAGCCGTTGAGTTCGCAATCCGCGGCGGATTCCGCCTTTATCGGCGGCGTCCGCGCGTGTAGCGTCGCGACTGCGATTGCCACCAGGAGAAGTCATGACTGACCAGACTCAGAGTCATCCCATGTCGTCGACGGTGATCGATGCGAAGACGTTTTGGCGCGTCCTGGGTCAGCGCGCGGTCGGCGCCACGATCGTCACCGCGCAAGGCGCGGACGGCCCGGCCGGCTTCCTCGGACTGTCGGCGACCCACATTTGCGCCGATCCTCCCTCCATGCTGGTTTCAATCGACAGCAAGACGGCAGCCCTGGGCGCGGTCCTGCACGGGCGCCACTTCGCGATCAATTATCTCGGCCGCGACGCACGCGCACTGGCCGACACGTTCGCGGGTAAGTCCGCGGCCAAGGGCTCCGCCCGCTTCGAGCCCGGACGCTGGGGCACGCTGACCTCGGGCGCCCCGGTTTTCGACGATGCCATCGGCGTGTTCGATTGCGTGCTGGAGAAGACCATCGAGCACTATGCGACCACCATAGCCATCGGCCGGGTGGTCGACCTCGTGGCACGCGGCAGCGGCGATCCCCTGATTTATTTTCGCGGCGGTTTCCTCGACGGCTGACCGCGCGGCGCGACTACGACGCGGCGCGCAGAACATCCAGCCGAAGCGGCAGCACGGCGCCGAACCAGACTGCGTGGTCGGTGTGATCGGCGTAGGCATCACCGGTCCCGGGATGAAGGAGGATGGTCAGACCATCCCGATTGAGCATCAGCCATGGCAAGAACGAAGCCAGCAGCGTGCATGGAAAGGCAATCTGATACATCGATTGCAGGTGTGGGCCGACCAGCGCGTCGTGCCAGCGTCCGAGCGTCGCCTCCGGAAATGCCGCCGCAACCCTTTCCCGCAAACGGGCGGCCCGGTCGCGGCTCGATACCGGATCGTAATAGATGTGGGCGTGATAGTGCTTGATGATACCGGAGTCCGCCAGCGGCGCGCCGGCTGTGTGGGTCGAATCCTCGCGTCCTTCGGAACTTTTCATCTGCCTGCCACTCTCGACGCCAAATTCTACCCGACACCGGGGTGAATTGCAGCGCCGTCAATTTTTGCAGCAATCAGGACGGAATGCATCAGGCATCCCGGCGGCTTCCCACCGGTCCGTTCGCTTGCTCGGGCGGGACCGCTTCGCCGGACAAGCGCAGCGCGGTTAAAATCTGCGCCACGATCTCGCGCGGCTCCGGTTCGATCGAGATAACCACCGGATTTTCATCCGCTCCTGGCTCCTCAAGCGCGTCAAACTGACTGTGCAGCAAACTTTGCGGCATGAAATGCTCATGACGGGTGGCAATACGACGTGCGATGAGCGTCTCGTCGCCTTTCAGGTAGACCAGGCGGACGTCGACGCGACTGCCGATCAGAACATCCCGGTAGCGGCGCTTCAGCGCGGAGCAGGCGATGACGGCGTGTCTACCCGCAAGGCGCGTGTTGTCGATCCAGCCAGCGACCGCCGCCAGCCAAGGCCAGCGATCCTCGTCCGTGAGCGGGATGCCGCGATGCATCTTGTCGACGTTGGAGGCCGGATGAAACCAATCCGCGTCCTCGAACTCCCACCGAAGGCGCGACGCGAGCAGCGCTCCGACCGTCGACTTGCCCGACCCCGATACGCCCATGACCATCACAACCGCGACAGCAGAGGATGCAGCGCTTTCCCTCGACCGGTTTTCCATGAACGACGATCCAATTCCTGCTGCCGCGGCGGCGCGTTCCCAGACCACCGGAAACGCGCTGCCAGCCGTTTTCGGCCACGAATTACCTGGCTATCTGGGCCATTTGCTATTTGGCGCCAAGCTCGGATATGTCGCGGCTGCCATCCCGGCGGCTGGAGTGGCACCATGCGACGATAAAGCCGGCCGCACACCGTTGCCATGCATGAACCAATCTCCGAGTTCCGCTGAAACATCTCGAACCGCGCAGTCTGCGAGCAAGGCGGCCAGCCTGTTCTGGCTGTCGGCGCTGTTGCGGCCGATTCGGGGCTTCCGGCTGAGCTACCTGCCGCTGGCGATGATCTATTTCGCCTACGGCGCGCTGGGACTGATCGACGTCAGCCGCGACATGTGGATCAAGGAGCGGTTGACGCTGAGCCCGGCCGAGCTCGCGGGCATCGCGGTGTGGCTCAGCCTGCCGTGGACCGTCAAGATGGTGTTCGGCGAGTTGGTGGATTGCGTCCCCATCTTCGGCTCGCAACGCAAGGCTTACGTCCTCATCGGCGCCGCCGCCACCGCGTCCGGCATGCTGACCCTCGCCGGGGCCGCCGGCGGATGGATCGGGTTCGCTCCTCCGGATCAGCTCTATATCCTTGGCGCGATGCTGATCGTGATCGGCACCGTCATCCAGGACGTGGTCGCCGACGCGATGTCGACCGAAGTCGTTGCCCGTCGTGATGCCGCCGGCACCCCTCGGCCGGAGGAGGCGGTACGCGCCGACCTCGGTATGGTCCAGGTGATCGGTCGCTTGTCGCTGTCGTTTGGCATCCTGGCGGTCGCCGGACTGTCCGGCTGGCTCGCAAGCGCGCTCACCCGCGAGACGGTATTTCTGCTGGGACTGGTGGTCCCGGCGGTTTCGGTCATCGGCGTGCTGCTGATCGGGCTGGAGACGAGCGAACGTCGGCCGCTCGACTGGCGCATTCTCGGCGGCGGCATAGCGTTCGGCGCGGCGATCCTCGGCCTTGCGCTCGGATCCGTTCCGTTCGGACAAGAGCTGATCTTCGCGCTCTCGATGGTGGTGATCTGCACCATGCTGGTGTTCGTGACCAAGGAGCTCGATTCGAAGACCCGCCGCGCCATCCTGTTCACCAGCATCATCATCTTCGCGTTCCGGGCAACGCCTTCGGTCGGCGACGGCTATTTCTGGTGGACGCTGGACCAGCTTCAGTTCGACGAGGCATTCTACGGCACGCTGCGCCAGACCGCGGCGATCATCGCCATCGCGGCCATGTGGCTGTTCAGCAAGCAGCTGACCGAATACTCCGTCACCGCAATCTTGTTCTGGCTCGCAGTAGCAGGTGCGGTGCTGTCGCTCCCCAATATCGGACTGTTCTACGGCCTCCATCATTGGACGGAAGCGACGTTCGGATTCGGCGCCCGCACCATCGCCGTGGTCGATGCTGCGACATCTTCCCCGTTTGCCCAGATCAGCATGATTCCGCTCCTGACCCTGGTCGCCTTCTATGCGCCCGCGGGCCACCGGGCGACCTGGTTCGCTCTCATGGCGTCGCTGATGAACATGGCGCTGGTCGCAGGCCAGCTGCAAACCAGGTATCTCAACGAGATCTTCGTGGTCGGCCGCGGCAACTATACAGAGCTCGGTCCGCTGTTGATCACCGCGGCGGGGCTGGGCCTGCTGATCCCGGTCGCGGCGATCGTGTTGTTCGGGCGGCGTGTTTGACGCATGGCGCCGGCGCGCCGGCCGGGACTATCGCCGCCTGGATGCTGCCCGCGCCATCGCGTGGGCCTGCGGGCCGCTCGCGGGCGGTTGCTCCCATCCGAACACGGATCGCCCCCGGTATGAGTGTGAGCGCTGCCGTTCGTCCGCGATCAGGTCGTCGAGCGCGGGACCGGTCGCGTGGCGCTCGAGCTCACGGGCCTGGTCGTCGAGCCGCCGCAGTGCGCCAAGCTCCTCATCGCAGCCCAGCTTCGCCTTCTGAACGGCCGACTTCCACACCTTGATGGTCTCATCGAGAACCTTGAGCGGCACCGGGAACGGATGCCTGTCCTTGCCGCCGTGCGCAAACGAGAACCGCCCGGGATCGCTGAACCGGCACGGGGCGCCGTGCACGACTTCGGCCACCATCGCCAGCGCGCGGACGGTCCGCGCGCCCACGCCCGGCGTCAGCAGCAGCTCGGAAAAATCCGCCGGACCCCGGTCGGCCGCCGCGGCCAGATTCCCGTGCAGCCGGTGCGCGACCACGTCTTCGGGGCGGACGTCGTGGTGCGCCGGCATCACCAAGTGAGGCAGCAGCGGCTGCACCTGCGCCTGCCGCGCGGGACCTTCAAGCCGCGCGAGTTCGCTCACGATCCGATCCGGCCCCATGGACGAAAGCAGATCGAGCTGCGCACCGCGCGATCTCGCCGCGCGCCGGTCGGCAAGGTTGACGATCTCGCCCTGGCCGACGCCATCGATCGCAGCGTGCGGATCGTCCACAAAGCTTGTCAGCCCCTCCGAGAGCCAATGATAGCGGCGTGCCTGCCGGCGTTCGCCGTTCATGCCCTGCTGCACCACGGCCCAGTGGCCGTCATCGGTGACGACAAAACCGTGCAGGTAGAGATCGAAGCCGTCCTGCACGGCGGCGCTATCGACCTTGGCCACGAGACGGCTGGCTTGCGCGAGCTTGCCGCCGTCAAAGCCCACATGATCCCCGATCGCGATGAGTTCGCCCGGCGTCTGGCGTGAATATTTCCCCCGGCCGCCGCAGACGTGAATGCCGAGCTCGTTCTGCAGCGGCGTCAGCCCGCGCTTGAGCGCGCCGATGACGCTGGTCGTGATGCCGGAGGAATGCCAGTCCATCCCCATGACGGCGCCGAAGGACTGAAACCAATACGGATTTGCCAGTCGGCGCAGAAGCTCGTCGCGTCCGTAGTGGTGCACGACGGCCTCGGTCATTACCGCGCCCAGCCGGGTCATACGGTCCGCCAGCCATTTCGGCACCTGTCCGCCGTGCAGCGGCAGATCAGCACTACCGGACCTTTGCGCCATCAGTCGCACATTCCTCGTAAACCCCGTGTCCCGGACGAATCGTCCGTCCGAATGCCTGCGATCAGATAGTCATCCGACGGCTTTGGCGAGAGGGAAGCGTGCGTCATGTTCAAGAGACGCGCGCAGCCGGTTCCGCGTCATAAATTTTACCAAGGTCATTTTATGTACCGTCATAAACCGCCCTCAGGTCATTACAAACCTCGGACGCTCCCGCGCCTATCCCGTGCCCACTTAGACGGCTAGAGGTTCGAGGCAGAGACAATCCGCGCCGTTGACACTTGGCGGCGACGGTTGGCCGCTTGCGTATCGCGACCCGTCCCCGCTAGTCCCGCGCCTCAATGTATTCGAGCGGGTGCGCGTCTCCGACCGCGCCGTGCCACGGGTCTTCATCTCGTCGCCCGGAGATACCGAGGGCCGCCATGACCAAGCGGATCACATGGAGTGCGCCAGCGATGGCTCCGACGCCGACAAATGCGACGAAGCTCAGTAAGGCCAAGCAGGCGAATGGAAGCACAAGTGGGAGCAACACAAGGCGGTTCATGACCATGTCCCCGCTACCCCCCATGCCAATTTACTCCGATAGAGACTGGACTGACAATGCGGTCGAGGCGTCTTATATTAACCCAACGTTTTCTCGTTAATTTACGCAAGCCCGGCTGCAGTGATGCGTGAGGCTGAGGAGGAGTGGGGCAGACCATGAAGGTCAAGGACCAAAAGGTGCAATGCCCTGTAGAGATCGCCGCGCAATCGGTCTTCGCAATCTGCCTCCGGGACGGCGCCCTTCGACGTGGTGACGATCGATCGCCTAGGCCGCTCGCTACAGGATCTGCGGCTTCCTCTCCGAGCCGCACAGCCTAGGCATCGACTTGTTCCTACATCAGCAAGGCATCGACACAACGACGCCAGCCGGTAAAGGCCATGTTCCAGATGATGATCGTCACCGACGAGGTGCCGCTGTTGCTCACCGTCGACCCGCTGGTCCCATCGGCTGGCGGCCTCGCCGGCCGCTGCAGAATCTCGGCGTCGTGCCGCAGCAGATCGCCGGCGGCGATATCTACCCCGCGCTGGAGAAGGGGACGATCGACGCGGCCGAGTGGGTCGGGCCTTACGGCGACGATAAGCTCGGCTTCAACAAGGTCGCCCCTTGTTATTATTATCCCGGCTGGTGGGAAGGCGGCACCGCGCAACACTTCCTGATCAACCGGGCCAAGTGGAACGAGTTGCCGAAGAATTACCAGGCGATTGTCACGGCGGCTGCCGGTCTGGCCAACGTCGAGGAAACCGCTCGTTACGACGCCCGCAATCCGGCTGCGTTGAAGCGTCTGATCGGCGCCGGCACCCAATTGCGCGCGTTCCCGCAGCCGGTGATGGACGCGTGCCTGAAAGCGTCGAACGAGGTCAATGTCGAGAGCTCGGCCACCAATCCGGACTACAAGAAGGTCCTGGACTCGATGCAGGCTTTCCGCAACGAGTAGTATCTCTGGTGGCAGGTCGCGGAATACACCTATGACGGATTCATGATCCGCACGCGCACCCGTACGTGAGGCTCCGGTAGGCCCGCACGCCAAGCGGCCGCCGGCATCTTCGGATCTAGGCCCGTCCCGAGTTGGGCGGGCCTGACTTGCATCGGAGCGGTGGCAAGCGGGCTCCTGCCTCACACGCGGCCAACACGTTCAAGAGGTGCTCCATGAAACGTCGTCAATACCTGCAGGCGGCCGGCCTCGCTGCCGCGGCGACCGCCGTCGCCAGGCCCGCCGTCGCCAGGCCGGCCATCGCCCAATCCACGCCCGCGCTCAAGTGGCGACTGACCACGAGCTTCCCGAAGTCGCTCGACACCATCTACGGCGCGGCGGAAGCCTTCGCCAAGGCTGTGGCTGAAGCGAGTGACAACCGTTTCAGATCCAGGTCTTCGTCG
>Ga0307281_10000113_pt1 | contig 18099 bp, 18 predicted proteins | sample ER_DNA_120_FD_194486 | JGI IMG/M metagenome (GOLD analysis project Ga0307281, IMG submission 194486) | Bulk soil microbial communities from the East River watershed near Crested Butte, Colorado, United States - ER_DNA_120 | ecosystem: Environmental > Terrestrial > Soil > Floodplain | place...
CTTTGAGGACCAGGCGCCCCTTCACTTCTCCGGCGGGTGGGCGGGAGCGGTCCTCGATGCCGCCCATGATCGGCACCGCCTCGCACGAGATCGCCCAGTCCTCGGGGATGCGCAGGTCCACGCCGCCCATCATCACGAGCAGATCGAGCTCCGCGACCCCGCCGGCCATCTTCGCCGAGCGGAAATCGAGCTGGTGCCCGCCCATGATCGCGGTGATATCTCCACCCTGGAAATCCTCCGAGACGATCTTTCGGTCGACTCCCGACCAGAACGCGAGCGCGTGCAGCGTGGACGAGGGATCGCCGTTCCCCGCGGCGCGCCGCCCGCGCGTCAGTCCGCCGGCGACCATCATGACGCCGACCGCGATCAGGATGAGCGGCCAGAAATCCCGGAGCCCGAACGGAAGTACTCCGAGCGAGCGCAGCAGCATCCATCCGCCGAGCAGCGTGAAGATGAGCCCGGCGGTGACCTGCTGCCTGCACCACGTGCCGGTGAGCCTCATGAGCCCGTAGGCGAGCAGGGCCGCCGGCCAGTAGCGCAGGATGGTGGAGGCGTTCGCGATCCCGAGCTCGTCTAGCAGGAAGATCACGCCGAGGGTGACGACCACGATTCCGAAGACGAGCCGGCTGATCGCGACGCCATGAACGTGTCGGCCGACCACGACGCCCATCACGTTTCGAGCGGGCACTTCGAAGCGATCGTCAGGCATGTCGCGCTCCTCTTCTGGCCGTCTCCTCGTGCTTCTGCGCCCACGCGAGCCCGATGACGCCGCAGACGAACACGGCGAGCAGGGCCGCGGGAACGGCTTCGCGGATCAGCAGCCAGGCAACCCGGACCAGCGCGCGACCCGCCGCCAGGAACTCCGGCGGCACGCCGCCCGACTGCTTCGCCAGCAGAGTGACACAGATCGCGGCGAGCCAGCACGCCGACGTCGCGAGGGCCACGACCACCGCGGTCCACACCATGCGCTCCCGCGACGGGCTCAGTTCTCTCATGACTCGCCTCCCTTCCGCTCGCGGCGCCGCGGTTCCCCGCCCAGCGCGCGCACCACGATGCCCGCCCCGATCGCGATCAGGACCAGTGGCCAGGAATTGCTGTAGTCGAGCCCGTACCAGTCGAACTCGCAGGCGAAGAACCAGACCCCGAGCAGGAGGAACGTGAGCGCAGAGCCGAGCCGGCCCTCGGCGACGTGGCCGACCGCGATCACGAAGAACACCGCCGGCCACAGGCTTCCCAGCGACGGCAGGTCCACGATGTGAAGATGGTCGAGCAGGAACGCGCTGCCGAGCGCGATCAGGAACGACCCCCAGATCACCCGTTTCGCCGTGCGGCTCCGTTCGTCCCGTTCCATTTTCCTCCTCCTTCGCCCTCTTCTAAGCCTCCACGGAACAGGTTACGGCTGGGGACGGGTCCGGGCGCGCACTTTCCGGCGAACGGCGGCCGGGCACCGGCGAACGGCGGCGGCCGGCGGCCGGGGAGAGCTATCCGGCCCGCCCGGGCGACCGGGCGGGCGCCGCGCCGGCCCGCGCGGCCGCCAGCGCGCGCTTCGCCGCGGCATCGAGGAAGGCGATCTCGAGGGCGTTCGCCTGGGCCTGCCGGATCTGCCCGGGCGCGAGCCCGGCGGCGGGGGCCGCGACCCGGTACTCGTAGGGCAGGTCGATTCCGCTGATCCCGGGGTCGTCGGTGTTGATCGTGGCGAGGAGCCCGCGCTGGAGCAGGTGGCGCAGCGGGTGGTGGGCGTAGTCGGGCACGGTGCTGGTCTGCACGTTGCTCGTGAGGTTGGCCTCGATCCCGATCCGGCGCTCGAGCATGTGATCGAGCAGGCGCTCGTCCTCGGCGGCGCGCACGCCGTGCCCGATGCGGGTGGCGCCGAGGTCGCGAATCGCCTGCCACACGCTCTCCGGTCCGTCGGCCTCGCCGGCGTGCACGGTGACGCCCAGGCCCGCTTCGCGCACCCGGCGGAAGTGCGCGGCGAAGTGGTGCGCGGGCCAGAGCCGCTCGTCGCCCGCGAGGTCGATCGCCACGAACCGCTCGCGGAACCGGAGCAGCGCCGCGAGCTCGCGCGCCGCGACCTCGGGCCCGTAGGTGCGGCTCAGGGTGCCGATGGCGTTGGCGTGCACGCCGGTCGCCGCCGCCCCCGCGCTCATGCCGTCGAGCACCGCCTCCACCACCGCAGCGGGGTCGAGCCCGTGGCGCTCGGCCATGAACCACGGGCTGAAGCGCAGCTCGACGTAGTCGAGCCCCTCCGCCCGCGCGTCCTCCACGCACTCGCGGGCCATGCGCCCGCAGGCGTCCGCGTCCACCATCACCTCGCGCATCCAGCGGAAGCGCGCGATGAAGCTCATCACGTCGGGCTCGGCACCCGTGACCTGGACGTGGGGGCGCAGCCCTTCGACGTCGCGGGCGGGAAGTGTCACGCCGTGCGTGCGCGCGAGGTCGAGGATGGTCGCGAGCCGCACGCTGCCGTCGAGATGCCGATGGAGATCGATCAGCGGCAGCGTGCGGTCGATCATCGGGCGGCCCGGGACCTCAGGCGATGCCGCGAAGCCGGCTCAGGCCTTCCCCGTCCGCGACGTGATGGGCAGGTAGGCGCGCTGCACGGCTCCGGTGTAGACTTGGCGCGGCCGGCAGATGCGGGTGTCGGGGTCGCGCCGCATCTCCAGCCACTGCGCGATCCAGCCCGGCAGCCGCCCGAGCGTGAACATCACGGTGAACATGTTCACCGGCACGCCCAGCGCCTGGTAGATGATGCCCGAGTAGAAGTCCACGTTCGGGTAGAGCTTGTGGCTGACGAAGTAGTCGTCCTTGAGCGCGATCTCCTCGAGCTTCATCGCGATCTCGAGCAGCCGGCTGTGGATCCCGAGCTTGTTGAGCACGCTGGCGCACGACTTCTTGAGGATCGCCGCCCGCGGGTCGTAGTTCTTGTACACGCGGTGGCCGAAGCCCATCAGCCGGCTGTTGTCCTTCTTGTCCTTCGCCCGGTCCACGAACTTCTGCGCGTCCCCGCCCTCGGCCTCGATGCGCTCCAGCATCTCGATCACCTGCTGGTTCGCCCCGCCGTGGAGCGGTCCCCACAGCGCGCTGATGCCGGCCGAGATGCTGGCGAACAGGTTGGCCCGGGAGCTGCCCACCATGCGCACCGTGCTGGTCGAGCAGTTCTGCTCGTGGTCGGCGTGCAGGATCAGCAGCAGTTCCACCGCGCGCGACAACACCGGGTCCACGGCGTAGTCCTCGCACGGAGTTGCGAACATCATGCGGAGGAAGTTGGAGCTGTAGTCCAGGCTGTTGTTCGGGTAGATGAACGGCTGCCCGATCGAGTGCTTGTAGGCGTAGGCGGCGATCGTCGGCATCTTGGCGATGAGCCTCATCACCGCATCCTGGATGCTGCGCTCGGTCTCGGGCTGCTGGTAGAACGTGGCGAGTGCGGCGACCGTGGCCGCCGAGACCGGCATCGGGTGGGCGTCCTTCGGGAACGCCTGGAAGAAGCGGACGAAGTCCTCGTGGAGCAGGGTGTGGTGGGTGATCTCCTGCGCGAAGCGGGAGAGCTCATCGGCAGTTGGCAGCTCGCCGTGGATCAGGAGCCAGGCCACCTCGAGGAAGTTGCTCATCTCGGACAACTCCTCGATCGGGTAGCCCCGATAGCGGAGGATGCCCTTCTCGCCGTCGATGAACGTGATGGAGCTGCGGCACGAGCCGGTGTTCCCGTAGCCGGGATCGAGCGTGATGGCGCCGGTCTTGGCCCGCAGGGCCTGGATGTCGATCGCGACCTCGCCCTCGCTGCCGGTGGTCATCGGTAGCGCGACGGACTTTCCGTCGAATTCGAGGGTCGCGCCGGTCGTCGGAGACGGAGTAATGGTCGTGGGCATCGAGATCTCTCCTTCGCGTTTCACGTCAGGCGTGGCGTCGAGTCAGGTAAATCATCGGTCGCGGGCGGGCGGAACCTTCGGGTTCTCGCGTCCCGCGCGGAGCAACGCTGTCAGAGGCTAAGGCATCCCGCATGGTTCGTGCCAGCGGAGGCGCGGCCCGGGCGGCCCACGCCCGGGCGCCTGATCCTCCTGCGCGGCAAGGGATTCGGGGCGGAGGGAACCCGCCCGGCGGTCGGCGGGCGACGCGGCCCCGACTGCCAGGAGCGTCAGCGGACTGTCAGAAGGTGCCACGCCGGGCATTGCGTCGTCCCATTCGCGCGGCACGCCCGTATACTCGGCAGCCGGACGCCCGAGCCGCGCGCCGGACGGCGCGCCGCCCGGCGCGCTCCAAGCAACGGAGGAACCGCCCGATGCCGAGAATGCTCTGGCTCGCTATACTGCTGGCCGCCATGAACCCCACCCACGACGCCGACGCCGCGAGCGCAGGCAAGCCCGAGCCGGTCGGCAAGGTCCAGAAGACCGACGCCGAGTGGAAGAAGACGCTCACGCCCGAGCAGTACCGGATCCTGCGCATGAAGGGCACCGAGCCGGCCTTCACCGGCGCCTACTGGAACAACCACACGAAAGGCGTCTACAAGTGCGCGGGCTGCGGGCTCGAATTGTTCGAGTCGGCGACCAAGTTCGACTCCGGCACCGGCTGGCCGAGCTTCTGGACGCCGGCCGCGAAGACCCACGTGAACGCGAACATCGACCGGACCCTCGGCATGGTGCGCGACGAGGTGACGTGCGCCCGCTGCGGCGGCCACCTCGGCCACGTCTTCGACGACGGACCGCCGCCCACCGGATTGCGTTACTGCATCAACTCGGCTTCGCTGACGTTCACGCCGGAAAAGAAGTAGCGGGAAGCAGCGCTCGAGCCGCGCAGCAGCGGCATGCCGATCCCGCGGACGGCGTCCGCACGGGCTGCACCCGGAGCGGATGCGAGTTGACATCAACTTGTCTTGACAGCTTCAGACGAGCGCTTCGGTCGCACTCCTCCGCCGCTGTCGCCGTCGCGCGCTGAGGCGCCAGGCTGGCCGCCCGCGGTGCAACTCGGCGCGAGTCATGAAAGCAATCGTCGCGGGCGGTTTCCTGCGCCGTGCGCGGCTTCCAGAGCGCTTCAGAAACCCATGCTAGCCTGATGGCGCCCCGCGGCCCCCGAGATCACGACCAGCCCCCGCTGGTGGCCGCGGCCATGGATCGCTTCGCCGTTTCGCACTTCAGCGACCGCGCCCTGCTGCATGACCTGAAGTCGCTCATCGCTCACGACCGCAGGGCCACCGCGGTGCTGCTCACCCGCATCGCCGAGGTCGACGAGCGCCAGCTCTACCGGCAGGCCGGCTACGACTCGATGTTCGCCTACTGCCTCCACGAGCTGCATTTCTCCGAGGACGCGGCCTACCGGCACATCAACGCGGCGCGCGTCTCCCGGCGGTTCCCAGCCGTCCTCGTGGCCCTGGCCGAAGGCCGCTTGCACCTGAGAGCCGTGCTGATGCTGTCCCGCCACCTGACTTCCGGGAACGCCGACGAGCTGGTGGCGGCCGCCACGCACAAGACCCGGGCCGAGATCGAGCTGCTGCTGGTCCAGCGCTTCCCGCGGCCGGACCTGCCGCAACGGCTTCAGCCCATCCCTTTATCGCCCGTGCCCACCCCGGTGACCACGCCGCCGGCCCCGGCGCTGGTCGGCGAACTCGCTCCGGAGCGAGTTGAGGCGACGATCCCGGACTCGAGCGTTCCCCAGCCCGCACCTCAACTCGCTCCGGAGCGAGTTGAAGCGATGATCCCGGACCCGGGCACTTCCCGGCCCGCACCCCAACTCGCTCCGGAGCGAGTTGAAGCTCCCGCCCCGCGACCCCGGGGCGTGAGGCGGCGCGGGCCGCGCGCGGGCGGGCGGCGCCGCACACGGACAAGTGGACTTAGCGCAGCATCACGAGCTTCTGCTGAGCCCGGAGCCCGCCGCTCTCCAGCATCGCGACGTACACGCCGCTCGCGAGCCGGCGGCCGTCCGCGGACGCCCCGTTCCACGCGCTCGTGTGCCGGCCGGCCGGGAGGAACTCGTTCACGATCTCGCGCACCAGGCGGCCGCTGAGATCGTAGAGCCTGAGGCGCGCCCACCCCGGCGCCGCCGTGGAGAACGCGAGCACCGTGGAGGACCGGAACGGATTGGGCGCGCCGCGCTCCAGGCCCGGCGCCGCGCCGGGCGCATCGGCCACCGCCACGAGCGGCGCGCTCACCGCGCGGTACGCGTTTATCTTGGGCCCGATCGGCTCGTCGAAGGCGATCGAGTCGCCGGTCGCGATCAGGTGCGCGGCCACCTGCTGCGGCGTGAGCCAGGGCGCGCGATGGCGCACCAGCCCGCACACGCCCGAGACCAGCGGGCAGGCGAACGAGGTACCGTCCCCGAACATGTAGGGGTTCTCGAGGTCCCAGCCGAAGAAGTAGAAGTAGAAGATCTGGCTGATGTCGTCCACGACGTAGTTGCGGCAGATCGAGGACCACATCGAGGCGCCGGGCGCGGCGATACGCACCCAGCTCCCGAAATTGGAGAACTCCGCGCGCACATTCCCCAGGTCCATCGCCCCCACCGAGAGCACGCGGTCGCACGCCGCCGGGTAGCTGGGCGTGTCGAGGCCGTCGTTGCCGGCGGCCGCGACGCACAGCGTGCCGGCCGAATCCGCGACGTCCACGAGGGCCTGGAAGAACTCGGGCACGCCGGGATCGCCGGGGCCGCCGAGGCTCATGTTGAGCACGCTCACGTGCTGGTCGGCGGCGTAGAGGAAGGCCGCTGCGACCGCCTCGCTCGTGATCTCGCCCGCGGCGTTCGTGACCTTGAGCGGAAGGATGCGGCAGTTCCAGCCCGCGCCCGCGATGCCCTGGCCGTTGCCGGTGGCGGCGGAGGCGATCCCCGCGACGAACGTGCCGTGGAAGCCGATGTCGAGCCCGATCGGATCGATCACGGGCCCGGGGTTGGGATCGGCGTCGTCGGTGCCGAAGTCCCAGCCGTTCACGTCGTCGGCGTAGCCGTTTCCGTCGTCGTCCAGCGAGTTCCCGGGCACCTCGCCGGGATTCGACCAGATCTTGCTCGCGAGGTCGGGGTGCCCCAGGTCCACGCCGGTGTCCATGATCCCGATCACGGTCGAGCTTCCGCCCTTCTCGAGGTCCCAGGCCTCGGGGAGATCCACGTCGCCATCGCCCGGATCCTGCACGTACCACTGATCGGCCCGGTAGGTGTCGTTGGGAAGCGTCGCGAAGAGATGCAGCCGGTAGTTCGGGCAGACAGCGCGGAAGCGGCCGGTGGCGCGCAGCTCCCGCGCGGCCTCGACGGCATCGAAGCCCGGGCTCAGGCTCGAGAGCTTGAGGAAGCGCGGCGGGTCCGCGGGCACGCGGCCCGAAGCGTCGGCGTGCGGACGCCCGACGACCTCGGCCCGGTCGATCCCGAGGCGCCCGAGGGTCGCGGCGAGCGCGGGCTCGGCACTCTCGGCGCGGGCGCCGGCGCCGACGCGCAGCGTGGCCCCGTCGCGGAGCACCACGAGCACCTCGTTGGTCGCGAGGGAGAGCGGCCCGCTCTTCGGAGGCGCGGGGCGGGAAACGGCGGCCAGCCAGGCCGGCGCGGGCCCGCGCAGTGGCGCTGCGGCGCGCGCGTCCGGCGCAGCGCCTGCGGCGGCGGCCGACAATGCAATCAGCAACGTCGCCGCGATGAACGCTCTGGTCCCGGTCATGGAGAAGCCCCCCTATCGGTAGTCGCAACCGTCGTGCCTCGAGCGATCGGCCCACCCGGCATTTCCGCGCGCCGCGCGCAGGTCCGAACGGGCATGCCGCAATCCCATGGAGCGCTGCCGCTTGGCCCGCACGCGGGCGCCGTCGGCAGCCGCGGCCCGACCCGCCTTGCGACCCCGCGCGCGGCTGCTACAGTCTCCCCCGCTCGCGCCGTGCACGCGGCGCCGGGCGGAAACGGAGGTCGCGGGATGGACTCGATCTGGAACTGGGTGCTGGTGGTCGCCGGGGCGCTGCTCGTGCTGGTCGAGGTCGCCTTCGGCGGCTTCGCCGGCTTCGACCTGGTGCTCATCGGCTCCGCGTTCATCCTCGGCGGTGCGGCGGGATTCGTTTTCCAGAACCCGGCGCTCGGGTTCGTGGTCGCCGCCGTCCTCTGCCTGCTCTACATCGGCGCCGGGCGGCGGCTGGTGCGCAGCCGGATGCTGACGCGGTCGCTCCCGAGCAATGCCGACGCTCTGATCGGACAGAAGGGAATCGTCACGCAGCGGGTCGCCCGGCACGCGCCGGGCCAGATCCGGGTGCGGGACGAGGTGTGGCGCGCCGCGCTGGCGGCGGAGGTCGAGGGGCCCCTCGAAAACGGGGCCGAGGTCACGGTGACGGCCGTGGACGGCGTCACGCTCCAGGTGAGGTGAACCATGGTCGCACAGCTGGGCTTCTTCCTGATCGTCATCCTCGCCTTCATCGCGCTCATCGCGCTCGCCCGCTCGGCGCGCGTGATCTCCCAGTACGAGAAGGGGCTGATCCTGAGGCTCGGCCGCTACCGCGCGACGGTGGGACCGGGGCTCACGTTCCTGGTCCCGGTGATCGAGGACATGCTCAAGGTGGACATGCGCGAGCGGGTGATCAACGTCGAGCCGCAGAAGGTGATCACCAAGGACAACGTCTCCGTGACGGTGGACGCCGTCATCTATTACCGCATCAGCGACCCGGTGAAGGCCACCTTCGAGGTGCAGAACTTCGCCTACGCCGCCACCACGCTCGCCCAGACCAACCTGAGAAACCTGATCGGCGACAAGTCGCTCGACGAGACGCTCACCGCGCGTGACCTCATCAACGCCAACCTGCGCGCCGTTCTCGACGAGGCCACCAACACCTGGGGCGTCAAGGTGACGCGCGTCGAGGTCCAGAAGATCGACCCGCCCGCCGACATCACCGAGGCCATGTCGCGCCAGATGAAGGCCGAGCGCGACAAGCGCGCCAACATTCTCGAAGCCGAGGGCGTCAAGCAGGCGGCGATCCTCCAGGCGGAGGGCGTGCGGCAGTCCGAGATCCTGAGGGCCGAGGGCGACGCCCAGGCGCGCATCACCCGCGCCACCGCAGAGGCCAAGGCGATCGAGATGGTCTCGAACGCGGCCGAGGCGTTCTTCAAGGAGCGCGCGGAGATCAGCCGGCGGCTGGACGTGCTGAACAACGTGCTCGCCCAGCAGACCAAGTTCATCGTGCCCTCGGGATCGGACTTGGTGAACGTGCTGGGGTTGGACGACAAGAGCGTGGTGCCGCTGAAGAGGTAGCGTCCGAGGCGGTGGCGGACACCCCCGCCCCGCGCTAGTGTGGTCGCGCGCTCCCCGCGGACACCGGCGGCCGGAGTCTCCGGCGCGCCGACTACATGGAGGTATCGACCATGACGAATCCGAATGGACTGGCTGCGCGTCGCATCCCGCTTCCCCGCTTCCTCGCCCAGGTGATCCTGGGCGGCGCCCTCGTGATGGCGTCGGTCCCGGCCTTCGCCGGACCGATCGGCTGGGACGCCTTCGGCGGCAAGTACACGGATCGCGACGAGTACTTCCTGGGCGCCGGCGCCCGGATCGGGCTGGCCACGATCACCTTCAACCCGAACGCCGAGTACATCTTCACGGACAACGGCACGGCCTACACCCTGAACCTCGACGGCACCATGTCGGTGCTGCCGCTGGGAGTGGGATCGGGGTGGGTCGGCGCCGGGCTCACGTTCTTTACCGTGGATCCGGACAATGGCGACTCCAACACCAATTCGGGGCTCAACGTGCTCGGCGGCTTCGGGCTGAGCGCGATCCCGCTCAAGCCCTACGCGCAGATCAAATGGGCGTTCATCGAAGACGACAATCCGTTCGCGATCACCGTCGGAATCCGCTTCTGACGCCTGAGCGGCGGGGACGCTAACCCGCGCTCAGCGCGTTCCGGATCGCGGCGGCGGCGAGCGCGCCGTGGCCGATCGCGACGGCGATCGCGGGGAGCGCGGGCCGCGTGACGTCGCCCGCGGCCCACACACAACGCTGAGAGGCGGCGAGGCTCGCGTCCACGGAGAGGAATCCCTCGGCGTCGCTCGCCAGTGAGCCACGGCACCACTCGGTGTTCGGGATCACGCCCACCTTGATCACGAGCCCGGCGGCCGGCGCCTCCGCCTCGCCCGCCGGACCGGCGAGCCGCACCGCTCTCAGCCGGCCATCGCCGAGGGCGGCCGTGACCCGGGTGCGCTCCCGCACCTCGATGCGCGGATCAGCCGCTACGCGCTGGCGGAAACCGGCGCGCGCCCGCGGCGCTCCCCGCACGGCGAGCGTCACCGTGCAGCCCACCGCCGAGAGCAGCAGCGCGTTCTCGTAGGCGGCATCGCCGCCGCCCGCCACCACCACGTGCCGGCCCGCGAACTCTGCGCGGTCCCGGGTCGCGGAGTAGGAGACGCCCAGGCCCTCCAGCTCGCGCTCGCCCGGGACCTCGAGCCGGCGGCGGCGCACGCCGGTGGCGATCAGGACCGCGTCCGCCTCGATGCGCTCCCCTCCCGCCGCGATCACGGCCGGCCGTGAGCCCGCGCCGCGCCCGGGCTCGAGCGCGGTGGCGGCCACGCCGCAGCGCACCGCGATCCCCGCCTCCGCGAGCTGGAGCGCCATAGCTGCGGCGATGGCGGGCCCGTCGCCTTCGGGAACGCCCGCGAGATCCACCGGATGGAAGTGGACGTGGAGCAGCTGCCCGCCCGCGACCGGGCCGCTCTCGATGAGCCGCGGCTCGAGACCGAGCGTCCGCGCCCACAGCGCGGCGGAAACACCCGCGGGCCCGGCGCCGACGATCAGGACTTCACGCGCCACGCGGGCTCCGTGTGCCGGCGACCGCCTCGGCCACCTCCCAAAACGTCTTGGGCTCGATCGCCGGCAGCCCATGCCGCGCGGACAGCCGCCGCAGGCAGTCGAGCCGCTCCTCGCCGAAGTCGGCAGAGGCGTTCCCGGTCGCGCGCATGCGGATCTCGACCGACACGCCCGGCACGCGGCGCGGCGCGGTGAGTACCGCGGCGCGCATCAGGAAGTCCCAGTCCTCGGAGTAGCGGAACGACTCGTCGAACCCGCCGAGGCGCTCGAACAGCGGGCGGCGCACCATGATGGCACTCGGCGGGATGAAGTCGTCGTGGCGCATGAGCGCATCGTCCCAGTCGTGCGCGATCACGCGGCGCGCAAGCTCGGCGCGCGCGCCGCCCGGGCCCAGCTCCTCGCGCACTACCGCGCAGTCGGCGAACGCGATCTCGACCGCGGGATCGGCGAGTGCCGCGGCGAGCCCTTCGAGGTGGCCGGGAAGCCAGCGATCGTCGTCGTCGAGAAACGCCAGTGCCTCGCCGCGCGCGCCACGCGCCGCGCGGTTACGCGCCGCGGCTGCGCCTCCCGCGCCGGTGCGGATCACGGATGTCCCGATCGCGCCGAGCGCCGCGAGCGCTTCGCCGATGTCCGGACCTCCGTCGTTTCCGATCCGCACCTCGATCGGTGGCCGGCTCTGTCGCGCCACGCCCGCCAGCGCGTCCGCGAGCAGCCGCGGGCGGTCACGGGTGACGACCACCGCGGTCACGGTCGGGAGCCCGGGCGGCATGGCGCCTCGCCCGCGCGGCTCAGCCGCGGCGCGACATGCGCAGCGCTGCGGCCCAGCGCGGCTCGGCGAGCGCGCCGCGCAGGGCCTGAGTCTCGACCGTGCCGGGCTTGCGGATGCCGCGCATCTCCATGCACAAGTGGCGGGCCTCGAGCACCACGGCCACGCCGCGCGGCTTCAGGATCCGCTCGAGGTGATCGGCGATCCCGTTCCCCATGCGCTCCTGGAGCTGCGGGCGGCGGGCGTAGAAGTCCACGAGCCGCGCGGGCCCGCTGATGCCGATGATCCTGTCGCCGGGCACGTAGGCCACGAGCGCGCGGCCGAAGAACGGGACGAAGTGATGAACGCAGATCGAGTGGAAGGGAATGTCGCGCACTGTGACCAGCTCGTCGCCGCCGGTCGCGTGGGGGAAGGTCTCTAGATCGGGCTCGGCGCCGGGATCGAGCCCGCCGAAAACCTCGGCGTAGAGCCGGGCGACGCGCGCGGGAGTCTTCTTCAGCTCGGGCTCGGTGGCAGGGTCGAGCCCCAGGGCCGTGATCAGCTCGGCGACGGCGCGCTCGACGGCGGCGGGGTCGGCTGTCCGTGGGCTCAGGACCACCTCCGCGGGAGAGAGAAAAGGAGGGCCGACCCGCGGCCGGCCCCCCAGCATGGAGCGGAAGACGGGATTTGAACCCGCGACATCCACCTTGGCAAGGTGGCGCTCTACCGGTCTGAGCTACTTCCGCACGAGATAAAGCGCGGCGGACTATACCGACGCGCGTCGCCGAGCGTCAAGGAATGGGCGGTGTTGCGATGGCGGGGCGTGAACCCTATAACTCCCGCGTGAGCCTCCTGGTCCAGAAGTACGGCGGCACCTCGGTGGACGGTCCCGAGCGCATCCGCGCGGTCGCGCGGCGCGTGGCGGCCGCGCGCGCCGCCGGGCACGACACCGTGGTCGTGGTCTCGGCCATGGGGCAGAGCACGGACGAGCTGATCGGCCTCGCGCGCCAGGTCTCGAGCGCGCCCAACCGCCGCGAACTGGACATGCTGCTCACCACCGGGGAGCGCGTGGCCATGGCGCTGCTCGCCATGGCGCTCCACGACCTCGGGGTCGAGGCGATCTCGTTCACCGGCTCGCAGAGCGGCATCCTCACCGACGGCGCCCACAGCGCGGCCCGCATCGTCGAGGTGAAGCCGGAGCGGATCCGCGCCGAGCTGGCGCGCGGGCGGGTGGTGATCGTGGCCGGCTTCCAGGGCGTCTCGCCCCGCACCAAGGAGATCACGACGCTCGGCCGCGGCGGCTCCGACACCACGGCGGTGGCGCTCACGGCGGCACTCGGGCCGGGGCGCTGCGAGATCTACACCGACGTGAGCGGGGTGCTCACCGCCGACCCGCGCGTGGTGAAATGCGCACGGGTGATTCCGAAGCTCTCGTACCGCGCGTGCTCGGCGCTCGCCCATCTCGGGGGCCGGGTGCTGCACGCGCGCTGCGTGGACCTGGCCGCGGCCTACCGCGTGCCGCTCACGGTGCGCTCTTCGTTCGAAGAGTCGCCCGGCACCGAGATCACGGAGGAGTTCATGGAAGGCGCACGGGTGGAGGCAGTGACGCATCGCGACGGCTGCTCGATCGCGATCGCGGAGGGCAACGCCGGCGGCCGCGGCGAGGCGCGGGCGCTGATCGAGGCGGTGGGCGACCGGCTCCCCGATCTCGACCTGATCGCGCACGAGCAGGCGGGCGATGCGCACTCCGTGATCGTGTGGATCGGCGATCGCGACGGGATCGATTCGCTGGAGCGCGAGTTCCGCGCGCTGCGTGGCCCGGGCGGCGAGTGGAAGCTCAGGCTCGAGCACGGCGCGGCGTTCGTCTCGGTGGTGGGCTTGGGACTGGGCGCCCGCGAGGCGGCGCGGGCGGAGCGCGCGTTCGAGAAGCGGCAGGTGCCGCTGGTCGCGCTGCGCGTCACCCCGGGCGCGCTCGTCTTCCGCGTGCCGGGCGAGCGCTGCGAGGACGCGGTGCGCGCGCTCCACGCCGAGTTCCTCGAGCCGCAGCCCGCCGGGACGCGCACCTGAGCCGGAGCGCGGCCGGACGCGGCTCGGATTCGCGGCTCGGATTCGCGTGCAACCCGGTCCGGGCAAGGCTATTCTCCCCCCAATCGCGGCGGCCGTCCGGGCTCCGCGGTGAACCCCACCGGACCCGAAGGGAACTCATGGCTACCGCAATCACCACCGCCACCCGTCCCGATCCCAGCGAGCACGTCCCCTACTACGGCAAGTACATCGCCCTGGTCCCGGAGGCCGACGCGATCCAGGCTCTCGAGAATCAGATCGCGGACGCGCTCGCATTGGTGCGGACGATTCCCGAATCGGAGGGCGACCACCGCTACGGGCCCGGCAAGTGGACGATCAAGGAAGTGATCGGGCACCTGATCGACGGCGAGCGGGTGTTCGCCTACCGGGCCCTGCGCTTCGCGCGCAACGACCGGACGGCGCTGCCCGGGTTCGACGAGAACACCTACGTGCCCGCGGGCGGCTTCGGCCACCGCACGCTCGCCGATCTGGCCGCCGAGTGGGAGCTGGTCCGCCGGTCGAATCTCGCCCTGTTCCGCGGCCTCGATGCCGAGGCGTGGCGGCGCCAGGGTGTGGCCAACGGGGACGCGATCTCGGTGCGGGCGCTGGCGTTCATCATCGCCGGTCACGGCCGGCATCACGTGGCGCTGCTGCGCGAGCGCTATCTCGTGTAGGCGGCAGCGGCCCGGACGCCGATCGAGCGGCGTGGCTACGCGGTGCGGGCGGGCCTCGGATCCATTGACGCCGCGGCGCGGAAGCCCCTAACATTGTTGGCCTTCATGCGAGCCTGGATCGGGCCCGGAATCGGGTCCAGGGAGCCGGCTTCTCCGATCCCGGCCCTGAGCCCCCGATCCCGGAGAACACGTTGCATCCATCCAGGCGAGCGTCAGCCGACCGGCGGACAGCGGGGGACCAGGCGTGGATCTCGAGCTGAGCGCGGAGCAGCGCGAGCTTCACGAAGCGGTGCTGGAGTTCGCGCGCGCGGAGCTGAACGACGACCTCGAGGGTCGCGACGCGGCCGCCAGCTTCCCGCGCGAAAGCTGGAAGAAGTGCGCGGAGTTCGGGCTCCTGGGGCTCCCGGTCCCGGCCGAGTACGGCGGGCAGGGGCAGGACCTCCTCACCACGACGGTGGCGATGGAGGCGCTGGGCCGCGGCTGCCGCGACAACGGGCTGGTGTTCAGCCTGAACGCGCAGATGTGGGCGTGCCAGATGCCGATCCTCCACTACGGCAGCGAGGAGCAGAAGCGCGCGTGGCTGCCGAAGCTGGTCTCGGGCGAGGCGATCGCGGCGCACGCGATCACCGAGCCGGGGGCGGGCTCCGACGTGTTCTCGCTCGCCTCGCGCGCGGAGCGGGTGGAGGCGGGCGGAGGAGCGCCTTCCGGATACGTGCTCAACGGGCAGAAGACCTTCTCGACCAACGCCCCGGTCGCGGACCTGGCGGTGGCCTTCGCCTATCTCGACCGCGCGAGCGAGGGGAAGCAGAAGGCGCTGACGGCGTTCCTCGTGCCGCGCGACGCCCAGGGCGTGACCTTCAGCAAGCCGATCGAGAAGATGGGCCTGCGCACCTCGCCCATGGGCGAGGTGGTGTTCGAGGACTGCAGGGTGCCCGAGTCGCAGCGCCTGGGCGCGGAGGGCGCGGGGATGGCGATCTTCAGTTCGGCGATGGAATGGGAGCGCGCCTGCATCTTCGCCGCGCACCTGGGCGCGATGGAGCGCCTGCTGGACGACTGCATCGCCTACGCGCGGCAGCGCCGCCAGTTCGGCAAGCCGATCGCCAAGTTCGAGTCGGTCGCGAACCGGATCACCGACATGAAGGTGGCGATCGAAGCCGGGCGCTTCCTCCTCTACCGCGTGGGCACGCTGAAGGACCGGGGCAAGAGCGCCGTGCTCGAGTCGGCGATGGCCAAGCTGTTCGTGAGCGAGGCGCACGTGCAGGCCGCTCGCGACGCGCTCCAGATCTACGGCGGCTACGGATACATGAAGGAGTACCCGATCGAGCGCGAGCTGCGCGACGCGCTCTCCGGGACGCTCTACTCCGGAAGCTCGGAGATGCAGCGCAAGATCATCGCGGGCTGCCTGGGACTCTGATGGGCACGCTCCTCCCCCACCTCGTGACGGAATCGGCGGCGCGCTTCCCGGAGCGCCCGGCGCTGGTGATGGACGGCCGCACGCTCTCCTACGCCGGGCTGGAGAGCCTCTCGAATCGCTTCGCGGGCTCGCTCGCCGGTCACGGCGTGCGGCCCGGCGACCGCGTCGCGCTCTGGCTCCCGCGCTCGATCGAATCGGTGGTGGCGCTCTACGGCGTGATGAAGGCGGGCGCCGCCTACGTGCCGGTGGATCCCGGGGCGCCGCCCGCCCGGCTCGCCTACATCGCGCGCGACTGCGCGGTCTCCGGGCTCGTGACCGTTGCCGCGCGCACGGCCGCGCTCGAGGAGACGTTCGCGGCGGGCGCGCCGATGCGCGCGGTCTGGCTCGCGGAGGAGGCGCCCGTGGAGGCGCCGCGCGTCGCGGGCCTGCCAAACGTGACGTGGGCCGAGGCCGGGGCGGAGAGCGATGCCGCGCCCGGGATCCGTGCGCTCGAGGGCGATCTGGCGTACATCCTCTACACCTCGGGCTCGACCGGCGAGCCCAAGGGCGTCATGCTCTCGCACCGGAACGCCCTGGCGTTCGTGGAGTGGGCGGGCGACGTCTTCCAGGTCACGCACGAGGACCGGCTCGCGAACCACGCGCCGTTCCACTTCGACCTCTCGACCTTCGATCTCTTCGCCGGCGCGCGCGCCGGGGCCGCGGTCTACCCGCTCTCGCCGCGGATCGCGTCGTTCCCGGCGGCGGTGGCGCGGCAGTGGTGCTCGGACCGGCTCACGGTGTGGTACGCGACCCCGAGCACGCTGGTGCTCATGCTGACGCGCGGCGGCCTCGAGGATCTGGATCTCGGCGCCCTGCGCGTGCTGCTGTTCGCGGGCGAGGTGTTCCCGGTCAAGTACCTGCGCGAGCTGATGCGGCTCGCCCCGCGCGCCCGCTACGCCAACCTCTACGGACCGACCGAGACCAACGTCTGCACGTGGCTCGAGGTCGCAAAGCCGCCGGAGGACGACCGGCCGCTCCCGATCGGCAAGGCCTGCCCCTACGACGAGGTGCTGGTGCTCGACGAGAGCCTGAAGCCCGTGCCCACCGGTGCGGCCGGCGAGCTGTGGGTGCGCGGCGCGACGGTGATGCGCGGCTACTGGGGCCGCCCCGAGCGCACGGCGCTGGCACTCCAGCCGATCGAGATCGCTCCCGGCGTCACGGATCTCGCCTACCGCACCGGCGACCTGGTACGGGTGCAGGGGGACGGGAACCTGGAGTTCCTCGGCCGGCGCGACCATCAGGTGAAGACGCGCGGCTATCGCGTCGAGCTGGGCGAGATCGAGACCGTGCTCCACCGCCACCCGGCGGTGGACGAGGCGGTGGTGCTCGCCATTCCCGACGACGAGGTCACGCACCGGCTGCGGGCCGTCGTGGTGACGAAGAGCGGAGTCGCGCTTGACGAGGCAGCTCTGCGCCAGCACTGTGCGGAAAGCCTCCCGCGCTACATGGTCCCGGAAGCAATCGAGTTCCGGCGGCAGCTTCCGCGGACCAGCAGCGGCAAAGTGGACCGGCGCGCGCTGGCCCAGCCGCAGACCACCCTCAACCCCGAGCCAAGGAGCTCCGACGAGACATGACGGCGACCGAGAGCGCGATCCGCGACTTCCTGGTGAACGAGGTCCTCTACGACCGGGACTTGAAGGACCTGAAGCCCGAGGACCCGCTGATCGCCCGCGGCCTGCTCGACTCGCTCTCGATCCTGAAGACCGTGACGTTCTGCGAGGAGCGCTTCGGGATCACGGTCCCCGACCAGGATGTGCTCCCCGATCACTTCGAGAGCGTCCGGGCGATCGCGGCACTGGTGGACCGCAGGCGTGCCGGAGGCTGAGAGCGTAGAGCCGCGGTTCCCATTCTCCGGGCGCTGGCCGTGGGCCGCAGTCCTCGCGGCGGCTCTCTTCGCGCGATTGCTGTTCGTGGCGCTCGCGCCCGACCAGATGCAGTGGCCCGACGCCCGCGAGTTCGAGGCGGTGGGGCGCTCGCTCTTCGAGAGCGGCACCTACGGGCCCCATACCCTGCGCCCGCCCGGCTACCCGACGCTGATCGCGGCGGTCTACCTGGTGCTCGGCCCCCACCTGCTGGCGCTGCGCCTGGTGGAGGCGCTGCTCGGCGTGCTGGCCGTCGCGCTGATCGGCGCCGTCGGGGCGCGGGTCTTCGGACGGCGCGCCGGCCTGCTCGCCGCCGCGCTGGCGGCGTTCCATCCGGTGCTCGCCTTCCTCCCCACGATCCAGTACTCGGAGAACACCCTGGTGCTCATGGTGGTGCTCGCGTTCGGCGCGTCGTTCGAGGCCTGGCGCCACGGCGGGCTATGGCGCTGGGCGGCGAGCGGCGCGCTCTGGGGCCTCGCGCTGCTGGTCCGGCCCAACACCGCGCTCGTGCTCCCGGGGCTCGCGATCGGGCTGGCTCTGGCACTCCACCGCGAGCGGCGGGCGTG
>Ga0307281_10000114_pt1 | contig 18093 bp, 15 predicted proteins | sample ER_DNA_120_FD_194486 | JGI IMG/M metagenome (GOLD analysis project Ga0307281, IMG submission 194486) | Bulk soil microbial communities from the East River watershed near Crested Butte, Colorado, United States - ER_DNA_120 | ecosystem: Environmental > Terrestrial > Soil > Floodplain | place...
GATGGACCGGTTGGTGTGCGGTGACGTGGGCTTCGGCAAGACCGAAGTGGCGATCCGCGCCGCGTTCAAAGTGGTGAACGGCGGCAAGCAGGTGGCCGTGCTGGTGCCCACCACGCTGCTCGCGTTCCAGCACGAGCGCACGTTCATCGAGCGCATGAAAGGCTTCCCGATCCGCATCGAGATGCTTTCGCGCTTCGTCGTGCCGGCGGAGCAGAAGAAAGTGCTCGAAGGCGTGCGCGACGGCTCCGTCGATCTCCTGATCGGCACGCACCGCCTGCTGTCCAAGGACATCGTGTTCAAGGATCTCGGTCTCCTCATCGTGGACGAAGAGCACCGTTTCGGCGTGAAACACAAGGAACGCCTCAAGGCGATCGCGAAATCGGTGCACGTGCTGACCCTCACGGCCACGCCGATTCCGCGCACGCTCTACATGTCGCTCTCGGGACTGCGCAAGATCTCGCTCATCGAAACGCCGCCGCGCAACCGTCACCCGGTGAAGACCGAAGTGACCGCGTTTGATGAAACCACCATCCACGACGCCATCTCGGAGGAGGTGTCGCGCGACGGCCAGGTGTTCTTCGTGCACAACCGCGTGCAATCGATCCATTCCATGAAAGCCTTCCTCGAGCGCCTCGTGCCCGGCGTGCGCTTCGGCGTCGCGCACGGGCAGATGGGTGAGAACGAGCTGGAAGACGCCGTGCTGGCCTTCATCGACCGCAAGTACGACGTGCTCATCTCCACCATGATCATCGAGTCGGGCCTCGACATTCCCAACGTGAACACGCTGATCGTGAACCGCGCGGACCGCTTCGGTCTGGCACAGCTCTATCAACTGAGAGGCCGCGTCGGCCGGCGCGAGCGGCAGGCGTACGCCTACTTCCTGGTGCCGCGGCAAATTTCGCTGACCCCCGCCGCGATGAAGCGCCTGCAGGCCATGGAGGAATTCGAGGAGCTGGGAAGCGGCTATCGCCTCGCCATGCGCGACCTGGAAATCCGGGGCGCGGGCAACGTGCTCGGTGTCGAGCAGCACGGTCACGTCGCGGCGGTGGGGTTCGAGCTCTACACGCGCATGCTCAAGGAGACGGTTGACGAGCTGCGCGGCTCCGCGCAAACCGAGGCTCCGCCGTGTCGCGTCGAGGCGCCCTACAGCTGTTTCATCCCGGACCGGTATGTCCCCGACGCCGACGAGCGCATGCTGATCTACAAACGGATCGCGCACATGGCCGAGCCCGAGCAGGTCAAGGTGCTCGAGGAAGAGCTCAAGGACCGCTTCGGCGAGTTGCCGCGTCCGGCGCAGGACCTGATCGATCTCGCCCGCGTGAAGCTCGAGGCCCAGGCGCTCGGTATCCTCATGGTGCACATGCGGGATCCGGCCGGCGCCCGGCCGGCCCTGGCGCGTGGGCAGGGCCGCGGCGTGATCCTCAAGAATGCCGGGGAGCTGCCCCCGGGGGATGCCATGCTGGAATTTGCGCCCGGGAAGGCGCTTACTCCCCAGGCCTGTGCCCGGCTTTCGGAAACTTTCGGGCGCCGTATCTTGTTTAAGTCAGGGAAGAATTTCGCGGTGAGCCTTCGCGGCCAGCCACCCGAGCGGGTCCTTGACGAGGTGAATAACCTGTTGCAAATCGCCCGCTTCGCAAGTAAAATCAACGCTTTACCAAGACGATAGGGTTTCGTTCTCTCTTCACTTTTCCCCGTCCGATCTCGCGGTTCGGAAAGGAGTCTCGTCCGATGAGGATTGCTCGTTTGTCGCTTGGACTGGTCGCGGTCGCATCGATCGCGCTGACCGGTTGTTCCAAGCGTGATGACCTGAAATTGGCGGAGGTCAAGGATCGCGTCATCACGATCCATGATTACGAAGACGCCTACGGCCGCGTGAAAGCGGAGTTCCTGCCCAAGAAGACGGGTGAAGACGGGAAGAGAGAATTTCTCGATACCATGATCAACCGCGACGTGATGGCCGTCAAAGCCGACGAGCTCGGCTACGACAAGGATCCGTCCATCGCGCAGGGCATGGAAGCGTTCCGTCGCATGACCGAGCAGGTTGCATTCCTGCGCAAGCAGGTCGGCGAGATCCAGGTTTCCGACGCCGACTGCAAGCACTACTACGATCTGCAGGGCACCTCGGTGAACTTCAAACGCATCCTCACCGATCGTGAGGAACAGGCCGACCAGGCGTACCAGGCCCTCAAGAACGGCGAGGAGTTCACGGCTGTTCTCACGCAGTACTCGGTTTCGGAAGACGCCAAGGACGGCGGCACCGTGATCACGGCGCCGTTCGGCGCATTGCTCCCCCAGCTGGATGAGCCGGTCTTCGCGCTGCCGGTGGGCGGGTACACCGAGCCGGTCTTCACGCCCCAGGGCTGGATCATCATCCAGGTGGTCAAGCTCGACAAGGTCAGCAAGCCCCAGGGCAGTTACGAAGAGGTCAAGGAGAGGATCCGCACGCAGCTCAAGAACGAGCGCGAGTCGGTCGCGGTCAACGACTACACGGAAAAGCTGCGCGACCAGTACGGCGTGACGTGGAACTACGACAGCATGGAGCTCATTTTCAAGGCGCTGCCGCCCGACAAACCGATCGACCAGGCGTCGAGCCGCGACCAGGAGGTCTATCCGCTCCTGTATTTCGAGGCCGGTGACCTCGACAAGCCGGTGGTGTCGTACCCGGGCCGCAATATCACCATCAAGGACTTCTCGGATCTGTACGATCGCGCGTCGTTCTACAACCGTCCGCGGCGCGAGATGCGCCTGGGCGGCATCCGGGGCTTCCTCACCATCAACATCATGAACGACATCTCGAACGATGCCGTCGCCAAGTCGGGCATTGAAAACGATCCCGAGGTGAAGAAGCTCCTCGGTACCAAGCGCGACGAACTTATGGTCGGCCTGATGTACGAGGACCTGGTGAACAAGAAGACCATCGTGACCTTCGACCGCATACAGGCCTACTACAACGACAACAAGGAGGGCCTGCGCTCTCCCGAGCGGCGTAACTTCGGCGTGGTGATCACGGGCGACATGGACACGGCGCTGAAAGCCCAGGAAGACATGCTGGCCGGCAAGCCCATGGCGACGGTCGCGGCGAACTACTCCACGGATCCCGAGGTGCTGGAAAAGAGAGGCCAGACCGGTCTCATTCTGCGCGGCGAGGTGCCGGATCTCGACGAAACCGGATTCGCCATGAAGAGCGTGGGCGAGGTCAGCACGCCTTTCCAGGTTTCCAGCGGTTGGATGGTGCTCAAGTTCATGGAGCTCGCCCCGGAACGCACGTTCACGCTCGAGGAAGCGCGCGACCGCATCGAGGCCGCGCTGCGCGAGCAGGACAACGACAAGAGCCTCAACGCACTCCTTGCCAAGTGGAAGGACGAGTTCAAGGTTGTCATCCACGAGGACAACCTGAAGAAGGTCAAGCTGCCGGTGCGCAAGGACCAGCAGATCCAGGAGATCAAGTCCAAGAAGGATAAGAACGAGGTCTCGAAGGGCTGACGCTTTTCGAACCGGAGTCGCGAGTTGTCCGGCATTCGGCCAAAGAATCGACGTGCGATAGGGGGCTTCGTGCCCCCTATCGTCTTAGTGGCGCTGCTCGTGCTGGCGGCTCTGATTGCGTGTGAGCACCGGCCGGTGGGCCGCAGCGGTGACGATCCGGGCTCGGTGGTGGCGAAAGTGAACGGGCATCCGTTGTACGAGCGCGACCTGGAAGCGTATCTTCCGGAAGCGGAGCGCGCCGAGATCACGGCCGAGGACCGCAGTGCCTCGTTCCATCGCTGGCTCTCGACGCAGCTCCTCTACGACGAGGCGCTACGCAGCGGCCTGCAGATCTCGCGCGACATCGACTGGAAGCTCGAGCAGTACCGCCGCGACCTGGTGGCCGACCGCCTCGTGCAGGATGTTCTGAACCAGCGTGCCGTGGTGACCCGCGAAGAGGTGATGGCGTACTATCGCGCGCACCACGACGAGTTCAACCTCGAAGTGCGCGTGAGTCACATCCTCACCAACAACGTCGAGGACGCCGAGGAAGCCCTCGAGATGCTGAAGACGCGGCCGTTCTCGTGGGTGGCGCGCAAGATGTCGGTCGACAAACACACCGGCGCGGGCGGCGACCTGGGCTATCTCTCCCGGGGCAACATGCCGGTGGAGTTCGAGAAAGTGGTGTTCAACATGCGCGTGGGCGAGGTGAGCAAGATCGTGGAATCGGAGTTCGGATACCACATCCTGAAACTCACCGACGTGCGCCCGAGCCTGAACGAGCTGCCCTTCGAGTCGGTGGCGCAGGAGATATCGCGCGAGCTCATGCTTCGCAAACGCGCCGCCGCGTATGACAGCCTGCTCACGTCGCTGCGCCAGTCGGCGAAGATAGAAGTGGTGGACCCGGACCTCAAGTACGCGCTCGAGCTGGCCGATTCGCTCGCGCGGGCGCGCTCATCGGAAGACGGCAGCGCCACGCGCGGGTTCATACAGGCCGTCCCCGAGCCGAAGACAGCGCCGTTTCGCGCCGACACGTCCGTCGCGGATACCGTTGGAGGAGAGTAAGCGTTGAAGTTACGTGCCTGTTTCCTGGTGATGCTGGTTCTCGTCCTCTCGCCGCCGGCGGCGAGCGCGCAGGAGATCATCGACCGCATCGTCGCCGTGGTCGAGGACGAAGCCATTTTCGAAAGCGACGTCGACCAGGCCGTCCGCCAGTATTTCTTCCAGAAGGGCCAGACGTCGGTGACGCCGGCCGAGCGCGACGACGTTTTCAAGGACGCGCTCGACAATCTCATCAACGACAAGCTCGTGATCGCGCAGGCCGGACGCCTGGGCATCGACGTTCCCTTCGCGGATGTCGAGGCACAGGTCCAGAAGGCGATCGACGAAAACACGAAGCAGCTCGGGGGCGACGACGCGTTCAACAAGCAGCTCGAAGCCGAAGGGCTCACGCGGGATGAGTTGAAGAAGCTCTACCGCACGCAGATTCGGAACCGCATGCTTGTCGAGCGCGTGCTCCAAAAGGACATGGCGAAGGAGCGCAAGGACCCCACGCCCGAGGAGCTCCGCAAGTTTTACGACGACAACCAGTCCCGGCTGCCCCTGCGTCCCGAGGTCGCGCACCTGAAAACCATCTTCATCGGTTTCGATACGTCATCGGGCTCGACCGGCGAGGCCAAGAAAAAGATCGAGGCGCTGCGCGCGCGCATCATGGCGGGCGAGAAATTCGAGGACGTCGCCAAGGCGGAGTCGGATGATCCGAGCAGCACCCTGGGCGGCGACCTCGGGTTCGTCAAACTGGAGGATCTGCGCGAGCCCAATTTCGCGAAAGCGGCGTCGTCGCTCGCCATCGGCCAGCTCAGCGAGCCCGTGCTCACCATGTACGGCTATCACCTGATCGAAGTGACCGACAAGCACCCCGACACCGGCGAGGTGCGCCTGCGCCACATTCTGGTGCGCGCGGAACCCAGCGACAAGGATATCGAGGAAGTCTTCGCGACCGCGAACCAGATCCATACCGACCTCGTCGCCGGCGCGTCGTTCGATTCGCTCGCGGCGCGCTACAACACCGACCCCGCGGCCGACAAGCACGGCGATCTCGGGTGGCTCAAGGTATCGGAGCTGCCGGAGTTCTTCCGCGACGTGCTCGCCAACCTCAAGGCCGGCGACATCAGCCAGGTGACGCGCGAGTCCACCGGATTCCGGATCGTGCAACTGGTGGCGCGGGACGCCGAGCGCCCCTACGAGTTTGCGGAAATCGAGAGCGAGCTCAAGGGTTACTACGAGCAGCAGCGTTTCGGAAGTTCGTACGAGGACTACGTGAAAGAGCTGCGGAAGAAGTTCTCCGTCGAGATGCGAAACTAGCCGGCGCCGGAGAGTGACGCGTGCAGCCGTCGCGCCAGCGTGCCGGCCTGCTCGCGCAGCTCGGGCACGGCGGTCGATTCCCACAAAGCGGGCCGTCGCGTGGCGCCGAGCGTGAACAACACGCCGGACGCATTCCCCTTCGCGTCCTTCACCGCCCCGTCATCCCCGGTGTCGATTCCAATTCCCAGCGCGTCGGGCGCAATGGCGCCGCGCGCGCGGAGCCCCGCCACCAAGGGATCGTTGGAGCGGGAGAGGTCGCCGTCGGGGCCGGTGCAATTGACGACGGTGTCCACGGAATACCGGTGCAGATTGCCGTCGCGGCGCCGCACGTCGACGACCACCCGATGGCCGTCGCGCGCGCACGCCGCAATTCGTCCTGCAACGATGGAAAGCCTGTCATTCGCCATGAGCGACTGCACGCGCGCGGCCACCCGCGTCGACATGCGGTGGCGGTGCGCATCCCAGAAGGGACGCACGTGGCGGAAGAAACGCGCCTGCTCGCGGGGCGGCATGCGCCGCCACAACTGCGGCGTGATGGCGCGAAGTCCGTTCAGCACGTCGCGCCAGTCCTGGCCGTGTTCCTCCGCGCGGCGTGATTCGCGCCGCACAATGCCAAGAAGATCGAGGGCGGAGCCGTTCCATGCGGCCAAGGCCGCCGCCGGGTCGATGACGCCCGGTTTGGTGGGATGATGATCGCGGTGCGCGAGCGGAAGCAGGCCGCGCCGCGACACGGTGACAAAGTGCGCGCCGGGATTCGTTTCGTTGAGGAGCAGCACGGCGTCCACCATGGTGAGACCGGTGCCCACCATGAGCGCCGATGAGATGCCGCGCATACGCTTGAGGGCACCGGGCGCCCACGGATCAAGCACGCAGCGCTCGTCGTCACCCGGAATTCCGGGAATGGTGCGCGGGGGGAGATTGCCGATTGCGAGTACGACGCGGTCCGCATCCAGGGTGGCGCCCGATTGCAACTGCGCACGCATGCGCCCCGATGCGACGGGCTCGAGTGCCACCACCTGGTCTGCCAGCGTCTCGATGGTGACGTTGGCGGCCAATTGTCCGCGTGCGGTCTCGAGCAGATCCTGGAGGTAATCTCCGTAGCGCGATCGCGGGACAAACGCGTCGCCGGCGGTGTTCGGATCGTCGCGGCGAAGCCACGAGAGGAAGTGTCCCTCGTCGTCGGCCAGAGCGCCCATGCGCCCCGCCGGGACGTTCAGGAGATGAGCGGGGTGATCGGTGGAATAGGCGGCGCCACGACCGAAGCTCCCCGAGCGGTCGGCCAGCACAACGCGCACACCCCCGGGCCAGGTTAGCCGCGAGAGCGCATGGGTGACGGCGACTCCGCTGAAGCCTCCGCCGACAATGAGGACGGTGGGTGTCATAGCGTCTGATCAGAGTGTAATAGCACTCCAATCAGAGTGCAATCACCTATTATATAGGCGGCGGGATGCCCTCTCGCTGTCCATAGAGCGGCCGCTACGGCTTCTGCACCAGCGTGTACATCCCGAACAAATCCTTCGCGAGATCTTCGTCGGTTCCCCATCCGAACGTCTTCCCCATCACGCGCGCGGCATCGGTGTCGTCGACATCGAATGCGAGCACCTTGAATCCCACTTTTGTGAACGTGTCGGGCGAGAACGGCGAACGTCCGTCGCCCCAGGGCTTGTAGTCTTCCTCCGGCTTCGACGGAGCGGGACAGAGATTGTAAATGAGGAAGAAACCGCCCGGCTTGAGTGCGTCGTATACCGAGCGCACGAAGGTCTCGTCGTCGACGTCGAGGTGCACGAGCATGCGCGGATCCACCTCGCGCTCGGGGTGCACGTAGCCGCGCTTGAGCGTGTTCTTGGAGACGAACACGTCGTACCCGCCGCCCACTTTCTTCACCATCGCGGGCTCTTTGGGGAACTGGCCGAACGCGAGGCTGATGCTGCCGTCGCGGCCTTTCCCGGCCGCGGCGCATCGCGTGACCTTGCCCGGCTCTTTCGCGTAGATCACCTTGAGAATGGGATCCACCTCGATACCGGTGACGTCGGCGCCCATATAGGCAAGCGCGCGCAGCTGTCCGATGGAGCCGAAACCGAAATCGACAAGCTTGAGCCCGTCGGCGCTTTTCACACCCGCTTTACCCAGGATCTCCACCGGTCGCACAAACGCGACGGGCGTTCCGTAGCGCGTGAGGTAGTAGAAGTTGTCATCGATGTCGCGCTTCGCATATCCCGTGAGCTGTGCCTCCGTCATCTTGGACGCTTCGGCGGCCGGGAGAGCGGAGCGTGTCTCCTTGTTGTACCAGACCACCGTGGGCGTAATGGGCTCGAGAAATCCGAATCCCGCCAGCAACGACTTTGCAAATGGGGACGAGGCCTGCGGCTGGATGGCCGCGGCGTGTTGCATGATCAGTTCGGTGGGCGGCCCGTCTGTATCGGCCGCGGGCGTTTGCAACAACAGGGCGAGCGCAAGAGCTTCAATCAAGGCCATGACAATCTTCCTCCAGAATGGGTGATGCGGGGTTGGCCCAGCTAACTACGGCCTGCCCAGTGCAGAGTTACAGCGACCTGCCGGCGCCCGATCAAACCACATACTGGTGTTCGGTTAAAGAGCGGGGGGTATCGCGGCCTCCCGGTGGGCGTTCCCAAGGGCCAAACGCCGCTTGGGGTGTTTCGGCGGGTTCTGCTAGATTCGGCCCATGACGTCCACAACAGGGCCGCTTCCGATTATCGCAGTCACCTGCGGCGAACCGGGAGGCATCGGACCGGAGCTGGTTGCAAAACTGTTCGGACGATGGCGCCCGGCCCATTCTATCGCCGTGGTCCTCGGGGCACCCGATCTGTTCGAGCGCTGGCGCCGCCGGTTCAAGTTCAACGCTCCCGTGATCCGTTCGATCGACGAATTGCGCGCCGCGCGTCCGTCGCGCCCGGTGCGCGTGGCCGTTCTGGACACGGGCATCACGGCCGGCTTCACCGTTGGTCACGACAGCGAAGGTGGTGGACTTCACGCCGGCACCGCGATGCGAATGGCCTGCGATCTGGCCAGGAACCGTTCGGTGGCGGCGATTGTCACGCCACCGGCTTCCAAGAAATCGTTCAATCTTGCTCACTTCGACTTTCCCGGCCACACGGAAATGCTGGCCCGCTACTTGAATGCTCCCGATTGTCAGATGATGATGGCGCGACGTGACCTGCGGGTGATTCCCTTCACCCGCCACGTGCCCCTGTCGCGCGTGGCCCCCGAGCTCCGGCCCGATCGCCTGGAGATCTGCATACGGGTGACGGCGGAGGCGCTGCGCCGCGATTTCAAGATTGTGCGCCCACGCATCGAGGTGGCCGGGCTGAACCCGCACGCCGGAGAAGACGGTGTCATCGGCACCGAGGACCGCGACATCATCGCCCCGGTGGTGGAGCGGATGCGCAAGGCGAAGATTGACGTGAGCGGGCCGTACCCCGCCGATGCGATGTTCCAGTCCGCGCCGCTCGCCGTGCGCGCACCGGACCGGACCATCCGGCGCACGGGCGTTCGCGCGGTGAAAAAGCAGGCCTATCCGGACGCGTACATCGCGATGTATCACGACCAGGGCCTGGTCGCTTACAAGATGCTGGCGCAGAAAACCGGCGTGAACGTCACCATCGGGCTTCCGACCCCGCGCACGTCGGTCGATCACGGCACCGCGTACGACATTGCGGGGCGCGGCATTGCCGAGGATGCGTCGTTGCTCGAAGCGTACCGGCTGGCGGAATATCTGGCCGGGAGACGGGCGGCAAAATAATGGAAGAAAACACAAAAGAAGATCGCACCGTCATCGGTGTCTATCACCTGACGCGCGCGTATGGCGAGCGCCTTGTGCTCGATGACGTGAGCTTCAGCATCGCCAACGGCGAGTTCGTGTTCATGGTGGGTCCGAGCGGAGCGGGGAAGAGCACGCTCCTGCGCATGATCTACATGGACGAGTATCCCACCAGCGGGCAGGTGGTGGTGGGGCCGTTCGTGTCGACGCGCATGAAGCGCAAGGACATCCCGTTTCTGCGCCGCCGCGTCGGCATCGTGTTCCAGGACTACAAGCTCCTCGACGACCGCACCGTGTTCGACAATGTCGCCATCGGCATGCGCATCACGGGCGCTTCGCCGTTCTCGATCAAGCGCCGCGTGGCAACCCTGTTGAACGACGTCGGCCTGCACCACAAGCAGAGGCAGATGCCGCAGGCGCTCTCGGGCGGAGAACAGCAGCGCGTGGCGATCGCCCGCGCGCTGGTGAACCATCCGTCCATCCTGCTCGCCGACGAGCCCACCGGGAACCTCGACCCCGATTCGGCCGAGGACATCCTGCGCCTGTTGTTCAAGATCAACAGCGCGGGCACCGCGGTCTTGATGGCGACGCACGACCACACCTTCGTCAAGACGTTCGGGCAGCGCATTCTCCACGTGCGCGACGGCAAGATCCTGGAAGACCATCGCACGGGTTTTGTGGGCAATCTCAACGACCGCCTTGAAGCGGTGCGGCTCGACCGCGACCGTGAGAAGCGCATCGAGCAGGAAATCAAACGCCAGCGCGCCGACACGCTCTCGACGCGGAAGTCGGAATAAACATGCTGCGACGCATCTTCTATATCATCGACGAAGCGCTGCTCACCGTGCAGCGCCACAAGGGCCTCACCTCGATCTCCATCGTGATCATGAGCCTCTCGCTCCTGATGCTGGCCGTCTTTCTGCTGGCGACCGACAACGTGCTCAAGCTGGTGAGCGAGGCGCAGAACGAGATGAAGATGTACGTGTACCTGGACGACGGCGTCTCGCAGAACGAGGCGCAGTCGCTCTACCAGAAGATTCTCCAGGAGCCCGAGGTGAGCGAGGTGCAGTTCGTCTCCAAGGACGAGGCCATGGAGGACTTCCGCCGCGAGCTCGGCGATGACTCGGAGCTGCTTGGCACGCTGCGCGCCAATCCGCTTCCCAATTCCTTCTCGGTGACGCCGAAAGAAGAGTTCAAGACGCGCGACGCGATGGTGGAGCTCGCGGGACGCATCGAGCCGTTCGATGGTGTGGAGGAAGTCCGGTACGGTCGCGAATTCCTGGACCGCTTTGCCTCCGTACTGAAGGTGCTGTATTTCGTGAACGGGGTGGTGGGATTCATCGTCATCCTCTCCGCGCTCTTCATCATCTCCAACGCGGTGCGCCTCACCGTCATCAGCCGGCGCAAGACCATCGAGATCCTGAAGCTCGTGGGTGCGACCAACAGCTACATCGTGGCGCCGTTCATCATCGAGGGCGCGTTCCAGGCCGGCGTCGCGGCGGTGCTCTCGCTGGCACTCCTGTGGGGCGTGGCGGTCTTGTCGCGCCGCGTGATCCCCGACCTCAACTTCTTCTCCACCGAAAAATCGGTCGTGTACCTGCTCACCTGCGTGGTGATCGGATCCATTGGAAGCTTCCTCGCGCTGAGGCGCATGCTCCGGATGCGCTGATGAGATTCCGGCCGGGCAGATATTCCGCGTGGATTACGGCGCTGTGCATGTTCGCGCTGGCGGCGAGTCTCTCGTTTGCGCAGACCGACGACGTGGCGGACAAGCAAAAGGAACTCGACCGCATCAAGAAAGAGATCCAGGACCACCGCGAAAAGTCGAAGCAGCTCGGTTCGCGCGAAAAACAGGAGGTCAAGAAGCTCCAGAGCGACAAGGAGCTGGACCTCAGCAAGCAGTACATCCGCAAGCTCTCCGAGCAGGAGGACACCATCGACCGCCGCATCGGTGAGCTGATGACGGAGATCGGTGGGCGCGAGGTCGCGCTATCGAAGCAGGAGAAGACGCTGGGGAAGCGCGTGCGCGAGATGTACAAGCAGGACCCGCGCTACGGCTGGGACATTATCCTCGGCGCGAAGAGCATGAACGAAGCCGTGCGGCGCTACCAGTTCATGCACCTGGTTGCGCAGCAGGACGCGCAGATGATCGGAGAGTACCGGGAGAGCAAGCATCAGCTGGAAACGGAATCGTCACGGCTCTCCGAATCGATGGAGCAGATCACGGCCGTGCGCACCGACAAGGAAGAAGAAAGCTCGAACCTCGAGGCCAACAAGAAGAAGCGCCAGGGCATGCTGGTCGCGATCCGGAGCGAAAAATCCAAGCAACTCGATGCGATCGCGGATCTCGAAAAAGCGCAGGCCGAGCTTCAGAATCTGCTCGATGACCTGCAGCGGCGCGGCACCGCGGAGAAGGACCTGCCGCCGACCGGCGAATTCGCGGCGATGAAGGGCCGGCTGATCTGGCCGGTGGCCGGGAAAGTCATCCGCGGTTTCGGCAAGCACACGCATCCCAAGTACGGCACGGTCACCATGAACAACGGCGTCGACATCTCCGCGTCGGCCGGAGCGCCCATTGTGGCGGTGGCGGCCGGGATGGTGGAGTTCGTGGACTGGATCGACGCGTTCGGGAAGTGCGTGATCCTCAATCACGGCGGCGGGTACTACACGCTCTACGCCCATGTCGCCGACACCAACGTCTCGCAGGGCCAGAAAGTCGGCCGCGGACAGGCAATCGCGTCCGTCGGCGACACGGGTTCGCTGGAAGGCTATGTCTGCCACTTTGAAATCCGCAAAGCCCGCGCCGCCCTGGATCCGGCGGAGTGGCTGACAAAGAAGCCGAGCTCCTGACGCGACCTGATTTTGCCCCGCTGCACACGTTTGCGATCTGCGGTATACTTGATGGCAAACGCCCCCTTGACCCTAATCCGCATTGCCTTCGACGTCACTGCCTGACGGCAGGGAGATCGCCATGATTCCAAAATTGCTAAGAATTGCGATGGTAGTGACCCTCGCCGCGCTCGCGCCCCGCGCTTTCGCCCAGCCGGGGTACATCACGATGTCCAGCACGGGCTATCCCGATTCGGTCGCCATCGATGTGACGGTCCAGGATCCGGGCGGGTATCCGGGCTTCTTGCCCTGCAACTGGCTGGGCGTGACCAGGGGCTCGGCCATCATCGGCGTGATCGAACGGCACCCGGGCAGCACCACCACCCAACACGTGGTGGATACCAACGTGGAGCCGAACACGATTTACTGTTACCGGATGGTACTGCTCGCAACTCCCGACGCAGGCGCGCCTCTCTATTGCAACTTTGACCCGAACAGCCTGTGCACGGTGTTCGATTGCTTCTACGACATCCAGACCTGCGCCAACACCGGACCCGGCCCGGCCTTTCTCGGACACGGCTTCCTGACCACCGAAAACGTCGATCACAACGAAGTGAACGCGTTCATCAACGCGTGTGATCTGCCGCCGGGTCAGTGGGGGATTGCGCTTCACACGATTTCCGGGACCGCGGCACCGTACGTCGACAGCGGTACGGCGGTGAACGTGTACGGAGAGCCGCTGTGCTGCTGGGCGCAGGGCGTATGGCTCCTGGAGGCGACCGCCGCGACGCCCCAATCGTGCGTGGTGGCCGTCGAACCGATCACGTGGGGGGCTGTGAAAGCGATGTACCGGAACTGACCCCCGCGGAAGCGGCGCGCGGTGGCGATGTGCGCTATAATGCCGCCATGCCACCGCGCGCATCCACGGAACCCCGTCCCATCCCGGCGATCGACCTCGAGCAGCCACAGGCGTCCGCGTACCTCACATCACTCGGGCGTGGGGCGATTCCACCCCTTCTCTTCGATGGGCCCGACGGAACCGGGAAGGAACTCGCGGCCATCGAGTTCGCGCGGCGGCTGCAGTGCGAGAACGACACGCCGTGCAATCTCGACGGCCCCAAGTGCGTCTCGTGCCTGCACGCGTCGATCCTGGAACATCCCGGCATTCACCTGATCTATCCCACGCCCACGCAGGGAAGCGGCGAGGATGAAGAGGGCGACGTCACTGACATCGCCAAGATCCTCGAAGAAAAACGCGCGGACATCTTCGCGCAGCCGACGTTCACCAAGAAGACATCGATCCGCATCGCGCGCGCCCGCGCCGTGATCCAGCGCGCCAACATGAAGCCCTTCGACGCGCGCTACAACGTCTTCATCTTCGTCGATGCGCACTCGATGCGCGAAGAAGCGCAGAATGCGCTCTTGAAGCTCGTCGAGGAACCGCCGCCGCACGCCGCCATTGTTTTCGTCACCTCGAACGTGGAAGGACTGCTCTACACCGTCCGCTCACGCTGTCAGCGCGTACGGTTCTTTCCGCTGAAACGCGCCGTGGTGGAGCGGATACTCATGAACTACTACGGTGTGGAGGCGAAGGCGGCGCAGAAAGCAACCGCCATGGCGCAGGGCTCGATCAACCGTGCGCGCGCACTGCTCGATTCCGCCGACATGGGCGATCGCGACACAGCCCTGGGCCTGTTGCTCGGTCTCAAGAAGAATCCGGAGTCATGGGCGTTTTCGCAGGCCTTGATCGGCGCGCGCGGCGCCAATCGCGAGAGTGTCGCCCGTGTGCTGGACCAGATGTCGGTATTGTTGCGCGATGCGATGGTGGGCAATCCGGAGCTCTTGATCAATGCGGATGTCGAGCAGGAGGTGGCGCGCATCGGCGCCGCGTACGGCCGCCCGCGCATCCCGCGGGCCATCGAGATGGTGAACGACACGCGCGGCGCGGTGTTCCTTGCCAACGCCAACATCGACGGCGCGTTGGCGGATCTCTTTCTCAAGTTGAGACGGCTCGAGGCGTGATCTACTGGCGCTGCCGCTGATTCCGCTGCCGCTGAATCCACCACGACGTGATCATCGTCGAGGCCAACACCAACACCACCACGATCAGCGTCACGTGCACGGGCACCACGTACCAGTGCGCGATGATCATCTTGACGCCGACGAAGCCGAGAATCACGGCCAGGCCGTGGTTCAGGTATTCGAACGTGACGATGAGTTTTCCGATCGCGGAATAGAGCGAACGCAGCCCGAGGATGGCCATCGCGTTGGACGTGTACACAATGAACGGATCCGTTGTGATGCCGAGCACGGCGGGGATGGAATCCAGCGCGAACATGATGTCGGTGGCGTCGATCACGGCCAGCACCACCAGGGCGGGCATGAGCATCCAGCGGCCGTCGCGCTTGGTGACGAACGCTCCACTCTCCCATTCGCGCGTCGCCATGAAGGGGCGCAGCAGCCTGTAGACGATGTTCTTGTCGGGGTGGACTTCCGCTTCCTTCTGCACCGCAAGCTTGACCGCGGTGTAGATGAGAAACGCGCCCAGCAGGTACGTCATCCAGTGGAAGCGTTCCAGCAGCACGACGCCCGCGAGGATGAACGCGAGGCGCGACACCAGTGCCCCGATGATGCCCCAGAACAGGATGCGGTGTTCGTACTTCTTCGGCGTCTTGAAGTACTGGAAGATGACGAAAAAGACGAAGAGGTTGTCGACGCTCAGGGATTCTTCGACCAGGTAGCCCGTGAAGAACAGGGTGGCCTTGTGACGGCCGTCGATCATCAGGATGCCCAGCCCGAAGAGCACGGCCAGTGAGATCCACACCGCGGACCAGGTGAGCGCGCGCCGCACGGTGACCGCCTCAGGCTTCTTGTGGATGACGCCGAGGTCGAGCCAGAGGGCCGTCGCGAGGAAAATATGGAAGATGATCCACTGCCAGGCGGTCGACATGAGGAAGAAGACGTTATCACTCCCGCGCGGTTTTTGGTAGAGTTTCGCCGATGAGCGATTCACCCATCGAGCGCATTCCGCTGCGCGCCATGCCGCGCTTCATTGCGCACCTGCGCAGATTCATCATTCGCGGCGCAATCGCGCTGATACCCATCGCGCTTCCCGCGGTGGCGGTTTATCTCCTGTACGATTTCATCGACCGCCGCATCGTGGTGCTGGTGGAGCGCGTCCTCCACGTCAGCTTCCCCGGCCTCGGCATCTTCCTGTTGCTGCTGGTGCTGTACCTGGTGGGGTTGGTGGTGAGCAACATCTTCGGGCGGCGCATCCTCGACTGGCTCGAGCAGCTGACCGAACGCATTCCGGTCATCAAGGCCATCTATAGAATGGGCAAATCGCTCTCCGGCACGCTGGCGCAGAGCGGGGACCACAACATGTTCCGCCGGCCGGTGCTGGTGCCGTACGCGGCACCGAATCAATGGCAGATCGGTTTCGTGACGGGAGCGGTTCGCGGGGAAACCGACGGCGAAGAGCTGTTGCGTGTATTCGTGCCCACGCCGCCCAACCCGGCCACGGGGCTGGTCTACATCGTGAGGGAGAGCAACCTGCGCGATCCGGGCTGGACGGTCGAAGAAGCGATGCAGTGCATCATGTCGGGCGGCATCGTCGGACCCGATACGCTGAAGTAGTCCCGCGCCAGGAGAGAACCATGCGTCACATCAAGAATTTCTTTCTCATCGTGCTCGGAACATTGCTGGCCGTGGTGATGGTACAGAACGCGCAGCCCATCACGTTTCGCTTTCTGAATTGGAATTACCAGGTGTCGCAGCTCCTGCTCGTGGTCATCGTGCTCGTGCTCGGATTCCTGGCCGGATTCATCACGGCCTGGATTCCGCGCCGCAATCGGACGCCCGACGAGCCATGAGCCGCAAGCGCCACTCTCCCGCGATGCCGCGGCTCTTCCGCCGCCAGGGCCCGCCCGCCGGCTCGCCCCCGGGAACGCTGGTTTACAACCGCGAGAAGCGTACCGACGCCGTCTCCATCCGCATCATGGACTACAGTCCGGGCGAGTGTCACCTGCGCACGCCCGCGCGCATCGAGGACACCTTTGCGCTGCGCGACAGCGAGAGCGTGTCCTGGATCGACATCGAAGGACTGCACGACACCGAGCTTCTGGCGCAATTCGGCGAGCACTTCGGCCTGCATCCGCTGGTGCTCGAGGACATCCTCAACACCCATCAGCGTCCCAAGCTCGAGGAATACGACGACTACTTCTACATCGTCGCGCGCATGCTGATCGCGGGCAAGACACCCGACGATCCGTTCCATTCCGAGCAGGTGAGCTTCATCCTGGGGAAGCGTTTCCTCGTCACATTCCAGGAAATCCCCGGCGACGTGTTCGATCCGGTGCGGCAGCGCGTGGAGCAGGGCCGCGGGAAATCGCGCCGGCTCGGTCCCGACTACCTGCTGTATTCGCTTCTCGACGCCATCGTGGACAACTACTTCGTGTTGTTGCAGAGCATTGCAGATCGCATCGAGGCCGTCGAGCAGGCCATCGCCGTGAAGCCAACACCGCACGATCTGGACCGCGTACACCGCCTGCGCCGTGAACTCGTGTACGTGCGGCGCAACGTGTGGCCGCTGCGCGACGTGGTCTCGTCGCTGGACCGTTCGGGCTCACCGCTGGTGTCGGAAGAGACGAGGGTGTACTTGCGGGATCTCCACGATCACGTGATGCAGGTGATCGAAGCAGTGGAGAACTTCCATGATGTGCTGACCAGCATGCAGGATCTCTACCTGTCGACGATCAGCAACCGCACGAACGAGATCATCCGCGTCCTCACCATCATCTCCACCATCTTCGTGCCGCTCACGTTTCTGGCCGGCGTGTACGGCATGAACTTCCACTATTTCCCCGAGCTCACGTGGAGATGGAGCTATCTCGGCTTCTGGGTCGTGAGCGCCGTGGTCGTGATCTCGCTTCTCGCGTTCCTGCGCCGCCGCGGCTGGCTCTAGGTCGCGGCCTACTCCTCTTCAGGCGTCCCGTGTAGTTTGACCGGCGCCGATCTTCCGCGGATGCGCAGGTTCAGCATCTCAACGCCCACCGAGAACGCCATCGCGAAGTAGATGTAGCCCTTCGGAATGTGGAAATCGAGACCCTCGCCGATCAGCGAAATTCCGATCAGCAGGAGAAAGCTCAGCGCGAGCATGCGGATGGTCGGGTGTCTGTCCACGAAGTCGCTGAGCGATTTCGAGAACACCATCATGAAGATTACCGCGATGATGACGGCCGTGATCATGACGCCGAGATGGCCGGAAAGGCCGATGGCGGTGACGACGGAGTCGAGCGAGAAGACAATGTCGAGGACCACGATCTGGAACACCACGGCCGAGAAGCGCGCCCCGGCGCCGGTCTTCTTGTGCTCGTGCTCGTCGCCCTCGAGTTTCTCGTGGATCTCCATCGTGCTCTTGGCCAGCAGGAACAGGCCGCCCGCGATGAGGATCAGATCCCGCCCCGAGAAGTCGCGATCGAGCAGGGAAAACAGCGGCGTGGTGAGCCGCATGATCCACGTGATGGACAGGAGCAGGAGCACCCGCGTGCCCATGGCGATCGCGAGGCCGATCAGACGGGCCCGGTTCTGTACCGCGACGGGCAGCTTCGCCGAGAGGATGGCGATGAAGATGATGTTGTCGATGCCCAGGACGATCTCGA
>Ga0307281_10000115_pt1 | contig 18009 bp, 19 predicted proteins | sample ER_DNA_120_FD_194486 | JGI IMG/M metagenome (GOLD analysis project Ga0307281, IMG submission 194486) | Bulk soil microbial communities from the East River watershed near Crested Butte, Colorado, United States - ER_DNA_120 | ecosystem: Environmental > Terrestrial > Soil > Floodplain | place...
TCGCAGTAGCGGACGGCCCCCACACCGATGCCTTCGATCCGCGCCCGCTCCGGCGCGGCGACCCCGATCCGGAACAGCCATTCGGTGGGTGGCGGGAGCTGCGGGAAGGTCACGACGCTGGCCCACACGCGCTCCACCGGCGCCGCAACCTCCACGACCGACACGACCTCGTAGGTGGGCGGCGGCAGCCGCGGCTCGGCGAGCACCAGGAGCGGCGCCGCGAGGGCCGCCATCCCCACGCCCGAGGAGGGCTCGGATCCCCGCAGTGCCACCGAGCGCCCCAGCAGTGCCCCGGGAATAGCCACGAGGGCGGCCAGGGGGAACGCCAGCGCGAGACAGAACGCCCCTTCGGCGGCGAACGCCAGCAGGACCCCTCCTGCGAGCACCGTCGCGAGCAGCGCGACCCGGATCGTGTCGCCCGCGCCGCGCGCGTGGCGGGCGTTGAACACCTGCCCACTCACCCATCCCGCGGTGAACGGCGTGCCGAGGAACAAGCCGAACGAGTAGCTGCGCTTGAAGTAGACGCCCAACAGCACGGTCGGGATGGTGATGGCGAGCGCCGCCCCGATCCCCAGCAGCGCGCTCTTCAGGCGCTCATCGAGCTGCGGAGTCGGGAGCCGCACCCGCCACGTCGCTTGCGGGACCGAGGGCAGCACGGAGAGGACCAGCATGAGCAGGTACTTGGCGTAGGGCACGAAGAACAGCAGCGCGACCCACGCCGAGCGCCCGGCGTCCACCGCGCGCCGCAAGGACATGCTCACGCCGATCCACATGAACGGCAGCGTCCAGATGGCGAGCCCGAGGACCACCCCGGGCGGCACGCCGCGCAACGCGGTGGCGCGGACCGACCCGAGGGGGCTCAGGTAATCGAGCGGCGACCACCACTGCCCGGTGAACTGCCGCACCACGGCGGCGTCCACCAGGTACTTCACCAACATCAGACCGGCCCCGCTCAGGAAGTAGGCGCGCCGGCCCACACGCTGGGAAAGCCCGAACCAGAGGGCGAGGATTTTCATTGCCCGTCGCTGGGAGGATAGTCGAGACGGCCGTCCACGATCGGGACCTTCCTCGTGGCGAACGGTGCCAGCCGCGCGTCGTGCGTGGCCACCAGGACGGCGGCCCCTCGGAGTTTCGAGCATGCGGCCAGCGCCTCCGCCACAACCCGACCGGCGGCGCCGTCGAGATTCCCGGTCGGCTCGTCGGCAAGCACCAGCGCCGGCCCGTGCACGAGTGCTCTGGCCACCCCGACACGCTGCTCTTCACCGCCCGAGAGCTCCTCCGGCCGGCGGGGGGCGAGGTGAGCGATGTCGAGCTGTGCGAACACCTTCTCGGTTTCGCCTCGGGCTTCGGCTGCCGTCCGTCCAGCCAACTGGGCCATGAGCAGCACGTTCTCCCATGCGGTGAGTCGCTCGAGCAGGTTGGACCGCTGGAAAACGAAGCCCACGACCCGGGCCCGGTGCCGTCGCCGGGCCGCGGGCGAGAGGTCCGCGAGCGATCGTCCCGCGAGCACGACCCGACCGGCGTCCGGGGTGACGAGGCCGGCCGCGACCGCTAACAGCGTCGTCTTCCCCGCGCCGCTCGCTCCCTCGAGCAGCACGACCTCGCCGGACGCCACCGACAGGGACGCGTCGCGCAGCGCCCGCGTGGCGTGTGCACCGGTGCCGCGCGTCTTCGACACGCCCTCGAGGAGGAGCACCGTCATGCGCGGAACGCTTCGAGGGGATCCACGCGCCCGAGCCGCGCGACCGGGATCGCGGAGGCGAGGGTCCCGCAAGCGATGAACAAGGCCAGCACCCACAACGTGTCCCCCCAGTCGACGCGCAACGGGATGACCGGGTACACGCGATCGAGTACGACCGCCAGCAGGCGCGCCAGCCCGGCGCCGAGCACCCCGCCCGTGACGACGAGCCGCGTGGCCTCGCGGATCAGGCCTCCCGCGAGCATCCCCGGCGTCGCTCCCAGCGCGAGGAGGACCGCCAGCTCGGCGCGGCGGCTCTCGACGAGCGTGTGGATGAGCAGGGCAACGAGGACAGCGGCCGCACCGACCCCGAGTATGTCCACGAACGCGAGGACGGGCACGTACCCCGCGCCCGCCTCGCGCTGGCTGTTCGCCACGAAGGTCGCCCGGTCGAAAACACCGACATCCGGGAATCGCGCGCCGATTTGCGCCGCGACCGTGTCGGAATGAGCGCCGGGGGCGAGGCGCACGATGATGAAGGACGCGCGCCCGGCGAAACCGCTCAGGGCCGCGATGGCGGTGGCGTCGGCGAAGATGAACTGGGTAACGAGGAGGTTCGTGCCCGTGGTCAGGCCGACGACGCGTGCGCCGCGTCCATTGACGAACACGGTGTCGTCCAATCCCACTCCGAGCCTGCGCGCGGCTGCTCGATCGAGCGCGACTTCCCGGAGCTTGCTGGGCGCCCGCCCGGCTGCAAACGCGGGCGGCCCGCCCAGGCCCTCCGGAGCACGATAGCCGATTCCGTAGAGCGTGAGTCGAAAGCGCGCGCCGCGCCGCCGCGAGCTCACGGCGACGAACGCCCGGAGGATGACGTCGGCCGCGGCCACGCCGGGGAGGGATCGCACCGAATCCGCCAGCACCGCCGGGAGGACGCCGGAGAGACGGAGGAAATGGTCAGCCCCTGGCGGCGTAATCCACAGATCCGCGCCGTCCTGCGATACATAGGCCACGACGCTGTGCGAAGCGCCACGCAACGCGGCCACGAGCGCGATCACGAGCAAGCTGCTCGTGGCCACGCCGCCGACCGCCAGCCACGCGCGGGCGGGCCAGTTACGCAGAGCCTTCGCGACGAGTCGCACGTCCGCCGATATGCCATCGCCGGTGTCGGCCGTCAAGGCGGGCGGAGATCAGTAGTTGAGTCGCCGCGCCAGCCAGTCCCACACGGGTGTGGGCCGCCGGCCGACCGGATCGAAGCTCGCCACCAGCACCATGCGCTCGCCCTCCGCCCGCTCGTTCGTGCCACGGTGGATGACGGCGCCACCGTGGATCAGCAGCAGGTCACCCGGAGCGGATTCGACCACCGTCGTGGGCGCGCGCGCGAGCAGCCCCTGGAACGGGAACAGCACGTAGGGAACGGGTTTGAGAAAGCGGCTCCAGCGGAGCGGAATCATCTGAGTGGCGCCGTGGTTCGTGTTGACGAGCGTCAGGAGCACACTGTACATCCCGCCGTCCACGTGCCAGAACAGGCCCTCCCCGCGGCGCTGGTACCACTGGATCCGGACAGCCCGTTTGCGATCCCGCATCAGCGCCAGCGGTTGGCCCGCTGCGTCCTCGAGAGCCTTCTTTAGCCGGCCCTGGATCAACTCGTAGAGATCAGGCAGCTGATCCTGGATCTGGTATCCGTCCAGGACGCTGTAGCTCAGGTTCATGCCGACCTTGGTCGCGACCTGGTGGAACGACTCCCGTCGAGACCCCACCCGCTCTCGCCACCGCCCCGTCTCGTCAGGTGCGAGGAACCTTGGACAGAAGCGATACCCGTCCTTCATACTCCCTCCTTCAACCCGTGACCCGCGGGATACGGTGTCCATCAGTAGTTGAACCGCCTGGCGATCCAGTCGCGGATCGGCCGCGGCTTCGAGCCAGCGGGATCGAAGGCGGCGAGCAGCACGACGCGCTCACCCGGCTGGGAGCCCGCCGCGCCCCGGTGCAGGACGGCGCGCCCGTTCAGGATCAGCAGGTCGCCGGGTTCCGCCACCAGCGTCGCGTGCGGCAGCAGCGAGAAGGTGCCGCGTACCGGATAGAGAGCATAGAAGAGCGGTTTCAAGAGGGGAGTCCAGCGTGGAGAGACGACGTCGGTCGCCCCACGACTCGTGTTGGCGAGCGTGAGCAGCGCCGAAGTGTGACTGCCGTCGAAATGCCAGCGGAAGCCCTCCTTGCGATCCTGATAGCGTTGCAGCCGCAGCGCGCGCCGCGGGTCGCGGATCGGCTCAAAGCACTGCTCGGCGGCTTGTTCAGCCGCGTGCTGCATGCGGGGCTGCAGCGCGGCGCAGACGTGGGCCAGGTGCCTCCGCGCCTCCACGCCGTCCAGAACGCGAAACGGGAGGCCGAGGCCGCCCTTTGCTCCAACCAAGCGGAACGCATCCCGGCGACCGTCGACCTGCGCGAGCCAGTAAGCCGCTTCGGCCGGGGAGAGAAAGCCCTGCACTCGACAGTACCCGCGCCGGAAGAGCTCATCGGAGGAACGCACGGAAGTCAGCACCGCGCGATCCGGGCAGCCACGGCACTGGCATCGCGGCCGATCCCCCGCAGGTAGGCGGAGGCAAAGGTGCGGCACCGGCGGAGGCCGAGGAAGTAGAGGCCCGGCGTGACGGCGCTCTCGCAGTCGCGCAGCCGTGGCCGGAGGGCGTCGGAGCCAACGAGGTGCCTGACGTGATCGAGAGCGTACTGGAACCCGGTCGCGAACACGACCAGATCGGGTGCAAGACGCTCCCCGTCCACCGTGACGGGCGCCGGGCCGCCAAAGTCGTGGATCTCCCGCACGCGCCGGACCACGCCCGCGCGGAGCGCGCGCGGCAGCGCGAGCCCGAGAACGGGCTCCCGCAGCGTCGGGCGATCGAGACCGATCCAGCGCGGGTGCAGGAACTCGAGCGGCCAGGCGAAATAGTGAACATCTATGCCGAGGATCCAGTGCGGCAGCACGAGGGCGCGCGACCGCAGGGAGAGCCACGCGCGATCGTCCTCCCGGCGCAGCGCGAGCCAGCGTTCGAGCACCTCGGCCGCCGACTGGCCGCCCCCCACCACCAGGAGACGCCGGGCGGTGGCGAGGTGGCTGCTCCGGAAGTCGATACTGTGGAGCCAACGGTACCGGGCGGCCCCCGGCTCGAAGGGATCCGGCAGCCTGGGAGAGCTGACGATGCCCGTCGCGCTGACGACGTGAGTGCACTCGACGGCTGACCCGTCGCGCAACCGAACCGAGAACCCGGGGCCCGAGCGATCGACTCGTTCGACGTCCGTGCCCGTTCGCACTGCGATCCGGTGCTCCCGGGCGAGTTGCTCCAGCCTTTCGGCGTAGGCCGGGAAGGTGAGGTATGGGGGATCATTCGGCCCGCGACCCATCCCCGGCATGAGCGAGATGCGCGTGGGCGACAGCAGCTCCATTTCGGGGTCGATCCGGCGGAGGCCCGCGGCCGGACCGGCGCCGCGCTCGAGCACGATATACGAGACGCCATGGCGCTGCAGGCAGACCGCCGTGGCCAGTCCCGCGGGGCCAGCGCCCAGGATGGCGACGTGCTGTCTCACTCTCAGCGCCGGTCGGTTTAGCGGCCCAGCTCGAGCACGGCGTAGGCGGCGCCGGCCAATACAGCGGCGATCGGTAGCGTCACGAGCCAGGCGACCAGCATCCCGCGGACCAGTTTCCAGCGCACGTCGCCCGCGCCGATCCCGATCCCAATGATCGCCCCGGTGGCTACGTGAGTGGTCGACACGGGCGCGCCCAGCGTCGACGCCAACCCCACGAGGGCGGAGGTCACCACGTTTCCGGCGAGCCCCTCGGCGGCCGAGATCGTCGTGACCTTCGTCCCGAGGGTCTCCGTCACCCGTCGGCCGGCGAGTTGACTCCCCGCACTCATGGCGACGGCAACGAGCGCGAGGAGCACTCCCGGCGTGAACCCGAGGGCGACCTGGGCGGCGATGCCGAGGGCGAAGACCTTGGGTGCATCGTTCAGGGCGCGGGCGAAGCTCGTCAACCCAGCGGAAAGCCAGTGGACCGCGGCCAGTCCGTCGATTCGGCTCAAGACTCGCGGCGGGCAGTCCGCGCCGGCGATCACGCCGAGCCCGGGGCCGATTCCCAGTTTGGGGCCGGCCCCCGCCGGCGCGAGCACGACGACTCGACGCTCCAGGCACACGCAATAGCCGCTGAGGCGGAGGAACAGGAGTCGCGTCGCTGGCAGCACCGCGAACACGAGCGCTAGAGCCAGCAGTGGAGAAAGGGCCAGCGGCACGCCCACGGCGCGCACGACCGCCGCCCAGCGTACGCCCGCAGGTCCGGCGGCCATGACAGCCGCCCCGACCAGTCCACCGACCAAGGCGTGCGTAGTGGAAACGGGGAGACCGGTGCGAGTCGCGAACAGCAGCCAGCCGAGAGCGCCACAGGTGACCGAAACCGGAAACGCCAATCCGGTGAGCGGCTCGGCCAGCAGTCCACGGCCGGAGAATATCGGGATGAAGCCCCGTGAGACGAACGCGGCCGCGAGGGCCCCGATCACCGTCCAGCCGACTGCCCACAGTATCGCTCGGCGATAGCTGCCCACCCCTGAGCCCACCAGCGTCGCGATGCCCTTGGAGACGTCATTGGCCCCGTTGGCGAACGCCAGGCCCAATGTCAAAGCAAGCAGCAGAATGGCCATGAGCGGATCCTCTCCTCCTGCGATGGAGGAACGTCGGCCCGCAGAGCAATATACTGCGCACTTCACCGCAAGACTACTCCTTAATGAGTTCTATTCTTGACATAAGGTTACTTGTGCGCTAGACTGCGCACTGGGGTTCAACTTGCTCATTCCCGCCGGAACGCCAATTGGGGAAACCACGAAAAGCGAAAATCAGCGTGCTGCTCAACGACGAAGAGCTGGAGCGTCTCGAGCGCTATTGCACTCAGCGTGGCTACAAGAAAAGCACGCTCATCGCGCGCCTGATCCGCGACCATCTGGACGCGGAGCATTTCCGTGTGCAAGGGGAGTTTCCGCTGATCCAGCCGAGCCCGGAGAACGCCGGTTGATGGGGTGACGCCCTTTCTGCGGGAGGTCCATCCGCGATGAACGCGCTGCCGTTGGTCCCCGAGAAGCGCACCCGCGACGGCGCCTTCTTCGGCTACACCCGTTCCATCTGCCCATCCTGCAAGAAGCTGCTGGATGCCCACATCCTGCTGCGCGATGGCCGCGTCTTCATGCAGAAGCGCTGTCCGCAACACGGCCTGTTCGACGTCGAGATCTCGAGCGATGCCGAGTATTACATCGCCTCGCTCTCCTATACCAAGCCCGGGACGATCCCGCTGCGCTTCGCCACCAAGGTCGAACACGGCTGCCCGTCCGACTGCGGACTCTGCGAAGACCACCTGCAACACACCTGCTCGCCGATCCTCGAGATCAACGACGTCTGCGACCTGGCCTGTCCGGTTTGCATCGTCCGCAACCAGCACGGATACACCATGTCGCTCGAGGACTTCAAGCGGTCGGTGGACTTCCTCGTCGCGGCCGAGGGAGAGCTGCCCATCATGCTCCTGTCGGGGGGCGAGCCCACCCTCCACCCGCAATTCTTCGAGTTCTGCGATTACGTGCTGCGCGGACCGCATGCCGGGAAGGTCAAACGGCTGCTGATCTCCACCCACGGCCGGCGCATCGCAAACAACAAACGGTTCGCCGAGCGCTTCAAGGCCGGCGGCATGTACGCTTCCCTGCAATTCGACAGCCTCCGCCCCGGCGTCTATCCCAAGCTGCGGGGCATCGAGCTGCTGGACATGAAGCTCAAGTGCCTGGAGCGCATCAAAGAGTTCGACATTCCTACGGTCCTGGTCCCGACGGTGTCCAAGGGGGACAACAGTGAGGAGCTGGGCGCCTTGGTGCGGCTCGGCCTCGAGTTGAACCAGTGCTCGAGTATCGTGATCCAGCCGATGGCCCATACGGGCGACGGCGGTGACCGCTACCATGCCAACCCGGCGGGCCACCGCCTCACCATGCCGGAGGTGCACCAGCTGCTCGAGGAGCAGCTGCCGTGGTTCAAGCGGGAGTACTGGCACCCGGTCCCGTGCTCGCATCCGAGCTGTTACACGGCGACCTATCTATTCCGGATGGAGGACGGCCGGTACATCCCGCTCCCCGAGTTCGTCAACATCCGACAGTACCTCGATGCGATGGCGAACCGCGCCGTCATCCGCTCGGACGACGCGCTCGAAAAGATGCTGCTCGACGCCATCACGAATCTCTGGTCGGCGACGAAGGTGGGAGAGTCGTCGGAGGTCATCCTGGCGTCGCTCAAGCGGTTCCTGCGCGAGACGTTCAACTCCCGCAATCCCCTCACCCCCGGCGAAATCGAACGGCACGCCGAGGCACGGTGCAAAGCCCTCTTCATCCACGCATTCATGGATCCGTGGGACCTGGACGTCGCCCGGCTGAAGAAGTGCTGTACCCACTATGTCATGCCGGACGGACGGCTCATGCCGGGGTGCTCATACAACAACCTGTACCGCCATCACGACACACGCTTTTTCCCCGACGCACAGCCCGTCCGACCCGAGCCGGTGCGCGTCAGCGGGCGGCTCCAACTGCCGGTGATCGGCCAATGATCGCGACCGGAACCGTCGTCGACCAACTCCGCGATCTCATCGTCGCCGCCGCGCCGGATCCCGCCCAAGCGGCCGCGGTGCGCCGCTGTCCGGCGGATGTCCCGCTCGACGCGGTGATCCCGTTTTCGTCGGTGATCGCGCTGGGCGCGATCGTCGCCATCGAGGATCACTTCGGCGTCGTCGTGACGCGCGAATCGATGCGGGCCGCGTTCGCGGGTGGAGTGACGCTCCAGAAGCTCGCACTGATGATCCAGCGCATCCCCGGGTAGCCGGATGACGATCGGGATGGTCTCGGGCTTCACCGTCGGGGAACGAGGCGCCCTGCCCGGCGTCCGCGTGCGCATCGAGGACCTGTCCGCCGTGCCGGCAGACCAGCGTCTCCTCCGATCCGCCGAACGCCGGCAACTGCGCGCGCTGCGGGCGGCGCCGAGGCGTCAGGAAGAGTGGATCCGGGGCCGGGTGGCGATCCGGCGTGCGCTCGCTGCGCGACTCGGACCGCGCGGGTCGTCCTGCCAAGTGCTCACCCGGTCCGATGGGTCACCCGCCGTGGTGGGCGCGGCGTATAGAGTCGCCCTGTCACATGACGGACCCTGGTTTGCCGTGGCGTTGGCCCCGGGGCGCACCGCTCGAATCGGGGTCGATCTGTGCCGCCGCATGCACGCCGAGCGGTTGGGAACAATCCTGGCGCGCGTCACCGGACGGGGGGTCCAACTGGACCCGGTCGTTCAATGGGCCGTGCTCGAGTGCGTGATCAAGATGCGCGGACTGGGGATCACGGCCCTGGTGGGCAGCGACGCTGCCCTGCGGCGCGAGAGCCACCGCGTTCGCGTGGAAGGCATCGGTCCCAGCACGTCCGTCCACGTCATGGAACGCCCCGAGTTCGTCGTCGCCTGGGGAGTGGAAAACTGGGGATGACCTACCTCGTCGCCGCGGCGCTGCGTCGATCCGCTGTCGCTGGCCCGGACGCAGGGCCACGCCAGCCGCGGGACTTCCGCCGGTTCAACCTCCCGGTACAGCTCGCGCTCGCCGCCGCGGCAGAGGTCGTCCCCGCAGCCCAAGATCCCACGGCCATGGCGGTCGTCTCCCTCGCTCCGTGCCACAACGGATCGCCGGAGCTGTATCGCTGGGTTCAGAATGCCGACACCGCCCGATCACGCGGAGCGACCGCCCCCGCCCGGATGAATCCTACCTACACGTTGCACGTGATCGACAACCTCGCGCTATCCGCCTTCGTCATTGCCCATGGGAGCGACGGCTACTACCTGGGCGTGGGCGGCGCGCCCGGCCAAGCGTGGTGCGGGCTCGAGGCCGTGCGCGAGCGCCTGGATGGCGGCCGGGAGCGCGAAGCGCTGCTCATGGCGGGCGACCAGGGTGGCGCAGGCGATGCCTTGGACGGCAGCGGCGTTGCGCTGCTGTTTTCGGTGCGGCGCACGGCGTACGCCCCGCTCGGCAGGCCGGTCGAGCTGCTCGCGATCGAGCGGTCGCCACGGCCGGAGCCGCAACCGGTCTCGGCGCATGCCGCCGAAGGGTTGTGCGCCCTGCTCCACGCGGTCGCACACCATGGGGTCGGCGCGCTCGCCTATGAGGTACCACCCCAGCACACCGACGGCATCGACCGTGTGACAGTCAGGCTCCGGGTCGCATGATCGACGCCCGTCACCGCGTGGTCGTCACCGGGTGCGGCACGGTCTCCGCCATCGCGACCACGGCGCCCGCATTCTGGGAGGCCCTGCTGGCGGGGCGTTCCGGAATCGGCCGCATCCCCCGGCTGGTTGCGGCGCAACTCCCAGTCACCACCGGCGGCGAAGTGACGGCCGTGCCACCCGATCGCGCCGACCGGGACGTCGCGCTGGCGAACCAGGCGATCGACGAGGCGCTCGACGCGGCCCACCTCCATCGGGACGGCGCAGCGTTCATCTGGGCCACGGGCCTGGACACCTACCAGCAGGGTGAACAAGGACCGGTGTTCCGTCCCTCCGGCAGCTGCTTCGCCGCGTTGTCGCGGCCGTTTCGCGAGCCGCGTCGCATGATCGCCGCCGCGTGCGCGGCGGGAACGCAGGCGATCGGAGAGGCCTACTGGAACATCCGCGCCGGGCGGATCGCGGCGTGCGTGGCCGGTGGCTCCAGCTGCCTGCTCTCCCCTTTCTACATCATGGGATTCGCTGCTTTGCAGGCACTCGCGACCGATGACGGCGGCGACCCCTGCACCGCCTGTCGTCCCTTCGATCGCCGGCGTCGGGGATTCGCGCTCTCCGACGGCGCCGCCGCCCTCGTCCTCGAGTCATTGGAGGCCGCCCGCCGCCGCGGGGCACCGGTGCTGGCCGAGGTCGTCGGGTTCGGCATGAGCCAGGACGGGTTCGATCTCAACCGACCGCCGGAAGACGGGCGTGGGGCCGTGCGATGCCTGCATCGGGCGGTGGAGGACGCGGGACTGGCACCGAGTGACGTCGACGCCGTGAACGCGCACGCAACCGGCACTCTGGTGGGCGACCGCGCCGAAGCAGCGGCGATTCGCCGTTTTTTCGGGAGCGACTGGAAGCGCAAGGCGGTGTCGAGCCTGAAAGGTGCCATCGGCCACGCCATGGCCGCGGCCGGTGCGTTGGAGGCCGTCGCCGCGGTGGCGACGTGCCGCACCGGTCTGGTCCCCCCGACCGTGAACCTGCACGACCCGGACGAGGACTGCGAGCTCCGCCACGTCATCGGCCGGCCGCACGAGGACGACGTGCGGACCGTCGTATCCACATCCTTCGGCATGGGCGGACAGAATGCGGCGGTGGTGTTTCGGAGGTTCCCGTGATCCCGGAGTCGGCGTGGGGGCAGCACGGCGCGGTGGCGGTCATTACCGGGGCGACGGGATACCTCGGCCGGGCGCTGGCGCGCGGATTCGCCGAGGCCGGTGCGACCGTGGTGCTCACCGCGCGATCCGAAGCGGCGTTAAGCCGTCTGGCCGACGATCTCGTGGCTTGTGGAGCGCCGATTCACACCGTGGCAGCCGATCTCACCGATCCCGCGGCGGGGGAGCGCATCGTGGAAGTGGCGCTGACGCGCGCCGGGCGGATCGACGCCCTCGTCTTGAACGCCGGTGCACTGACCGACGGCCTGGTGGCCGCTCTCGACAGCGACGCCCTCGAGCAGGTACATGCTCTCAATGTGCAGGGGGCGTTTCGTCTGCTGCGCGCCGCGTTGCGCCCTATGATCCTCGCTCGGCGCGGGACGGTGATCGTCGTCTCGTCGTCGGCCGCCCGCCGGCCGGGAGTCGGCCAGGCCGCGTACGCTTCCTCGAAGGCCGCCCTGGAAGCGCTGGTGCGCGTCGCAGCGCGGGAAACGGCCGGCCGGGGCATCCGGGTGAACGGCGTCGCGCCCGGACTGCTGGACGGGGGAATGGCCGCGCGCATCATCGACGAGGCGCGGGATCGCGCCACCGCGGCCATCCCGATGGGGCGGCTCGGACGGGCCGAGGACGTCGTGCCCACTGCGCTATTTCTGGCCTCGCCGATGAGCTCCTACGTCACCGGCCAAATCTGGGGGGTGGATGGAGGATGGACCGCATGACCGAGGCCGCGATCCTGGACCTGGTGATCGCGCAGGTTCGGGAAACCCTGAGCGTGACCGATCGCGAGGGCGACAGTGTGTCGTCCGCCTCGCTCCTCTTCTATGATCTCTCTTTCACTTCCATGGATCTGCTCGACCTCCTGTATCGCCTGGAGCAGCAGTGCGAGATCACGATCCCGGAAGGGACACTGTATGGCTTGGCCCGCGGCGATATGCCGGAGGCCTCGTTCGCGGCCGACGGCGTGCTGTCGGGCGCGGGACGTGCGCGACTGATGCGGCTGCTGCACGACACGCCGGCAGAGCTGTTTGCCGAGCGGATCCACGCGGCCACCCTGCCGCGGTACTGCACGGTCGGGGCCATCGCCCGTCTCGTGGAGCACGCACTGGCGCTGCGCGAGCCATCTTCGAGCTGATCCGGAACCTGCGCATCGACCCCCGCGCGGGGGTCGCGATCGGGGAGGCGATGATCCCCGACGGGCTTCCCATGCTCGCCGATCACTTTCCGGGCATCCCGATCCTGCCGGGGGCGTTCTTCATCGAGCTTGCCGCCCAAGTCGCCGGCCCGCTGTGCGAGGACGTGACGCGACTCCGCTCCGGGCACGAACGCGGCGCGCTGCTCGGGATGGTGAGACGGGCCGTGTTTCTGCGCCCGTGCGTGCTGCCGGCCACGATTCAGCTGAGGGCTCGAGTGGGGCGCTGTGACCCGACCCGTGTGTCGGTCGCGACGACGGTCTCCGTGGGGGGCCCCGTCGCGTTCCGCGCCGAGCTGGTGATGGCGATGATCGACGTCCCGCCCGAATGGGCGGACGTCGTCGCGGCGCGTCACGAACGGGTGGCGCGATGGAGAGCCGCCGGTGCCACCTGACACCGGGTCCCACAGGCTTTCGCCGGTGGACGCGTTTTTCGTCGCCTACCAGGAGCGGGCCGGGATCCTGATGCAGCTTGGCACCGAAATCGAGCTCCGCGGAGTCGTGCAGCGTGACGACCTGACGCGCATCATGCAACGCCTCGTGACCTCCTGGCCGCAGCTGGGACAGCGGGTCCGGCGGCGACTGTTCGGCCTCGAGTGGTGCGGCGAGCCGGACGTCGGCCGCATGGTTCGCGAGGCCACCGACCGCCAGGAGATCGTGTCCTGGCGGAACCGTCCGATCGATCCTTTTAGCGAGCCTCCCTTTCAGGTGCTGTGGGTACCGGGCCGGGCCGGTACGCACCTCGCGTTTCGGGCTCATCACGCGGTGGCGGATGGAGAGTCGTTCTTCTTCGTGATCGTCGAAGCTTTCCTGGCGCTGGCGGCGATCCGGGGCGGCGGCGTGCCGCCACCACCGCCGCACGCGCTACCGCCGCCCGAGGTCCGATGGGAATCCATCGGGGACCTGTGGTGGCACGCCCAAAGTCTGCGCCGAGATGCCGGTGTCGGACGGAGCGCGCGGCTCTGGGTCCGCGCGGTGTCGGCCGGAGGGATCGGGGTCGTTGAGCGCACGCTGCGCGGTGACGATCTCGATGCCGTGAGCGAGCAGGCCGGGCAGGCGCGCACACCGCCCCCGTGGGTGTGTGCGGCCGCCTGGATCCGGGCGATTCACCGTTGGAACTGCGCTCACGGAGCGGCAGTCACCCCGCAGGTGTCGCTGGAGGTCCCGGTGAGCCTGCGCCGCGGGCGGGAGCAGGGGTGCGCCGTCGGCAACTTTCTCTCGCCGCTCGTCCTGCTGGGCGATGCCACCCGGCCGCTCGAGCTCGTGGCCCAATCCCTCTGGCGCCAGCTCCGCTCCGCTGTCCGGGACCACCGTTACTTGAGCTTGCCGGTGCTCACTGCGCCCGCGCGCTATCTCCCGTGGGGGCTGTTCCGCCGCTGGGCGGTCAACACGTCGACCACGGGCCTCGCCACGAGTCATTTCACCTGGCTGTCGCAACGCCGCGACGCGTTCGGAGAGGTCGCGGCGCGATCGCGCGGTGCGCTCGAGGTGCGGCACCAGTTGAGCTACACCCCCGTGTGCCTCCACATGGGGGCGACCCTCGCGGCGGTCGCTTGGCCGGACCGGCTGCAATTGTTCGTCAGTTATCGGGAGACGGCCTTGTCGGAGGACGACGCCGGAACGCTGGGGGACATGCTCGTCGCCGACCTGACGCGTTCGATCGCCCGCCGGGCGGTCCACACCGCATGAAGGGCGTCCAGGTCCTGGGCTTCGGAGACGTCGACCGCATCGCCGTCGTCGACCTACCGAGCCCGGTTCCCGGGAGAGGCTCCGTGCTGGTACGGGTGAAGGCCTGCGGTCTCAACTACTCCGACGTGTTGCAACGACAGGGTCTCTACCTCGGAGGACCCGTGCCCCCATTCGTTCCCGGGATGGAAGCCGCGGGGATCGTCGAAGGGAATGGTGGTGGCACACCCGCGATTCCAGTCGGGACCCGGGTAGCCGTCGTGGCCGCTGGGGGCCTCCACACCGAGCGCGTCGTGGTGCAGCCGGCCGCGTGCATTCCGCTGCCCGACGCGATGTCGTTCGCCCAAGGGGCGGCGTTCCCGATCCACTACCTCACCGCGTATCACGCACTCACGACGGTCGCGCATGCGCGGGCCGGCGAGACCGTGCTCATTCACGCCGCGGGCGGGGGTGTAGGGACCGCCGCTGTGCAAATCGCCCGGATCCTCGGGCTGCGCGTCGTGGCGACCGCCTCTACGGAGGAGAAGCGCCGGAAGGTCCTTGCGCTGGGAGCGATCCGTGCGGTGGGGTACGAAGACTTCGAGGCGACGACTCGAGAAGTCACGGACGGGGCGGGTCCGGACCTCGTGTTGGAATCGCTCGGTGGCGACGTGTTCCGCCGCAGCCTGGCGATGCTCGCCCCGCTCGGCCGGCTGGTCGTGCTCGGTGCGGCGAGCGGAGCGACCCCCCCGATCGATCCGGTGCGATTGCTATTTCGCTCCCACGGAGTGCTCGGCTTCCACCTCCGAGCGCTGCTGCGCGACCCCGAGTCGGTGCGGCCCTCGGTGGAGCGCCTGCTCCGCTGGGTCAGGCGGGGCGCGTTGCGGATCCAGATTGGCGCGGAGGTCGCGTTTGCCGATATCCGCCGCGCGCACCAGCTTGTGGCGAGCCGCGACCGATATGGAGCGGTCGTCCTGGTGCTCTGACCCCTCTAGAGATCCGGCCGCGCGCCGCAGAAGTCGGCCGGGTAGTCCGGATAGCCCGGGTTGGAAGGGTCAATCGGCGGCCACGCCCGTAGGTCGTCGGGCGCGAACAAGCCGCCGATGATCCCCATCACCCCGACCAGTGTGGCGGTAGTGGAGTTCTCGTAGCGCACCGTGAGCCGGTAGCGATGACCGGCCCTCAGATGCGGCCCACGGCCCAGCAGGGCCAGCACCCGCCGCGACACTCCCACCACAGTGCCGCCGGGATCCTTGATCGGGCGCACCGTGGTGATCTCGTGTCCGGTTGCGGCGTCTTCCAGCCTCAGCCAGGCGCCGTGATCGTGCAGATGCCCACCGACGACGAGCAGCCGTCCGCTGAGCGGGATCGTGAAATCGAAGTCGCGGGTGACGCCGCCAGGCGGCACGTCGAACAACCCGCTGGGAACCAGGCTTGCGTTGGCCACGAACGGCAGTACCGCGATCGGCGTCGGGGACTGGCGGCGCGCATTGAGCTTGAAGGTGAGCCGCAGGCGCACGCTATCCACGTCGTGCCCACTGTCGTTGTTCCACATCACCACCACCGCGATGCGGTGCCCGCGCTCCATCGGCATCCCGACCGTGGCCGGCATCAAGATGATCTCCGTTTCCCGCCCGAACGCCACGATGTGCTCCATCTGCGGATAGATCAGGTCGCGGCGGTCGAAATTGTTGAGCCGGAGATGGTGCAACAGCGAGCGCGGCAGAGGCGCACCGCGAGCGTCCAGCAGCTCGAGACGAAGCCCGTGGAACAACGCGGATTGCGGCCAGATGAACTGCCCGATGCAGGAATCCTGCATCATCGCCATCGCCATCGGGTCGGGGTGGTTCATCGCCACTCCGGCCGGGACGCGGAACGGCCCGACCGTGACGACCACCTGGCGATAGGAGGAATCGAGCGCGACCATAATCCGCGCGGGGGGATCGCCAGGAGCGCGGGGAGCCTGGGTCAGCGCCTGGATCGACGCGGGCGTCGCGACGAACAGCATCAGGGCCGGCAGGCTCAATCGCACCGGGTAGGGTCCAAGGAGGAGACCCTCCCAAACTACGCGAGCGTCCCGCCGTCCAGGAAGATGACTGTCCCGGTCATGTAGGTATTGCGCTTCGAGGCGAGCCATGCCACCAGCTCGCCGCATTCGTGGGGCTCACCGATGCGAGACAGCGCCGAGGCATCGATATAGCGCCGCTGGTGATGCTCGGGAATCGTCGAGCGGAGCCCCCCATCGAAAATCCCCGCAGCGACGGCGGTGACGAGAATGCCGTAGCGACCGACCTCGTGCGCCAGGCTGCGGGTCAGTCCTTCGAGCGCCCCCTTGCTCGCGGCGTAGTGGACCGGTCCGGGAACCGACCGCGACCCGGCGATGGAGCTGATGTTCACGATGCGACCGTATTTCTGCCGGATCATCCCTCGCAGGACGGCGCGGCACGTCCGGAACGCAGCCCCGACGTTGAGCTCGAGCACGTCCGCGATGTCGTCGTCGCCCAGGAGCACGAAGGGAACGGCTTCGCTCACCGCCGCATTGTTGACCAGCGCGTCCACCGCCCCCCACTCGCGTTCGACCACCTTGACGAGCCGATCCGCCGCGTCGCGCTCGCGCAAATCCCCGTGCAGGGCCAAGCAGGGGACGCCGTGGGCGCGCACTCGGTCTGCCGTGTCCTGCGCACCCGATTCGTTGGTGTTCCAGGTGAAGGCGACGTGCGCCCCCTCCCGGGCGGCCACTTCGCAAATCGCCCTGCCGATCCCGCTGGACCCACCGGTCACCAATACTCGTTGGCCGCCGAGCAGGCTCGACTCACCCGGACTGGACATCCCACTCCACCTCGCGATCGTAACCGGTTCCGCGGATGCGGACCTGCGCCACAGTGCGCCCAGCCGCCTGACAGGCGCGGACCAGTGCGTCCCCCGCCTCCTCGGCGTCATGCTTCCCTTCCCCCACCAGGCAGAGCGCCGGGCCAGCATAGCCCCAACGACGGGCCACGGCGCGCGGGATCGAACCGGGGGTAATCTCGAGCACGGCGTGCGGCAGGAGACGGTTCCCGAGCGATCCCGCGGGGGCGGGGACGAGCGGCGCCTCCAGACGAACGAAGAACATGTCGGGCGGCACGGCAGGGCGGACCCGGAGAGCCTCCGCGTTGATCCGGCGCAGCACGACATGTCCCGTCGGTTCTGCTGCGGACGAACGCCGGTAGGGGGCGGTCGGCTCCCGCGCGGCGGCCTGGCTGGTCGTCGCCACGCTCGTGGCCGCGCAGGCGCCGCTCAACGCGCGACAGACAACCAGAGCGTTGTCGAGCCGCGTGTCGCCGTCCGCGAGCGGGCGGTCGGAGCTGGTCACTCCCGTAGGCATCGTGAGAGCACGCGGCAGTGCACCGATTCCGACCGCGAGCCCAGCGAGGCCCACGGATAGCAGTCCCGATGCGCCCAGCGTGTGCCCGAAATGAAGCTGCGGTGTCGTCACTGGGATGCGACGGTCGATCGTGGCGTCGAGCACCGAGAGCTCCATTTCGTCTACCGCGACCGGTCCGGTGCCCTGGCCCACGACTATGGACGGGACTCGAGACCGGAACGGGTGCACGACGGCTCGGAGGCCGACTCCCGCGCCTGGATCCTGCCCCAACACCGGCTCCCCGATCACGAGCGGCCGCCCCGAGTGCCCGGTCCGTGTCGCTCGCAGCGCGACAGCCGCCTCCCCCGGGATGAACCCGGTGCTGCTCGGGTGCCAGGGAGCGGCGGGCTCGGACGCGAGGATCCGCAGCGCCGCGAAGTTCTCGTGACTTGCCCGAGAGAGGATGTCGACGGCAAGGACCACGACCTCGTCGTGTCCGGCAGCGAGCAGTTGCGCGCCGAGAAACAGGGCCTGCAAACCCGACGCGCACGAGCCGCTGACGACCGGGACGTGGTCCCCGGCCCACGGAGTACCGGACAGAAGCTGTTGGCTATCGAAGGCAGCGACCCACCCTGAGGCGTCCAGGGTGTCCGCGGCCCCGTTACACGAGGCGACCACGATGGGC
>Ga0307281_10000116_pt1 | contig 17966 bp, 7 predicted proteins | sample ER_DNA_120_FD_194486 | JGI IMG/M metagenome (GOLD analysis project Ga0307281, IMG submission 194486) | Bulk soil microbial communities from the East River watershed near Crested Butte, Colorado, United States - ER_DNA_120 | ecosystem: Environmental > Terrestrial > Soil > Floodplain | place: USA...
CACCGGCGTCCACCCCATGGCGCTCGCCTGTCGGTTCGTGCTCGCGCCAGGGTCCAAGGGGCGGCGCAAGGTTCCACTCTCATGGCCCAGGGCGAGGGCGAAATCGGTTCGGGTGTCGGTCAGCTCGCCACGGAGCCCCGCGGGATTGCCGGCGGTCCAGAAGAGCCCGACGCGTGGCGGGGGGAGCAGGAGCGACGCAGGGACGACGCCCACGCCGGGGAGCCGGCGCGGAAGTTCGGCGCGTGGCTGGAGCGGGCTCCAGGTCTCGAGCCAAGTCGGGCGCACATGCTCCGGTCCCAGGCCTGCCGTTTGCGCCGAGAGCAGACGCGCCGCAAGCGACGCGGCGGAGACCGCCACGATGGTGCGCGCCGCGTTCACCGCGCTCCCCAGGCTAGCCCCAGCGGCATCGTGATCTCGAGGCCGAACCGGGCTGCCGGGAAGAGGCGCGGCACGGTCGTCCGCCCGCCGTAGCTGCCCAGCCGATCAAAGGCGTTGAAGGCGTAGAAGGAGAGACGGCCGTCGAGCGGCAGACTCTTGCTGACCTGAAGGCTGAACAGCCAGTCCACCGGCCCCCGCTGCGGATCGTCCAGCACGCCGAGCCGGGGCAGCCGCAGATCGTGGTACTGCGGATCGGTGCGTTGTTCCCGCGGCACCGGCACCAGCTGGCCGCTACGAGTGATGTAGCCCGCGAAGGCGAGGGTGTCGATTCCTGCTTCGTTCACGCGTGCCTCGCGAACAAAGAGCTGGAGCGTGCCCGTAATGACGAGTCCCACCTTCGGCTGATGGTGAATCAGGCGGGTCGTGACGAGCAGTCGCTCCCCGGTCTGGACCACGCTCTCCCAGTACGGCGCGCGCAGCCGGCGCTCGTTGAGCTGGAACTCGTCGAAGCCGGTGCCGAAGTCCACCCCGTTCGATTCGAGCCGGCTCCAGCTCCAGGCGGCCTGGATCGCGATCCGGGTGCGGAGCGGCGCGATCTCGGGGAGAATCGCGGTCAGCTCCAGGCCGCGGGAGCGCAGATCGACGTTATTGTCGGGGCGGTCGATCAGGACCGGCACGGTGTCCGAGGCGATCGGGGGCTGGAGGACGTCGGGCGGCCGCCCCTGGTTGATCGTCGTGCTATCCACCGCGTAACGATCGCGGATGAGGTAGGTGGGCTCGAGGGTGACGCCGACCGCGCGGCGCACGCGATCGAGATATCCGACCAGGGCGATCTGACCGCCGCGGCCGAGGTCCGCCTCCACGCCCAACTCGGCCTTGTCCGCCCGGGCCATCGTGAGATTGGGGTTCTGGCGCTCCAGGATCCGGGTGGTGAGGATCGCCCGGCGCTCGTTCGGATCGTTGGCGTACCAGTTGAAGTTCACCAGGTCGTAGTACTGTCGCGCCGGATAGAGATCTCCGAGCGAGGGCACCTTGGCGAGCCGGCCGGCGCCCGCGCGGACGCGGAACCACCGGCTCGGCGCCAGCTCGAGCTGGAGCCGCGGCTGGATCGCGTGGTCCCGGGCCGCCCTGAACCAGGTCGAGCCCCAGTGCAGCAGATCGAGCCGCACGCCCCCCTGCGCGTTGAGCAGCCACCGGTTGCCCAGCGTCCGCGAAATCCGGTCGTCCACGTAGACCGCGCTGGTCACGAGGGGAGGAATCGCGTCGAAGCGGCGGGGCCGGTCGTACCCGTTCACGCCGTTGAATTCGACCTGGGGCGGGAATTCGATGTCGAACACGTACCCTGGTCCTCCGCTCCACTCGCGCCGCAGCTCCAGGCCCGTACGCAGCTCATGGTCGAGCCCGGCCCACCGCGTGGGGAGGTAGCTCTCGAGCCGGGAGTAGAAGTGTCGCGGGTCGCCGTCCACGTCCACCCGGGCGACGTAGATGCCGCCGATGAACTTGCCGTCCTGGGTCCCCTCGGTGAGCCGGTCGGTGAACGGCATCGCGCCGCGGAGCCGGGGCGATTGGGCGAAGGAGCGCTGGCGCACGCCCTCGAACGCGGCGGTCCAGTCGAGCTGGCTGCGCTCGCCCAGACGCCAGCGCAGCCGCTCCGAGAGGCGCAGGCCGTTGTCGCGGCTCTGCGAGGCGAGGTCGGGGGAGAGAGCGCTCGGCGGCTGGTCGTCGAGCACCTGGAAGAAGTCGAGCCTGGTGTCGAGGGTGAGCCGGGCGCCCTCGTGCCGGTGGGCGAGCTGTGCCGAGATGCGGGATCCCGTGTTGTCCTGGAAACCGGGGGCCAGGCGAGTGCGCGCGAGGTTCAGATTCGCCGTGCCGAAGGTCTGACTCCCCATGCGCTTCCCACCGAGCAGGGTCGCTTCCACGGTGCGCGCGTCGAGCCGCACCAGCACCTCGGGATTCACGGCGCCGGCTCGTGTGTCCACCAGCACCACGCCCTGGGTGAGGTCGCCGAAGCGGCTCGACGGAAGCCCGCGGATCACCTCCACCCGCTCGAGGGTCGCGGCGGGGATGCGCCGGAGATCGATCCCGCCTCCCGAGGCGCTCGCCAACGCGAGCTCGCCGCGCGGGCCCAGGCTCTGGAGGTTCACGTTGTTGGAGACCGGAACCCCGTCGAGCACGATCTGGGTGCCGAACGAGGCGAGGAGCGACGCCGTGGGACCGGAGGCACTGCCGGCGCTGGGAGCCGGGCCGGGGCTGATCGGTACCGCACGGAGTCCGAATTGTTGGACGCCGTCGAGTCCCGGCGGTTGAAGCAGCGTGCCCGGCACCAGCTCCAGCACGGCGGCGAGACTCGCCCCGGACTGGTTGCGGATTGCCTCCTGCCCGATGACCGACGCGGTGCCCAGCTCGCCCCGGGCGCGACTCGCCGGATCGGCGGTGACGACGAGGCCGGGGAGCTGCAGCGCACTCTTCGCGAGCCCCAGGTCGAGGGTGAGGGTCCCCTCGTTCGGTACGACGACGCTGTGCCGGAGCGGGGCGTAGCCGATCCGGATCACGCGGATCACCTGCGGTCCCGGCGGCACGGCCGCAAGGCGGTAGCGCCCCAAGTCGTCGGCGACAGTGGTGAGCGTGGTGCCTTCGATGCTGACCACGGCGCCAGGGACGGCAGCTCCCGAAACGGCCTCGGTGATGCGGCCAGTGATCGAAGCAGCGGACTGCTGTTGCGCCACGGCCGGTCCCGTTGCGAGGGTCAGCGCCGCGAGTGCGGCCCAGAGGCGCTCAGTGGGACGACGGGGTGCCGTGGCCACGCCGGATTGCATCGAGAAAACCTACCATAGCCGCCTCGAATGCGCCCGGCCGCCGCAGGGAGTGTGGGGCAGTGCCAACGTGCCGCGCGAACGATTTGCGGAGCGCGCCTGCGGTCCCAAACCCGTATTCCAGCGCCACCCGCTCGATCGAATCGGCACTCCGCTCGAGGTGATGCACGGCGAGGAGCAGCCGGCACCTGGCGACGCAGTCCCCGGGCGGGGCGAGACCGGCGCGCCGGAACCGGTATTCCAGCGCCCGCCTCCGGATCCCGCATGCTGCCGCGACTTGCTCCACGCTGAGCGGCTGCTCGGCATGCTCGAGGCCGAAGCGGAAGACCGGGAGCAGAGGCGCGGGCACTTCCGAGCGCAACGCTTGGAGAATCCGCTCGGCGACGTCGGGACCCACGGCAGATGACACTGATCTTCCCCATTGCAACAGGCGCGAATGGTGGGGCACAGAAGGGATCGCACTGGGTTGACACCAAAGTGTGACCCGTTCTCGACATGCCGCTGTGCGCAGAATCACGACAGCGCGGGAATCTCGACACCTTGGCGGACGAAACGCGCAAGTGATGTAAGCCTCAGGCCTACTGAATCGTCCGGTGCGCAAACTGTCCACCGACCGTTGCGCGTCTGGCACTCGACGATGTGCCACCGGCGACCTAGAGTGCCTGTGAAGCTGCCGCGGAGAGGGTCTCCCTCGCAGCTGATTCCGGAAAGCAGTCAGATGTCCGTTCGTCGAATGGGTTCGTGGATTCTGGCAGTCGCGTTGATCGCGGCATCCGCGCTGGTGCTGTTCCTCTCCAAGCGCCTCCGCGACCTCTCCGCCGACTACCGGAAGCTCCGTCTGCACAGCACCCTCCCGTATGCTGGGACCGTGGTGCCGACCTTCCGGACCGTAACGCTGGCGGGGAACTCGGTCATGGTCGGCGAGGCCCCCGATTCCGCGGCGAGAGAGGTCCTCTTCGTTTTCAACACGACGTGTCCCTACTGCCGGGGCATCATCCCGCTCTGGCACCAAGTGACCGACTCGGTCAAAGGCCTCGGTCGACCGGTGCAGGTGCTGGCGATCTCCCTGGATTCGGCCGACACCACCAGACATTATGCGGCCGCGCACGCCCTCAGGTATCCAGTACTCACGTTTCCGCAACCCAAGCTCAAGCCTCTGTATCGAGCTGTAGCGGTGCCACAAACCGTGGTACTGGACTGGAGGGGAACGGTGCTCTATGCGAAAACGGGGACTCTGGACTCCGCTTCGCTCGACTCGGTGTATGCGGCGGTCACAGGTCGCTCACGGCAGTAGTTGCCGTACGGCGGTTTGCTCTTCACGCCAAATAAGGAGGGTCCTATGTCTAGGTTGCTGAAGGCGGTTTCGGTGTCGGCCTTCGGGCTATTTGTCGCCATAGCACTGGCAATCGGCGCGCAGATGGCGTTCGCTCAGCCGGTGGCGGCGGACTGCCCGAACGACGGAAGCACTCATCTGGGCTCGTGCATCGACAACCCGGACTGCAAACAGAAATGTATTCAGGCACATCCAGAGATACCACCCGAGGAAATCCAGGGGCACTGCGTGAACGGCTGCTGCACCTGCTTATTCTGATGTTTGTCGTGCATGATTAGCGCATGTCGAGCCCGGTGTCGCCGCGGCCGCCACGGGTCACCATCATGACAACGTGTGACGTTGAGCCCGGAAACGGCTGACAAGCGGTGGGAGGGGCCGGAGCGATCCCGCCCCTTCTTGACGCCCGGAGACCAGCCGTCGTTCCTGCGGAACGGCGCCCGCGGAGTTGCGGGAAGTGACCCCCGGGTCACTTGGGAGCGGTCTTGGGAACCCGCACGAAATCGGCGTAGCTCGATCTCGTCCACTGGTAGGGTCCGGTGCGGTCGGCGCCGGTCCGCAGGCGTTGGATGGAGAATCCGTACATGTAGTTGCTCAGCAAGCGCGGCGTCATCCGGTCGAAGCGGGGGTTGACGTAGGTCCCGCACAAAGGGTACGCGTAGTCGTAGAGCAAGAGGTGCGTGACGACGTCCAGCACGTGCTCCCCTGGGATGCGGACGAACTTGGAGGTGGTATAGGGGAGTATTCCCTGGGGCAAGGATGTCAGATCGGTTGGGCGCGCAAGGTACCAAACGTCGGAATCGCCGCCATAGGGTCCATGGCCACCCAACGGCTCGCGTAAGCCCACCGAGACCAGATTCGGTACATCTGGGTTATCCACGTCGGAGTAGCTCAGGAATTCGAAGTCCGCGCCTCGTAGATCGTACCCATCCGCAATGATGGTGCGATGGTCGATCGCATCGGTCGCGATCACCTTGTGCTCACCCGGACCTATCGGATAGTCCTGTCCGGTTCCGGGGAACTGGTAGATCCACGCACTCCACAAGCCCTCCGGGTCGCTGTAGAAGGCGATCCGGTCGGCGCACGGCGCGCCGTTGATCTCGTATGGTTGAGACGTCGCGATACCGAGCAGCATGCTATCGAGGTACATTGTGGAATCGCTATTGTTCGCGATCACCACGTAGCCCCCGTAGAAGTACCCGCCCAGCGCCGGGTTCTCCGCGGGCTCCATCGCCCATTCCGTGAAGTGGAAGGTGCCGAGCCGGCTGGCTACCATCTCGACTTGTGTCCGCCCAGACGCCGAGGCGGTGATCAACGGGGCTCGCGCCACGAAGCCCACCGCGTCGTCCCCGGTTGCCAGTTGCGCCCGTTCCGAATCCGTCAGCCACCGCACCGCGTCCACCACGTAGCGCCCGCCGGCGAGCTGATCGAGGGTCAAGGTGCCGCTGTCCGACCCCTGGAGCTGCTGGGGAGGGCCGGTAGTCGAGTCCACGGGGGCCAGCGTCACCGCGACTCCAGGGATCCCGTCGGCCCAGCCGAGCGCGGTGGCGGTCGCCAGGTCCTCCGAATCGGCGCGGAACTCCAGCGTTATCGTGGTCGGGGGCACGCGGGGCGGGGACACCAGCTCGGTGTCGCCCAGGCAGGCCCCAGCGCCCAGAGCGGCCATACACAACGCGCTCGAGCGAACGGACGAGCACAAGAACGACGACAAATGGGCTGACATGGCGAACACCCTCCCTGGCGATCTCAAGGACAGTAGCCGCTGACTGGGCGCGTTCGCCAGGCCATTGCGCATTCCGTCCGCGACGCCTTGACGGACCAAAGCGCGCAACTACTAAAGGAAGCAAGGCGGTCCAGCCCAGGCCCAGCGGCATCGAATAGCGGTCCGCATAGTCACGCCGTACTTTGATATAGGCGGTTCGAAATCCTCTGCCGCCAGCTCCAACCTGGATCCCGATTGCCCAAGCGGCCATTTCTAACCTCCCTTCTGATGGTCACGGCGACTTTGCTCGTGGCGCTGGCACCTGCCGTGGGGCAGGCCCAGGCGCCGAGCGGGGGGGTGGAAGGATGGGTGATGGACGAGGTGGGCCGGCCGCTGGTCGCCGCGGAGGTGCGGGTGGAGCGCCCGGGAATCGCTCCGGTCCACCGGACCGTGACCGGCACCGACGGTGCGTGGCGCATCACCCACCTGGAGCCCGGTGGCTACCTCGTGACGGTGCAGCGGTTGGGATATCGCCAGTCGGTGGATTCGGTCCAGATCGCGTCCGGACGCACCGCACGACTCAGGGCGGTCCTCGTGCCGTTCCCCTTCACGCTCGACTCCCTCGTGGTCAGCGCCCCGGCGCTCAGCATCTCCACCGCCACTGCCGAGCAGGGCACTTGGCTCAGTAGGGCTGAGATCTCACTGCTCCCTACGACGGTCGACGCGCGTCAGTTGACCGCCCTGACGCCGGGGGCGCGGCCCGATCAGATCTGGGGCGGGGCGTCGGACCAGGCGAACTCGTATGTGCTGGATGGCACGCTGGTCAATCACGCCGGACTGGGCGGAGCCTTCTTCGTGCCCAGTCCCAGCTGGATCGAGTCGTTCCAGGTCCGAGGCCTCGGGACCGGCGCCGAGTGGGGGAATTTCCAGGGCGGCGTGGTCGAGGTGACGACCTTAGAGGGTGGGAACATCGTGGAGGGCGGGCTCCGGACGGGGATCGAGTCCTTCCGAATCAACGGCTCCAACCTGATTCCCGGCGAGATCGGCCGCGAGCTGGCGAGCCGCTGGGAGCTGGATGGGCAGGTGCGCGGGCCGCTGGTGCGCGATCGCCTCCACTTCGCGCTGTTCGGCCAGGTCCTGCGGCAGGAGGACCGCGTGTTGGACCAGCTGTCCGGGGTGGGCAACAGGTTCGTGGCGGTGCCGCCCTACTCGTGGGACGGCCGCTGGCTGGCGAAGCTGAGCTGGAAGCCCGGCGAGCGCGACCTGTTCCAGGCCAGCCTCATGGGCCGGCACCAGAACGGTGAAGAGGTCGGACAGACCGGATACGAGACCGCGGCGGCGACCGAACAACTGCGGCACTGGAACCTCACCGGCAACCTGACGTGGCAGCGCAGCTGGTCGCCAGGGAGCGCGCTCGAGGTTCGCCTGGGCGGGTATGTCTCCCGGGAGCGACGCGAGCCCTACGCGGGCGTAGGCGTTCCGGGGATCGAGCTGCTGACTAGGGTCGACCCGCCGCGGTACCAGAACACGCCGTTTCGGACCCGAGCCGAGCCGGCCAGCCTGGGGCTCACCGCCACCTGGACCCTCCGCGGCCGTCTGGCCGGACTGGAGCACGAGGCGAAGCTGGGCGGCGAATACACCCTCGGGTCGTGGAGATTCGAGCAGGTGCGGAACGCGGGTATGACCTGGCGGCCGCTGCGCGTGCTCGGGTTCGATCCCGGCAACCCGCAGACCTGGAGCTTCAACGGCATTCCCAGCGCCTGGGGTGGTGAGGTGAGGCTCGATTCCGACGTTCGCAATGGCGCGGTGTTCGTACAGGACTACATCCAAGTCTCCCCCACGCTCCGGTTCAACCCGGGACTCCGCCTGGGGTGGTGGTCCGGGGGAATCACTCCGCCGGGTGCGGGGGGAGCGCGATTCACCGCGGTGCGGGATCAAGCGCTGGACCCCCGCATCGGGCTGGTGGCCGACCTGGACGGGCGCGGCGGGCTCGTGGCCAAGGCCCACTGGGGCCGCTACCACCAGTCAATGTTCGCGGCCCTCTTCGAGCGGGTGGAGGGCGCCGGGGCATTCAACAACGAGGAGATCTGGTCCTACCTGGGACCGGCCCTCGCGGACCCCAGGGCGGTTTTTTCGGAAGCCGAGCGCGACTCGCTCGCGGCGTTGGGTCTCTACCGCTTCGAGGAGCAGGTCCGGCTGGACCAAGCGGGCCGGGTGGAGCACTACCGGCAGCCGTACGTGGATCAGACGATGCTCTCGCTGGAGCGATCGTTCGGAAGCCGCTGGAAGGTGGGGGTGGTGTACGTGCACCGGCGCAACCATGACATGGTTGCCCTGATGGACCGGAACATCGCGTCGAACTACACGGTGATCGAGCACGTCCTGATTCGCGATAACCTGGGCCGGCAGGAGTACTTCGGGGACAAGCCGCTGGTGTTGGAACGGCTGGCCATCTCCAACGAGGACATCCTCCGGGTCCTAGACCTCATGAGGCAAGGCGCCATCACTTGCCGGAATGAAATCTGTATCCCGCCGGGGTTGACCCCCGCCCAGCTGGCCGCGCTGCAGTACAATCCGGACTACGTCCTCACGACGGTGCCGGAGGCGACCCGGCGCTTCGACCAGCTCCAGCTGCGCCTGGACGCCCGCTACCGCACCTGGTGGGCCGGGGCGTCGGTCACGCTGTCGGCGCTGACGGGGAACTTCAACGTCGTCACCGGGCCTGACGACTACACCAACGGTGGCCCCGGCCCGTGGGTGCGATTGAACGAGCACTACAACTTTTACGGCGCCCTCAACAACCAGAGCAGTCTCGAGGGGAAGCTGTATGTCGGGGGACTGCTACCGGCGGGCCTCCGGGGCGGGGCGTTCTTCTCCTTCCTGACGGGCGATCGAGTCACGCCGACGCTGCCGATCTCGGGCCTTCTGTCCCAGTACGCGCTCTCCTTGATCGACCCCTTTAACCCCATGCTCGCCGACACCGTCCCGTTCACTCCCTTCCTGTTGCGGGGCATCACCGGCCACCGTCTCTTCGTCCAACCGCGCGGCAGTTACCGCTACCAGTCCCGCGCATCGCTGGACCTGCACCTGGAGCGAAGCTTTCCGCGCGGGCGGGCCGAGCTGGTGCTGGCGCTCGACGGGTTCAACGTGCTGGGCGATCGCAGCGTCACCGCAATTCAGATCGAGGTGAACGCCCCGGCAGGGTTCTTCGGGGACGATTACGGCCGGGTGCGGGCCCGGGTGCCGCCGCGCACGCTCCGGCTCGGGGCAGGAGTGAAGTTTTGATTCACTGACACCTCGGCCTGGCCCGGAGTCAACGGAACTACCTGCTCGCGCCCGCCGGGCCACCGGATCGACAGCGCCGTGGCCAAACCGGCGCGCCCCAGGACCTGCACGGCGCCGTTTTGCGACCAGTAGCCCGATCCGGCTTGAATCTCCCGAATCGGTCCTTCCTGTTCTCCTGTCCCATAGCGCAAGCGCATCCGGGCACCGATGGCGGTCGGGTTCCCTGATGGCCCGATGAGCCGCACGCGCAGGCCGGGCACGGCGCCGGTGTTGTGGAACAGGCGGGTCGGCGCGCCGTTCTGGCTGACGGCGAGGTCGAGTCGTCCGTCGCCGTCATAGTCCGCGTACGCCGCTCCGCGCTGCTCGCCGTACACTTCCAGGCCGGAGCGTTGCCCGGGCACGGGATCGAGCCCGCCCGTTCCGTCGCCGAGCAGCAACAGGCTCCGACCCGCATCGAACCGCGGCGTGGCGACCTCAGTGGCGAAGAAGTTCTGGCTCAGGAAGAGGTCCTCCTTCCCGTCGCCGTTGAAATCCGCGACGCCAGCGTAGAAGGCGGGCGCCAGTTGCGCCTCGAGCGGCAGCGGTTGCGCCTCGAACCGCTCTCCCCGATTGAGGAACACCATGTGATCCATAGTTGTGGCGCCGAGACGGATGGCCCCTGACGCGAGCGGGCCGAGGACTTGATCGACGGTGGCGTCGGCATAGGCCGTGAAGGTCCGGAGCCGCAGCGCCACGCTTGGGAGCGCCATCTGGAGCCGCGCGAAGCTCGTGAGCGGCGCGACGCCGCCGGTGCGGGGGTCTTCCTGCGCCAGCAATACGCCGGGACGGCCCCGTTCGGTGAAGAACCCCGAATACAGGAACAGCGGACGGTCCTGGCTCGCATGGTAGTCGGTGTTCCGACCCCAGCTGGTGGCGATGATGTCGAGCCGCCCATCGCCATCCAGGTCCCCGGTCGCGAGTCCATTCCAGCGGCTGTACAGGTCCGACAACCCCGGCGCCGGGACGGACCGGAAGCGGCCGCCGTCGTTCAGAAAGAGGCGGATAGCTCCCCACTCGATGGCCACGACCAGGTCGGGCCAGCCGTTGCCGTCGACGTCGGCGAACAGGGCCGCGGAGACCATTCCCATACCGGCGAGCAGCTGGTTGTTCGCCGCATCGGGTACCAGGCGCCCTCCCTGGCGGCGGTACAGCCGTGAGGAAGGGGAAAGCGGATAACTGCCTGGAAGGACTCTGCCGCCGACGAACAGATCGAGGTCACCGTCCGCGTCATAGTCCCCGAGGGCCAGCGGACCGATGCTGGCACTATCACCAGGGACCAGCGCCGCCATCGCTCCGGTAGCCGGGGAATAGACGACCACGCTGGGCGCAGCGAGCGCCTGGTTGGTCGTGCCCATCTCGTAGCTCGAGACTCCGACGAGGACCGCGGGCTTTCCTCGATCGTCGGTCCAGCCCAGGACCGTAGTGAGGTCCCCGGACGCCGGGGGCATTCGTGCGGGGGTGTGCACAGGCCGCAGCCGGGAGCCTTCGTTCCGGAACCAGGCGAGCGAGCCGGTGCGGCCGGCGCCGACCAGGAGATCCTCGCGTCCGTCCCCATCGACGTCGTCCCAGGCGACGCCGGGCCCGAGCTGGCTGAAGGCGTTCGGCAGCAGCAACTGACGGGCGTAGTCGTCGAAGTAGGGCTCTACGTGGCGGTGGCCGCCGAGCTGCTCGGAGACGTCCTGAAAGAGCGTCTTCACCCCCTGACCCCCTCTCCCTTCGGGAGAGGGGGAACCCTCGACCGGGGGAGAGGTCGGCTGCGCGGCAGCTTGAGCGATCTCGTAGAGCCGGTTGGGGATCGCGCCTTCGATGACTGACCGGCGGCCGTCGCGCCAGTCGACCTCGAGCGTGACTTGCTGCGCCTGTCCCGTGGCGAAGGTGAGCTCGGCGTCCGAGCCCGCGAGATAATGGCCGCCGGCGATGACTTCGCGCTGCTGCTGCGGGACCGCTCCGCTCCGCACCTGCACCCGGCTGCCGGTGCCGGCGGTGTTCGGCGCCGCGCCGCGGAGCCGGATCGCGATGCGCGGCGCCGGGGCGTCGTTGCGGAGGACGGCCGCCGGCTTCCCGAGGCGGTTGATCACCACATCCAGGTCGCCGTCGCCATCCAGATCCGCCAGCGCCATCGCGTTGGAGACGTCGTCCCCCAAGTCGAACCGCCAGGCGCGGCTCGCGTCTTCGAACGTCAGGTTGCCGTGGTTGCGGAACGCTACGTTCGGCAACGGCAGGGCCGGAAACTCGAACAGCATGCGGCGCCAGTCGATTTCGTTGAGCCGGTCGCGCAGGCGGTATTGGGTGTCGCCGTCCATCACGTCCCAGAGGTGGCCGGTCCCGATGAGGATGTCCTCCCACCCATCGAGGTCCACATCGAGAAACAGCGTGGACCACGACCACCCCGAGGCCCCCACGCCGGCGAATCGCGCGACCTCCGCAAAGGTGCCATCCCCCCGGTTCAATTGCAGAGTGTTGCGCTGCATCTGGGGACGACCGTCTCCCGGTCCGGGCATCTTGGGCAGCGCGGTGTGCGTCGGGATCTGCGTCTTGAGCCGGCGCGTGTCCTGGCTCAGCATGTCCACTTCGAAGAGGTCCGCGTGGCCGTCCCGGTCTACGTCCGCCACGTCCACCGCCATCCCGGAATTGCTGGTGGAGCGCACGGCGTGCCATGGTACCAGGCGGAAATTTCCCCGGCCGTCGTTGAGCCAGAACTGGTCGGGATCCTCGAAGTCGTTGGCCACGTACAGGTCGGGTGCGCCGTCGCCGTTGAGATCCGCGAACATGGCTGCGAGGCTGAAATACTCCGGCTCCGCGGTGAGTGGGTGGCCGTGCTCGTCCAGGAACCGGGGGTTACCGGCGATCGGCTCCCGGACGAACCGCCCGGCGCCGTCGTTCCGATAGAAGAAATCGGGGTCGGCACGCTGCACCAGGCTGGTTCCGCCGAGGTCCTCACGCTCGACCAGCGTGTAATCGGCGCGGTACCGCGCCCGCACTTCGAACGACCGAGGCCCGAGCTGCTGCACGACCTGGTCAAACGCTCGCTCATGCGGCGACATCTGGTCGAGCGTGGTGTAGCTCTTGTAGTTGGCGACGTACAGGTCGAGGTCACCGTCGCCATCCACATCGGCCACGGCGATCGTCGTGCTGCCGGCCGACGAGGTGAGACCGGCGTCGGCGCCCTGCTCGGTGAAGTGCCCGGCGCCGTCGTTCAGAAACAGGGCATTCGGCCCTCCCAGGGCGGCCAGGACCAAGTCGAGGTCGCCGTCGCCATCGATGTCCGCGAGCACGCAGCCCGTCGAGTAGCGGTCGGGCGCCGCGACGCCCGCGCGCGCGGTGATGTCCTCGAAGCGCCACCCGCCGCGGTTGCGATAGAGCGCGTTCGGCCCCTCCGTGCGGGCGAGGTAGATGTCGGCCAGTCCATCGCCATCCACGTCTCCGAGGCAGACGCCGGCTCCCTGGGCCAGGATGCGGTTCCGGACCAGCAACGACTCGCTCACGGTGTTCTGAAAAGGGACGCCGGTGCGTCCGGGAGGGAGCAACGTGAAGCCGGGAGACCCCTTCCGCGGAACGTCCAGCGCCCGCCAGCGGTACCCGGTCTCCTGGTGCCAGGCGGTGTCGACGGGATGGCGACAGGCTGTGAGAATAAGGACGACGACGAGGCTGCGCCGAACGGTCATCGAGTCTGCGGCGGCCGGGTGTGTATCACGCGGCCGGAATCTAGCCTTGGCCCAGGTGAGCAGTAAGAGCCTCTGCAGCGAGTCTTGTGGTCCCTGGCATTTCAGTGCCAGAATTAGGGTCGGAAGATCGCCGGCGCGGAACCGGCGCTGACAGCTCACGAGTACGCGAATGCCGTCGCGCGCCCAGGTGTTCACTCAAGCCGTTGAGTGCCGGGCCGCGAAACTTGATGAAGGGCAAGAGACGGTCGCAGGACACCGAGCGTGTCTCCTCCTGAGGGTGATCAGGGGGGCACCGGTGTTGTTGGCTCCACCCGCCGAAAGGAGGACGGCATGGGGTTTCGTAACGTGCGTCGGAGTTCTCTCAATCCCACAGGATGCAGATATCGCCGGGAGGCGTGCGTCTGAGTCATAACGTGCGACCTCCCGATTCCGCATCCGGTGTCCGGTTGGACAGACAACGCAAACATCGAACGATCGAGGAGTGCGATCATGCGATTTACCATGCGGAATACCCGGTTGGGCGCCCTGCTCGCGGCGGCACTGCTGGTGCTCGCGCGAACGGGACAGGCCCAACAGGCCACGGGGACGGTTGACGGTCGGGTCACCGACAAGTCAACCGGCCAGCCGCTGGCCAGTGTGCAGGTGACGCTTTCGCCCACCACGCGCGGTGGGCTGACGGACCGGGAAGGGCGCTTTCGGATCGAGAACGTCCCGGCCGGCTCCGTCGAGATTCGCGCCCGGTTCATCGGGTACGCGATCGGCGTGCAGACGATTACGGTCGTCGCCGGACAGAACGCGACCGTGGATTTCGCGCTGACCGGAAACCCCATCGGCCTCGAGGCCGTGGTCGTGACGGCATCGGGCGCCGAACAGCGGGCCCGGGAGCTGGGGAACGTCGTATCGCGCATCGATGCGACCAAGACGAACGAAGAGGCGGCGCCCACGAACCTGTCGGACCTGCTGAACGCGCGGGTGCCGAACGTGGAAGTGCTGCCCTCCGGCGGGACCACGGGCACGGGCGCTCGGGTCCGGATTCGCGGATCCTCGAGCCTGTCTTTGTCCAATGAGCCGATCATCGTGGTGGACGGCATCCGGGTGGAGAGCGGAGCGAACTCCAACTCGATCGGCGTGGGCGGCCAGCTGCCGTCCCGGCTCAACGACATCAACCCGGACGAGATCGAGTCGATCGAGATCGTGAAGGGGCCGTCCGCGGCGGCGCTGTACGGCACCGACGCGGCGAACGGCGTGATTCAGATCCGCACCAAGCGCGGCCGTCCCGGGCCGACCCGGTGGACGGCCTACGCGGAAGGCGGGACGCTGAGCGACATCACCAAGTGGCCGGCGAATTACGAGGCCGTCGACGGCACGGGTGGTTCGTGCTTGACCTTCGATATGGCGGCGGGGTCATGCACGATCGCCACGGTCAACCAGTTCAATCCGCTCGAGGTGAATTCGCCGTTCCGGCAGGGCTTGCGCCAGCAGTACGGCATGAGCGCGTCCGGGGGCGGCGAACAGACCACGTTCTTCCTCTCCGGTGATTTTGAGCGGGAGAATGGCGTGTACACGACGAACGGTCTGCGGAAGGTCAACCTGCGGGCGAACGTGACGAATCAGATCAGCCGCCTGTTCGACATCCAGGCGTCCACGGGGTACACGACGAGCCAGCTGGCGCTGCCGCAAAACGACAACAACGCCCTGGGCATCGTGTCCAGCGGCCTGCTCGGTCGCGCCGATACGGTCAATCAGGGCTACGGCTTCCTGCGGCCGCTCCAGGTCGACAACATCTTCGTGGGGCAACGGGTGGAGCGCTACACCGGCAGCCTCACGGCGAACTTCAAGCCGTGGAGTTTCCTGACGCTGCGGGCCGTCGCCGGGACGGACGTCACCAACCGGTTCGACGAGCAAACGATCCCGCCGGGAAAGGTCCCGTTCAACCAGACCACGTTCGATGGCAGTCGGAATTCGAACCGGACCCAGATTTTCAACTACACGGCGAATTTCACCGGGACCGCTGCGTACCGGCTGGCGGGCGACATCACGGCCAACACGACGGCCGGTCTGCAGTATTTCAAGAACCTGTTCGCCCAGACGACGGCATCTGGCCGGAAACTGGTGGGCGGCACGGGGACCCTCAACGGCGTCGTGGTGCCGACGGTGGGTGAAAGCATCGACGAGTTCGTCACGGTCGGGGGGTACGTCGAAGAGCAGGTGGGGATCCATGACCGCCTGTTCCTGACCGCGGCGGTGCGCGGCGACGACAACTCCGCGTTCGGGACGAACTTCGACTTCATCACCTACCCGAAGTTTTCGGCATCGTGGGTGGTCAGCGAGGAGCCGTTCTTCCCGCAGGTATCGTTCCTGAACTCGCTGCGGCTCCGGGCCGCGTATGGGCGGTCGGGGCGCCAGCCGGGACCGAATGATGCATTGAACTTCTACTCACCGGTCGCGGTCAAGACGAACGGCACCGACGCGCCGGCCATCACCGTCGGTGGGCTCGGCGACCCGACGCTGAAGCCGGAGCACACCACGGAGTTCGAGACGGGCCTGGACGCGGATCTGCTGTCCTCCCGCGTACACCTCGAGTTCACGTTCTACAACAAGAACTCGCGGGATGCCCTGATCGCGCGGACACTCGCGCCGTCGCTGGGCGGACCGACCACGCGGTTCCAGAATCTTGGCGAGGTGAGCAACAAGGGCGTGGAGCTGCTGCTGACCGCTCAGGTGCTGAACCGCCCGAACCTGTCGTGGAGCGTCACGGCGAGCGCCTGGGGCAACCGGAACCGGCTGATCGAGCTGGGCCCGGGGATTGCGCCCATCATTTTCGGTCTCGGGGGCGCGTCGCAGCGGCAGGCAGAAGGCTATCCGCTGGGCGGCTATTGGGGCCGGCCCTACACGTTCAACGACGTCAACGGGGACGGCCTGATCGACGGCAACCCGGGGTCGGGTGAGCTCACCGTCGGTCCCAGCCCCGTATTCCTGGGCTCGCCGCTGCCGACGCAGGGCGGCACGGTGTCGACCGAAGTGAACCTCCTACATCACTTCCGGCTGTACGGCCTGCTGGACGGACGGTTCGGCAACACGCTGGACAACAGCACCGAGCAGTTCCGCTGCGGGTCGTTCGCGAACTGCCGCGCGGTGAATGATCCCACGGCCTCGCTCTCCGATCAGGCGCGGGCCGTGGCGGCCTTGTTCTACGGTCTCGAGACCGGCTACTTCGAGGATGCGGGGTTCGTGAAGCTGCGCGAGGTGTCGTTGACCTACACGCCCCCGGCCCAGTGGGCGTCCCGCATCGGCGCGAATTCTCTCAGCTTCACGCTGACGGGCCGTAACCTCGCGACCTGGACGAACTACTCGGGCGTCGATCCCGAATTGAACGACGCCGGCCAGTCGAATTTCAACACCGCCGACTTCCTGACGCAGCCGCCGGTGCGCTATTTCATCGTCCGCGTCAACGTGACCTTCTGAGCCCGGAGAGACGACCATGACTACTCTCACGACCCAGGCGGCCAGCGGGCGCGGCAGGCCTACGCGTTTCCTGCTGAGCGGCCTCATAGTGCTCACGGTGGCGTTGCTGCTGCCGTTGAGCGGATGTGGCGACCTGTTGAAAATCAACGATCCCGACATCGTCACGCCGGGGAATCTGAACGATCCGTCGGTGCTGCCCACCATCCGGGCCGGCGCCATCGGCGACTTCGACCTCTCGTACTCCGGCTCCGGGGCGCAAGGTTCCGGCGGGGTAGAGGGCGTGATCATGATCGGCGGGATGCTCGGTGACGAATGGGTGAACTCCGAGACGTTCCCCGATCGGATCGCGACGGATGCACGACGGAACACGACCGATAATGCCTCGATGCAGACCGTGTTCCGCAACCTCCACCGCGGACGTCGGGCGGTCGAAAGCGCCGCCGCCAGCTATGCGAGCTTGTTGGCCGACCCGACGACCGATCCGGGCTACGCCGAAATGCTCGGCCTCGCTGGACTCTCGTACGTGTTTTTCGCTGAGAACTACTGTTCGGGCGTTCCGGTGAGTCAGGCGAATCCCGACGGTACTCTGACGTACGGAGGCCCGCTCACGACGACCGAGCTGCTCGACACGGCCATTGCCCGGTTCAACTTGGCCTTGGCCTCGACGGCCACTGCGTCCATCGTGAACCTGGCGCTGGTCGGCAAGGCACGCGCGCAGAACGATCTCGGGCAGTTTGCCGCGGCCGCTACGACCGTGGCTCCGGTTGCGCTGTCGTTCGCCTACACCGTCGCACATGACGAGAACACGGCGCGGCAGAACAACGGGATATTCCAAGCCAACGTCACCAACGAGCGCTACTCGGTGGCCGATCGGGAAGGGATCAACGGCTTCCCCTATCGGTTTGTGGCCGATCCGCGCACCCCGTTCACCCGCACACCGTCCAACGATGTGGGATTCGACGGTGGCACTCCACAATTCGACAACCTGCGGTATGGCGATCGCAGTGCTACGGTGACGGTGGCCACCGGGGCTGAGGCGTTGCTGATCAGCGCCGAGGCTGCCTTACAGGCGGGTGATACGCTCGCGGGGGGTGGGTTCCTGACCGGGCTCAACGCCATTCGGGCTGCCCCGCCGGCCTATTTCAACAGCAACCGGGTCGGTGTGGCGGCGGTCGCTCCGATGGCCGCACTCACGACGGCCGACATCACCGCCGCCGGTGGGGCGGTCAACCTGCTCTTCGCGGAGCGGGCGCGGTGGCTGTGGCTCACCGCTCATCGGCTGAGCGATA
>Ga0307281_10000117_pt1 | contig 17925 bp, 14 predicted proteins | sample ER_DNA_120_FD_194486 | JGI IMG/M metagenome (GOLD analysis project Ga0307281, IMG submission 194486) | Bulk soil microbial communities from the East River watershed near Crested Butte, Colorado, United States - ER_DNA_120 | ecosystem: Environmental > Terrestrial > Soil > Floodplain | place...
GCGCGCACCGTTCGACCAGCGGCGGCGGTGAGCTCATCGATACCGGCTACCACCCGACCTACCTGCTGCTCCATCTCATCGACAGCGAGCCCGTCGACGTCGTCGCGATGCTGAGCCGGCACCGGCTCATGTTCATGGAGGGCGAGGACTCCGCCCAGGTCGTGGTGCGCTTCGCCGACGGTTCGCTGGGGACCATCACCACGAGCTGGGCCTACGAACCGGCCGGCTGCACCGAGCGCTTCTCCGTGGTCGGGGAGGCGGGCAGCCTGTGGAGCGATGGCCATGTGCTGTTCCATCGGCCACGTGGCGGCGCGGTGGCGCAGCTCACGGATCCACCGTCCGAGGAGATCGAGACCATCGGACTGTCGGTCCTCGAGTTCGTGGCGTGCCTGCGCGAGGGACGTCGCCCGATCCACACCGAGGTCGAGGGGATCCAGGTGCTCGAGGTGATCCTGGGCGCCTACGCCTCGGCCGAGCAGCGGCGAACGATCGCATTGTCGGAGTTGTCCGGAGCGCGCTAGGCGATCCCGCCGCGTCGAGGCGGCGATGGCGCCAAAGGCTGGCATTCCCCCTGGCCGTGACAGCCAACCTGTCACGACCGTGGTTGACGGTCTGCTAGACTCGCGCCGTTTAGAACATCCGTTCGCCAAGAGGCCACGAATGCGCACGTACGCCCCCGCCGAGCCCGGCGCCGTCCTCGACCGCCTGCTCGCCGAGCCGTCGCTCGCCCGCGGCGTGGTCCACCATGCCGTTCTGCCGCCCCGGCCGGCGGCGTATGCCGATTTCCCTGGATGGCTCGATCCGCGCATCGTCGCCGGGCTCGGCCGGCGGGGCATCGAGCGTCCGTACACGCACCAGGCCGAGGCCATCGAGGCGGCACACGGCGGCCACGACGTGGTCGTCGTGACGCCGACGGCGTCGGGCAAGACGCTGTGCTACGCCCTGCCCATCCTGCAGGCGATCGCGGACGATCCGTCGGCCCGGGCGCTCCTGCTGTTCCCGACCAAGGCCCTCGGCCAGGACCAGGTCACCGAGTTCGGGGAGCTGTCGCGAGAGGCCGGCCTGTCGGTCTCGGCGTCGACCTATGACGGTGACACGCCGGCCCCGATCCGGTCCGCTATCCGGACCGCGGGCCAGGTCGTGGCGACCAATCCGGACATGCTCCACTCGGCGATCCTGCCGCATCACACCAAGTGGTTCCAGCTCTTCGAGCAGCTGCGCTACATCGTCATCGACGAGCTGCACACGTATCGCGGTGTCTTCGGCGGGCACGTCGCCAACGTCCTGCGCCGGCTGCTGCGGATCTGCGCCCACTACGGCAGCCGCCCGGTGATCGTGTGCTGCTCGGCGACCATCGGGAATCCCGGCGAGCTCGCCCAGGCACTCACCGGGCGCCCGGTCCGGGTCGTCGATCGGACCGGCGCACCGACCGGCGAACGGCACCTCCTGCTGGTCGATCCACCCCTGCTCGATCCGGCCAGCGGCGCCCGCGGCTCGGCGATCACGCTCGCCCAGCGCTGGGCCCTGCCGTTCCTCCAGGCAGGCCGGCAGACCATCGTGTTCGGGAAGTCGCGGGTGGCCGTCGAGCTGCTGCTGACCGGCCTGCGCGAGTCGCTGCGAGAGAGCTATGGGCCGCGGACCCGCGTGCGCGGCTATCGCGGCGGCTATCTCCCGACGGAGCGCCGAGCGATCGAGCACGGCCTGCGGGATGGCGAGATCCTGGGGGTCGTCGCGACCAACGCGCTTGAACTCGGCGTCGACATCGGCCGGCTCGACGTGTCGATCGTGGCGGGCTATCCGGGCTCTATCGCGGCCACCTGGCAGCAGTTCGGACGGGCGGGCCGGCGGGCCGGCACGAGCGTGGCCGTCCTGATCGCGTCGGGCGCGCCAGTCGACCAGTACGTGGTCCACCACCCGGAGTTCCTGCTCGAAGGCACGCCCGAGGAGGCGCGGGCGGACCCGGACAACCTCCATGTCCTGCTCGCCCACCTGCGTGCCGCGACCTTCGAGCTGCCGTTCGAGCCCGGTGAGGTCTTCGGGCCCGCACCGGCCGACGATCTGCTGGCATTCCTCGGCGAGGCCGGTCATGTCCGGCAGGCGGGCGACGGGCGCTGGTACTGGGCGAGCGAGAACTTCCCCGCGTCGGAGATCTCGCTGCGCACCGCCGCTCCGGAGAACGTCGTGATCGTCGACACGACACCAGACCGCCCGCGCGTGCTCGGCGAGGTCGACTTGTTCTCGGCGCAGGTCCTCGTCCACCAGCACGCGATCTACATCCACGAGTCGGTCCAGTACCACGTCGACAAGCTGGACTGGGGGGAACGTAAGGCGTACGTCCACAGGATCGACGTGGACCACTACACGTACGCCAACCGCGCGGTCACCCTCAAGCCGCTGGAGATCTTCGCCGAGGCGCCGGCCACGGGCGGGCGGCGGATCCACGGCGAGGTGATGGTCGCGAGCCTCGTCACGCTCTACAAGAAGCTCAAGTTCCTGACCGACGAGAACGTCGGCTGGGGCCCGATCGATCTCCCCGAGCTCGAGCTCCAGACGACCGCCTACTGGCTGACGGCGGACCAGCTGCGCGATCGCTGGCGCCGCGACGAGCTGGACATCGCCTTGCTCGGGGCGGGGCGCGCGATCCAGACCGTGGCGAGCGTCCTTCTGATGGTCGATCCGCGCGACCTCGGCCTGGTGAGCCAGGTCCGCTCGCCGCACTCGGAGCAACCTACCATCTACCTCTACGAGTCGGTGCCCGGCGGGGTCGGTCTCTCGGAGCGGCTGTGGGAGCGCCACGACGAGCTGCTGGCCGCGGCTGCGGACCTCATCGCGTCGTGCGGCTGCGAGGCCGGATGCCCGGCCTGCACCGGCCCGCGCCTCGAGCCGGAGGTCGACGCCCGCGCCTTGGCGCTCCGCCTCCTCGCAGCGCTCGGCGCCCCGATCGCCGCCGCGCCCTGACCGCGCGTGATCGACGGCGGCCCGACCCTTGCCCGGCGGCTCGAGCGCTATCGGGCGGCGACCCGTGCCGCGAGGCGCTTCGACGATCGACCAGCCGCCAGCGTGCCCGCGGAGGATCTTGCGGAGCGCCTGGCGGACGCCGTCGATGGCGAGGTGGTGGTCACGCGGGAGGGCACGATCGTGCGCCGCGAGACGCCGAGCCGGCCGATCTCGATCGATCGCGACCGTCTCGCCTCGTTGCCCGGCCAGCCGCCGCCGGCCGTGCCACTCGTCTGTCTCGACACGGAGACGACGGGGCTCGCGACGGCGGCCGGGACGGTCGCGTGGCTGATCGGTCTCGGCTGGTGGGAAGCGGGCGCGTTCCGGCAGGTCCAGCTGCTGCTCCCCGATCACTCGGACGAACGGGCACTCCTGACCGCCCTGGCCACCTCGATCGCCCCGGAAGCCTGGCTGGTGACCTACAACGGGCTCGGCTTCGATTGGCCGTTGCTCGTCACCCGGTATCGCCTCGCACGGCGGGCGCCACCCCATCACGGTGGTCACCTCGACCTGCTGCCGATCGTCCGCCGGCTGTTCCGACACCGGATGGAGAACGCCCGGCTCCGGACCGCGGAAGCCGAGCTGCTCGGGCTCCATCGCGTCGGCGACGTCGAGGGCTGGGAGATCCCCGGGCGATACCTCGAGTTCCTGCGTGGCGGGCCGGCCGAACCGCTGGCAGACATCGTGCGACACAACGACCAGGACGTCCGCTCGCTGGCGCGCCTGATGGCCCATCTCCAGGAGCGTCTCGGCGATCCCGCCCAGCGCTTCGCGGCGCCGGCCGGCGACCTCGCCGGGCTGGCTCGCTCGTTCGCACGCGAACGCCGGCTGGACGAGGCGCTTGCCTGTCTCGATGCGGCGACGGCGAACGTCGACGACCGGCCCACCCCACCTGCTGCGGCACCCGCAGCCAGGACGGCGTCGATCCACGAGGACCCGTGGTGGTCACCTCGCCGCCCACCCGACTTCGGCGGCCGGCCGTGGCAGGCCTCGATCCTGGCCGGCACGCCCCGGACCGCAGCCTTCGATGCCCCCTGGACCTCCGAGCGCATCGCCATCGATCGCGCGCATCTCCTGCGCCGGGTCGGGCGACACATCGAGGCGGCCGATGCGTGGGAGGCCCTGGCCGCCGGTCCCGGAAGGACCGCGATCCTGGCGGCCGTCGAGCTCGCGAAGCTCCGGGAACATCGCCTGCGCGATCGGACCGGCGCGCTCGACGCGACGCTCCACGGCCTGGCCCTGATCGAGCGACGGCGGCGCCTCGGGCGGCCTGAGCCATCGCTCGAAGCCCAGCTGCTCCGGCGCGTCGCCCGGCTGCGGTCCCGTGGAGCGGTGGCCGCACGCTCGGGACGCGCGCCCGGCCCAGATGTTCAGCGGAGCGGCGGCACCATCGGGACGCGCGGGTCGGGCGCCTCGCCGGCCCATCGCAGCCGAACCTGGTCCAACGACGGGTCGAACGAACAGGCCATCGTGCGTCGTTCGCCGGCGAGGGCGTTGAGGTAGTAGGCGTCGTCGGCGTCGGTGGCGACGAAGGGGTGGTAGCCATCGGTTACGAGCACGACATCGCCGTCGCCGACGCACCACAGGCCATCCCGCGCCGGCCCGAGCGGGCTGCCGTGCGGTCGGTAGATCCGCTGGATCGCCCAGGCCACCGGGCGACGCGAGCGGCGGCCCGGCCCGTCCGATCGTCGTACCGGTGACGCTGCGGGTCCGCGGTTCGTCGGGTCCGCCGCCGTAGTTCGGGCGGTCCGCCGCGTCAGACGGACGGATCCTCGCCGACGTGGGTGTCCGTCGATGGACGGATGGCGCGGCGGACGCGTTCGCGGACAAGGCGCACGTTGACGGCCGCGCGATCCGGCACGGCCGACAGCCCGGGGCCCTCGACGACGAGGGATCCGGCAGCCGCGGCAAAGCGCAGGTCGAGCGGCCGCCGGGCCCGATGGCGACCCGCGATGTTCGGTCGGATGGCCGTCGCCAGCAGGGCCGCCAGGAACGTGTCCCCGGCGCCGGTCGGGTCCACCTCCCGGTATGTCGGGGTCGGCAGGTAGCGCTGGCTCGGCGACGTCCCATCCGGCCCGACGGTCACCAGGAGGCCGCCATGGTCGCCGCGGGTCACCAACAGCTGCGCTCCCGGATGCAGCAGCCGGGTCAGATCCCGGATCGACGTTGCGGGATCGAGGTCGTGATGGCTGACACCGACCAGGTCGGCTCGCCGCAGGAGCGAGGACGGCTCGGGCGGTCGGGGTGTCACCCGCTCACCGGACACCAGCCGGCGGAGGAGGCCCTGCCAGGCCAGTCCGACGAACGCTGTCGGCGGCACGACCGCCGCCCACGCGTCGCCGATCTCGCCGGCGACCGGGACCATCGACCATGCCGCCGCGCCCAGCCACGACCCCGGGAGGGGCACGATCGGCAGCTCGACGCCCGGCTGGATGCACGTCTGGACCCGGCCCGAGGCGGTTTCCACGTTGTGGTAGACCGGCCCTTCCGGGAGGGCGACGAGCAGCAGGTCGACGCCGGCCGCCCGAAGCTCGTCGAGCTCGTGGCCCTCGCCCGCCGGACCATCGACGCCGACGACGGCCGCTGTGCGCAGCCCCAAGCGGGCGGTCGTCAGTGCCGCGTAGGTGACCCCGCCACCCAGGCGCCAGCCGCGCGGATCGTCGTGATCCACGTCTCGGCATGCCGAACCGACGTGGACGACCTCGATCCGCTGGGCCACGCTACCTCCCTCCGGGGTCGAGCCGGGATGCCACGTATACTCGTGGCATGTTCTTCTACGAGCTGCACGAGGGTGATAACGAGGTCTTCTCCGACATCCTCGTGGTCAGCGAATCCGAGTGGGAGCCGGACGAGTTCTTCGCGCTCGTCCAGAGCATCCGTCGCCGGATCCAGGACTCGTTCGTCCACGATACCCTCAGCGAGGCGATCGCCATCGAGCTCGAGCGCGACCACGGATTCATCCACGTCAGCGACGACCGCATCGTGGCAGCCGTCAACGTCTCGACCGACGACGCCGACAACTTCCTCGCTTCGACCGAGGTCGAGCTTGCCGATGCCCAAGAAGACGAGGACGACGACGACATCGACCCGGAGCAGGACCTCGACGAAGGCAAGGCGTTCAACACCGTCATCGCCGAGTTCGACCCGAGGTCCGGCCGGCTGAACTGATCACTTGGAGAAGAGGATCTCCAGCACGTCCCCGTCGCGGACGCGGTACGTCTTCCCCTCCGAGCGCAGGCGCCCCGCCTTGCGAGCCTCGGCCATCGACCCGAGGGTGATGAGGTCCTCGTAATGGACCGTCTCGGCGCGGATGAACCCGCGCGCGAGGTCGGTGTGGATCGCGCCGGCCGCATCGACCGCGGTCGAGCCGTCGGGGATCGGCCAGGCCCGGACCTCGTCCGGCCCGGCGGTCAGGAACGAGACCAGGCCGAGCAGCTGGTATGACAGGGCGATCACCCGGTCGAGCCCCGACTCGGCGATCCCGAGCTCCTCCATGAAGACCGCCGCCTCGTCGGGTTCGAGCTCGCCGAGCTCCATCTCGATCTTGGCCGACAGGGCCGCGACCAGCGCGTGGTCGTGCCGGTAGGCGGCGTCGACGCGTTCGACGATCGCCGGCGCCGCGGCCAGGTCCGACTCGCCGACATTGAGCAGGACGAGGACCGGCTTCTGGGTCAGGAAGCGGAAGCCGCGGATGGCCTTCTCGTCGTCGGCGTCGAGGCCCAGGTCACGGATCGGCGAGCCGGCCTCGAGCCCCGTGTGGATCCGGCGGAGGATGACGTCCTCGCGCTCGGCCGCCTCGCGTTCGGCCGGCGTGCCGTGGCGGGCGCTCGTCTTGAGGCGCTCGAGCCGTCGCTCCGCCATCGCCAGGTCCGCCATCAGGAACTCGAGGTCGAGCCGCTCGACGTCGCGCAGCGGATCCACGCTCCCGTCGGGGGGCGGGTTGGCGGGATCCTCGAACGCCCGGGTGACATGGAGCAGCGCGTCCGAATCGCGCAGCCGGCCGAGGTGGTCGGCGGGCAGCTCCTCGGTCCCGATGTGCCCTTCCGACGAGGGCGGCGGCGCGGGGAGGTCGGCGTAGGTGACGTCGGCGTGGACGATCTTCTTGGGCTTGAAGATGGTGGCCAGCGTGTCGAGCCGCGGGTCGGGGACCTTGACGACCCCGACGTTCATGGTGACGCCGCCATAGCCGCCGGTCTCGGCATGGCCGCCGGTCAGCGTGTTGAAGACGGTGGTCTTGCCAGACCCGGCAAGCCCGACGATCGCGATCTGCATGGTTGGATTGTCGCCGGGATCAGTAGCCGGCGCTCGGGTCCACCACGTTGAGCAGCGGCTCTCCGGTCGCGAACCGACGCAGGTTGTCGCAGAACAGCTCGACGCTCCGGTCGAGGACCCGGCCGCTCGACCAGGCGGTGTGCGGGGTCACGATGACGTTGGGCAGGTCGTAGAACGACGACATCGGCGGCAGCGGCTCATCGCGGAACGTATCGAGGACCGCGCCGCCGAGTGTCCCGTCGCGCAGCGCGCGAAGCAGCGCACGCTCATCGATCAGCCGGCCGCGCGCCACGTTGATCAGCCACGCCCCGGGCTTGACCAGCCCGAGGGTCGTGGCGTTGATCATCTCCTCCGTCTCCGGCGTGAGCGGCGCGGCCAGGACGATGAAGTCCGACTCGGCGAGGAGCTCGGGCAGCGTGTCGGGGCCACCGACGCGATCGAGCATCAGCTCCCCGAGCGGCCGCTCACCGTCGTCGACCGATCCGGCGACGGATCCTGCGTCGGCCCGCCGGCGGACCGCCACGACCCGACAGCCGAATGCGGTCGCGAGCGCCCCGACCGCCCGACCGATCGAGCCGAGCCCGACGATCCCGACAGTCACGTCGCGCAACTCCGCTCCCTCGAGCGGCTGCCAGGTCCGCTCGCGCTGGAGCTCGAGGAGTTGCGGCAGCCGGCGGCTGACGGCCAGGATCATCATCAGGACGTATTCGGCGATCGGCCGGCTGAACACGCCACGGGCGTTGGTGACGACCACTCCCCGCTCGAGCGAGGACGGGGTCAGCGCCCGCTCCACCCCCGACGTCGCCGAGTGGACCCAGCTGAGGCGCGGAGCGCGGACCAGGATCCGGTCGAACGCGTCGGAGCTGAGCCAGCCGCGGAGCATCACCTCGACGTCGTCGAGCGGGCCGTCCGCCAGGCCCTCGACCGACACCATCACCAGGCGTGCGTCGGGCGCGGCCGCTCGGATCCGCTCGAGGTCGCGGGCCCGGTACCGCGCCGACAGGATCGGGCTGAGGGCGATGGCCGATGGGGCGCCACCCCGGCCTGAGCCCGGGCCGGCCCGCCGGACGGGCCCGTCGGTCATCCGCCCGATCCGTCGAGGACGCGGGCGATCCAGCGTTCGGGCGCCTCGATCTCGCCGTCCCGCGGGAGCGTCTCGGGACCCTCCCACAGCCGGGTGAGCGCCGTGCTACCGCGCCGATCGGCGATCGCCCGGACGAACCGTTCGCCCTTCTTGTACTGCTCGAGCTTGAGGTCCATCCCGGTCAGCCGCAGGATCGAGCGCTCGAACGGCGTCCGCTTCGTCCGGCGTTCGTGGAAGCGTTCGCTGATCTGGGCAACGCCCGGCACGAGGTCCCGGCCGACCTCGTCCATGACGTAGTCGCTGAACCCCTCGAGCAGGCTCATCACGGCCTGGGTCTCGCGGAAGAGCGCCTTCTGCTCCGGACCCATCAGTCGCTCGAGCCAGTGCTCCCCGTCGGCCTCGCCGCGGATCGACCGCCCGAGACCGCGGAGCGCCTCGCGACCGAGCCCGCGGGCATCCTTGCCGAACAGCGTCAGCTGCCGCTCGAGCCGCTCGGCGAGGTACGGCCGGAGCCATGGATGCGCTTCGAACTCGAAGGCGTGGGTCGTCTCGTGGAGGGCGATCCAGGTCCGGAACGGGCCGAGCGGGACACCCAGGGCGCGCGCCGTCGCCCGGATGTTCTCCTCGACGAAGAGGAGGCGGCCGGGCGCCGCCTCGGCGGTCAGCAGGGCGAGGTCGTACTGGCCCAGGACGCGCGAGCCCATGAACCCGAGCAGGAACCCGAGCTGGCGGGTCGTCACCCAGCGATTGGCCAGCGCCATCGTGGCCTTGGCGAGACCGCCCCCCGGCGGCATGACCTGATCGAGCAGATCGGTCTCGATCTTGCTCATGAGCGACGCGAAGGAACCGGTGTTCGCGTGGACCCAACCGGCCCGGTCGACGACCCCGGAGCGCTCGACGACGCCTGGCAGCTCGCTCCCGAGCGCTGCCCCGAGGGCGGGCACGATCCTGGCCATCGCCTCGGCGTAGGCCGGTTCGGCGGCTCGCAGCTCGGCCGCCGAGAGGGTCCCGGGGGCGGCGCGCAACCGGCCGACGGCGATCCGTTCGACCTCCGGCCAGTCGACGAGCCCGCGTCGCGCCGCCTTTTCGGCATGCCGGCCGGCGACGGTCGCCGCGGCACCCAGCGCCGAGCCGATCAGGAACCCCGCCTGCCAGATACGATCATCGCGCCACGACGGGCGGGCCGGCGGGCGGTTCGAGCGGCCGGTCATCGAGCGGCCAGCGCGAGCTCGACCCGCTCGACGTCGGTGAAGCCGTCGCTGAACAGGCGGCCAGCGAGCGCAGCGAACGCGGCTGGATCGCCGGTCGTCAGCTGGCGATGCGTGGTCGCCGGCGTGCCGCCGTCCATCGCTTCGAGCGCGTTGATCTTGAGCAGCTCGGCAAGCGAGGACGCGGTGGCGGTCGCCGAATCGACGATCGCGACGTGGTCGCCGGCCAGCGCCGCGATCAGGTCACGGAGCAAGGGGTAGTGCGTGCAGCCGAGCAACAGCGTGTCGATCGAGGCGCCGGCGGGTCGCGGGAAGATCGATTCCCCGGCTGCGTCGCGCTCACCGAGCAGCGGCGCGAGCGCCTCGGCGACGGCCGCCTCGGCCACTCGACCGGCGAGCTCGCCCGCCTCGACCAGCGGGACGAGGGTCGGCGTCGCATGCTCGTAGACCTCGACCGCGGGGTTCTCGTCCTTGATCGCCCCGAAGTAGGCATGCGATCGGATCGTCGCCGGCGTGGCGATGACGCCGACTCGGCGGTTGCGGGTCGCCAGAGCCGCGGCCGAGGCGCCCGGCCGTATGACGCCGAGGATCGGCAGGTCGTAGCGCTGGCGGAGGACGCCGAGCGCGACCGCGGTCGAGGTGTTGCAGGCGACGACGATCGCCTTGACATCCTGCTCGGCCAGCCGGTCGAGGCACTCGATCGAGAAGGCCAGGACCTCGTCGTCGGAGCGGACCCCATACGGCGCCCGGGCGTTGTCCCCGAGATAGACCGTCGACTCGGCCGGCGTGCGGCGGACGATCTCGCGCAGGACCGTCAGGCCGCCGACCCCGGAGTCGAAGACCCCGATCGGGCGCCGATCCGACATCGCGACCTCAGGACCGACCGGCCGCTGCCGCGACGCGTCCGGCATTGAGGATGTCGCTCGCCAGGCGCGCGACGTCGCGGCTGATCTCGGCCTCCGGGCTGGCCAAGACGAACGGCACACCCTCGTTGTTTGACTGGACGACCAGCCGGCCGTCCGACACCACCCGGTGCTCGGGCTTGCGACCGAGCGCCCGTTCGACGTCGATCGGCTCGATGCCGCCCGGCGAGTCCGCCCGGTTGACGAGATAGCGGACCTTCGAGGCCGGGTAGCCGATCGACCGGAACGTGTCGGCGATGGCGACCGTGTTGTGGATGGTCGTGGAGTCGTAGGTCACGATCTCGATGATGACGTCGCTCGCGTCGAGGAAGGCGAGGTTGATGTCGTTGAGGTAGCTCGACATGTCGATGACGATGGACGCGTAGACGCGGCGCAGCAGCGACAGGATCTTGTCGATGTCACGCGGGTTGAGCATCTCCGCCATCTCGATCCGTGGCGGCGCGAGCAGGATGTCGATCCCCGACGGGTCCCGCCAGAGGACGTCGCTCAGGTCGGATTCGGCGATCCGGTCGGTCGGCAGGTCGAGGATCGACGGGGCGTCCACCGGGACCTTGAGCAGCGAGCGGAGGTCGCCGAACTGGAGGCTGCCGTCGATCAGCACCGTCTTCTGTCCGAGCTGTCCGAGCGCGACCGCGAGGTTGAACGCGATCGTCGTCTTGCCGACGCCGCCCTTCGGAGCGAAGACGCTCATGACCCGCGTCGTCGCGAAGGTCTGCATCTCCTCGAATTCCTTGCGCGCCGTCGCGATCCGGGTCATGAGCTCGAATCCGGAGAACGGCATCGCCAGGATGCCGTGGATCCCGATCGAATGGTCGATCTCCATCGGGTTCTGCGGCACGGTCAGGACGATGACCGGGATCCCGACCTGGGCCTCGTGGATCATCTCGACCAACTTGGGGCCTTTGATCCGACCCTGGAGCAGTGCGTCGACGATGATGACGTCGGGTCGGAGCTCCGTGATCGAGGCCAGGGCGTGGCTCCCATCGGTCAGGACGTCGAGCAGCTTGACCCGCGACTGCGCGTTCAGCAGGCCACGGATGTATTGGGCGACCTGCGGGACGTCTTCGACGATGAGGAGGCGTGTCTGGTCACTCGGTGGCATCCGCCCGACGATACCACGAGGGTCGGCGATGCCACCCGACCCGGAGGTCCCGGTCGGCTGTGACCCGGCTGGGGGAACGGTCAGGGCTTGACCGCGACCAGGATCGCCCGCTCGCTGCCGGGACCGAGCAGGCCCATGCCGTAGTCGCCGGCCAGCGCTTCGACGACCAGGCCGGCATCCTCCGCATACGCGCGGAGCTCGTCGGCAGAGACCAGGCGGAGCCGGTCGCGCCGGATCCAACGGCGGGCCGGGCCACCCTGGCCGCCCTCCTCGAAGATCGTCGTCAGGGTCACGCTGGCCGTGGCCGTGTCGTGTTGCGCGGATGCCGCCTTGGTGACGATGGTGCCGGTCTCGGGGTCCAGCCGCGGCCATTCGAGCACGATCCGCCCGTCGAAGCGGGCCAGGTCGTCCGCGTCGGGTAGCCAGACGTCGACCACCGCCAGTCCGCCCGGCAGGAGGTGGTCGGCCATGGCTCGCAGAGCGGCCCGCTGGGCGACGCGGGTCGGCAGCACGAGGAGCGAGTTCAGTGCGATGAACGCGAGCCCGAACCGGCCGGCATCGGGGAGGCGCAGCCCGACGATGTCCGCCTGAACGAGGGTCAGGCGCTCCTCTCCGGCGATCCCCCGGACGCGCGTCCGGGCACGGTCGAGCATCGCCGGATCGAGGTCCACCCCGGTGACGCGATGGCCCGCCTCGACGAGCGGGATCGCCAGGCGGCCGGTCCCGACGGCAAGCTCGAGGATGGGCCCCTCGGCCCGGTCCGCCAACGCGAGGTAGAGGTCAAGGTCGCCCGGATCGTCGGCCAGGTCCAGGTCGTACAGTCGCGCCAGCGCCGCCGCGGTCGCGGCATCGGGTCGATCGAGCATTCGCGCGATCAGCCCGGGTGGCCGTGCGGCTGCGAGGGGCCGGGGGATGGGAAGCGCCCGGCCGGGAATGGCACGCCGGCCCAGCGGACCGGCTTGCCCGCCGCTCGACGGACCGCAAGCGCGCTGATCGCCTCGAGGGCGGCCCGGTTGGCGATCATCGCGGTCGTCTCCGAGACGTCGTACGGCGGCGACACCTCGACGATGTCCATCCCGGCGAGGTCCACCGCGGCGACGACCTGGCGGATGGCCCGGAGCGCCTCACGGGTGAGCATCCCGCCGGGCTCCGGGGTCCCGGTGCCCGGGGCCATGCCCGGGTCGATGACGTCGATGTCGAGGCTGAGGTAGATGAACTCAGGGCCGTCGAGCGCCTCGCCGATCGCGTCGGCGATGACCGCCTCCGCGCCGCGCTCCTCGATCTCGCGCATGAAGTGATAGCGGAAGCCCTGCTCCTGCATCCAGCGGAACGTCTCGACCGGTGGCCAGTAGCCATGCAACCCGACCTGCACGAAGTTCTTGCCCTTGACCGCTCCGGACTCGATCAGCCGGCGCATCGGCGTGCCGTGCCCCGACAGGACGCCCCAGTCGTCGGCCACGGTGTCGGCGTGGGCGTCGAAGTGCACGATCCCGATTCTGCCGGGCCGGCGGACCTCGGCGACGGCCGTCGCGCTCGGCCAGGTGATCGAGTGGTCGCCACCGAGGACGATCGGGATCGCGCCGCTGCTGGCGACCTCGAGCACCTTGCGGTAGATGAGCGCGTGCGCGCGGTCGATCCAGGCCGGCGTGATGTTGGCGTCGCCGGCATCGACCACCTCGAGCACCTCGAACGGCTCGACGTCGAGCTGGAGCGAGTTGATCGCACCCGATGTGTACTGCGCCTCGCGGATGGCGCGGGGCCCGAAGCGGGCGCCCGGGCGGTGGCTGACGGCATCGTCGAACGGAGCGCCGACGATCGCGACGTCCACTTCGCGCCGGCGAAGCTCGTCGCCATCGGAGATCCATGGCAGCTTCATGAATGACAGCGGTCCGACATACGTCGGCAGGTCGAAGTCGCGATACGTCTCGAATTCCCGGTCCCAGCCGTTATGGTGCGCGAAGTCGCGCTCGAGGTCCGGGTCGCTCGGGTGGTCAGCCACCGGTGCCTCCGGAGACGGTCGCGGCGGATCGCCGCGGGGATCGGTTCCGTCTCGCTGGGGGGCGCCGCCGGTTCGACCTGTCGTCCAGCAGGACGCGCCTTGACGGATGGTACCAGCGGACAACGGCGCCGACGCTTGCGGGCCATTCCCGCGTTGTCGCCTCCGCGCGGTCGCTCACGCACCTTGAGGTGCGCTCGCTCCCGTGCTCGGCTCCGCCTTGGACTGGCCTCGCCATCGTCGGCGCGACAGGGTTCAGTCGGTCGTCCGGAACTCCTGCCAGGCGGCAGCGACGAGCTCGGGGTCGGTGAACAGCTCGAGGGCGGTCTGGGCGATGAGTGCCGCGGCAAGCAGCGTCACCTCGTCCGCCTGCGCGGAGACGGCGGCTTCGCGGAAGAGGATCGAGTGGCCGGGCGTCCCCTCGCGCGCGATCGCCAGGTCCGGGTGGATCGTCGGGCAGACCCAGCTGACGTTGGCCATGTCCGTCGAGCCGGCATTCGGGTCGTCGCCCTGGTCGGCGATGCCGTAGGCGGCCATGTTGGCCCGGAACCGGTCGGCGAGCACCCAGTTGTTGCGCATCGTCCGGCACTTGCCGGAGAACGTGACCTCGACGGTCGTGTCGGTCGCGAGCGCCGCCGCATCGCACAGCTCCTGGAAACGCCGGCGCATCAGTTCATAGTCGGTCTCGCTGGTGCTGCGGATCATGAACCAGGCGGAGGTCCGGTCGGGGATGATGTTGGCCGCCGTCCCGCCCTCACGGATGACCCCATGGACGCGCGCCGTCGGGTGGAGCTGCTGGCGCCACAGCCCGACCGAGGTGAACAGCAGGATCAGGGGATCGAGCGCGTTCTTGCCGAGCCACGGATCCGACGATGCGTGCGATTGCAGACCGGTGTAGACGACCTCGACATCCTCCGACGCGAGCGGGAAGCTCTCCACGTGGCTGCGGTCGCACGGGTGATAGAGGAGCGCCGCGTCGAGGCCCTCGAACAGCCCGTCGTCGATCATGATCTGCTTGCCGCTCCCCCGTTCCTCGGCCGGCGTCCCGAGGAAGACGATCTCACCCGGCAGCTCGGCGGCGAGCGACGCGAGGGCGATCGCCGCCCCCACCCCCGACGCCGCCATGGTGTTGTGTCCGCAACCATGACCGAGACCTGGCAGGGCGTCGTATTCGGCCAGGATCCCGATCCGGGGCGTGTCGCCGCCGCGCCCGCCGCGTCGGGTGGCCCGGACCGCTGTGGCGAGGCTGCCGGCCGGGTGCTGCACCTCGAAGCCATGGCGCGCCAGCACCTCGGCGACCCAGGCCGACGCGTGGTGCTCTTCGAAGGCGGGCTCAGGGTCGGCGTGGATCCGGTGCGACAGGTCGAGGATCTCGCCGCGGGACGCCTCGACCGCAGCAGCGAGGCGCGCCTTCGAGTCGACGTACGGCGCGGCCGGGCGGGTCTCGGTCAGCGACGACAAACGGGCTCCTCGCGCTGGGGGGACGTGGCCGGGCGCAAGCCTACCGCCAGCTGATGGGCCCCGGACGTCATCGCTCCGCCGAGAGCGTGGCCTCGGCGACCAGCACGAGCGCGATCATGAACAGGGCGATCGGCAACTCGAGCAGGCCCTGGAGCCGGAGCACGACCAAGACCGCCGCGACGATCCCGACCCAGACCCCACGCCGGATCGCCCGGAGCCAGTCCCCGCGATAGGCGATCTGGCGGTGGCGACCATAGACGGTCAGCCAGATCAGCGGGATCACGGTCAACGAGATCGCCAGGCCGATCAGGAACGCGCCGACGAAGCCTGCACTCCGGTCGACCAGCGGGTCGCGCGTCAACACGACCAGGCCGAGGAGCACCCAGACGACAGCGGCCGCAACGAAGAACCCGAGGTTGGCCGAGCGGTCGCGCGCTTCCATGGCCATCGAGTCTAGGGCCTCGGGGCCGGAGGTCGTGACCCACGGTCTGATCAACCGGGCGAGCTGCTGCATGGTCGATGCGGACTCCCGGACGTCCCCGGTCGCTCCGGGAGGGTGGCGAACGATGGACCGCGCAGCAGGCCGCGTCGAGTCGGGAGGATGCCCTATCCGCTGGCCCGGGCCGATCGCCGCTCAGCGCGCGACACTGGCCGGGCAGATCTCGCGAAAGGCGCACCAGGTGCAGGCGAGGTAGTCGGGCTTGGGCGCGTAGTCGCGGGCGCGCATCCCGGCCGCGGCCTGGGCGATCCGTTCGCGCGCCTTGGCCAATCGCTTCGGGTCGACGTCGACCTTGCCGACGAGGCCCGACTCGAGGAAGTGGAGCGCGAGCGCGTCCGGCAGGCGGCCGGTCATCGCCTCGTAGCCCATCGCGTAGATCTGCAGCTGGAGCGACTCGCGGGCTCGCTGTCGGGCCTTCGCGGGGTCGCGGACATCGGACGATTTGTAGTCGGTGATGGTCACCCGCTCCGGGCCGAGCATCCCGAGGGTCGGCGACACGACATCGGCGCTGGGGTCATCCCCGACGGCCGGCGCGGCACTCCCTTCCTCCGCCGGTACGACGTCCACCCGGTCCCAGCGGCCCCGGATCCGATCGCCGCCGAGGGTGAAGCTGAACTCGCGTTCGACATATGTCGGGATCACGGCACCGGGCTCGAGCTGTTGCAGGCGGAACCGTCGCAGGGCCGCCCGACCGGCCGCCAGCCGGGCCTCCTCGTGGTCGCGGCTAATGAACCCCTCGTTCGACCACGCCGAGTCGAAGACCTCGTCGAGCTCGGCCTCGCTCATCACGTGGCCCTTGCCATGCCGGTGGTGGAAGAGCTGGACCGCCCTGTGCAGCGCCGCGCCATAGACGATCGCGTGATGGGGCGCCAGCGGGACGCGCAGGACGTGGGCGTACTTGTACTTGAGCGGACAGGTCAGGTAGTCGTCGATCTGGTAGAAGCTGAGCGACAGCGGTTCGGTGATCGGGCCGTCCGGTGGCGGCGGTGAGGCGCTGGACCCCTCGAAGGCGGCCAGTCGATCGACCGGCGTGGAGACCCGCGCACCGGCTCCCGGTACCCCGGACGCGGCCGGCAGGTCGAGGGCCTCGAGCACGAACGGGGACACGCGACGAGCGCGGGATCCCCCATAGTCGGCGGCATGGCTCAGGACGAGCTCGTCGCGGGCCCGGGTCATCGCCACGTAGGCCAGGCGGCGCTCCTCGGCGAGCGACATCTCGACCGTCGGCGGCGCACCACGCCCGAGACCGGCCGGGAGCGCGAGCGCGTCGGCGCGGCCGCCGGACGGGAACCGGCCGGCGACCATCCCGGGCAGGAAGACGACCGGGAACTCGAGTCCCTTCGCCTTGTGGACGGTCAGGACCGCGACCGCGTCGGCATCCGGATCGAGCTCGGCCGTTGCCGGGTCGTCGCCCGCGTCGATGAGGGTGGCCAGGTACGGCGCGACGAAGATCGCGCGGTCGTCGAGGAGCAGGGCCGACCGGGCCCGGACGATCTCGAAGAAGCGGGCCACGTTCTGGAGCTGCTCCTCGGCGGCTGGCGTATCGGTAGCGACCAGCCGCGCGAGCAGGCCGCTCGCCTTGAGGAAGCGGTACAGGAGCTCGCCGGCCGGGAGCTCGTGCGCGGCCTCCGCGTAGCCGCGCAGATCGGCCACCAGCTTCGCGACGGTCGCGCGCGTCTCGGGCCCGACGCGCAGGATCCCTGGCTGGCGATCGAGCTCCTCGAGGACCGCCCAGACCGAACGATTGCGGCGGCGGGCCATGTTGACGATCGCGGTCAGGTCCTCGCCGCCGAGGGCGTACACCTCGGACGCGGCAAGGGCGTACAGGTCGACGCTCGAGCCGAGGTCGGCGACGACCCGCAGGAACGCGAGGAGCATCCGGACCTCGGGCCGCGCGTACAGGCCCGACGTACCCGAGAACCGCCACGGGATCCCGGCCATGTTGAGCGCTCGCAGGATCGGGTCGGCGTGGCCGTTGGCCCGGACCAGGACGGCGTGGTCGCGCGGGGCGGTCCCGGCCTCGATGCGCCGACCGATCTCGGCGGCGATCCAGTCGGCCTCCTCCGAGCCCGTGGCGAAGACCTCGAGCCGGACCGGCGGTGGCATCGCCGCGGCGCGTTGGGCACGCAGTCGCTTGAGGATCCCGGTCCGCACCTCGAGCCGGTCCGGGTCGTTGAACCGGATCAGCCGGTAGGCGGCGTCGAGGACCGGCGCGAGGGACCGATAGTTGCGCCGCAGGACGACCGTCCTCGCCCGGAGATACCGCTCGCGGAAGTCGAGGATGTTGTCGATCGCCGCGCCGCGGAAGGCGTAGATCGCCTGGTCGTCGTCGCCGACCACGGTGACGTTCCGGTGGCCCTCGGCGAGCGCGGCGACCAGCTCC
>Ga0307281_10000118_pt1 | contig 17862 bp, 16 predicted proteins | sample ER_DNA_120_FD_194486 | JGI IMG/M metagenome (GOLD analysis project Ga0307281, IMG submission 194486) | Bulk soil microbial communities from the East River watershed near Crested Butte, Colorado, United States - ER_DNA_120 | ecosystem: Environmental > Terrestrial > Soil > Floodplain | place...
ATGGAGCTCGTGGCGACCGTGATTCACGAGCTGGCCCACAACACGCTGTACGTGAAAAGTCAGACGCCGTTCAATGAGAGCTTCGCGAGTTTCGTGGGATACCGCGGGGCGGAGGCGTTCTTCCGGTTGCGGGGCGATTCGACGGATGCCCGGCGCGCCGCCGCGCGCTGGGGCGACGAACGGGCGCTGGATGTATTCTGGGCGGAATTGGCGCGGCGGCTCGATTCCGCCTACGCCGAGACCACCACGCCGGCGGCCGTGGAGTCGGCCCGGCGGACGCTGTTCGGGTGGGCCCGCGATCAGCTTACCGGCCCGGTGGGCCAAAACCTGGAGACCTACGATTGGCGGTGGTTCGCGCAGGCGCCACTCAACAATGCGGTGGTGATCGCCCAGCGCATCTACCGGCAGAATCTCAACCTGTTCGACGAGCTGTACGCGGCCAGCGCCGGGAACCTCGCGGAGACGATCCGCGCGGTGCAGCTCCGGGTCTTCACCCAGCCCGACGGCGATCCGTACCGGGCGCTGTATTCCCGCGGGGGACCCGGCGTGGACTAGTTCCCGCGCAGCCGCTCCGCCTCCGCGACGCGTTGCAGGGCGATCGCGTACGCCGCGGTGCGGAAGGTGACTGCACGCTCCTTCGCCAGGTCCCGAACGGCGCTGTAAGCCTTGGTGATCGTCGTCCGCAGCTCGTCGTTCACTTTTTCGTGTGACCAGCGGTATTGCTGCAGGTTCTGCGCCCACTCGTAGTAGCTGACCGTCACCCCTCCGGCGTTGGCAAGGAAGTCCGGGATCACAGCGATGCCGCGCTCGGCGAGGATCAAATCGGCGGTCGGGGTCGTCGGTCCATTCGCCCCTTCGACCACCACCCGGCAATCGATCGTTTGCGCGTTCGTCTCGCGTGTGATGACGCCACCCAGGGCCGCCGGGACCAGCCAATCGCACTTGACCGACCACAGTTCGTCGTTGGTGATCGCCCCGCCGCCACGCCACGAGGAGAGCGGCCGCCGTTCCGCGGTGTGGGCCAGGAGTCCCGGAACGTCGAGACCGCGTTCGTTGACGATCCCCCCATCCACGTCGCTCACTCCGATCACGATGGCGCCCGCCTCGGCGACCAGCAGCCGTGCCAGATGCCCGCCCACGTTGCCGAACCCCTGGATCACGACCCGGCTGCCTTTGAGCGGAATCCCGAAGTCCCGGCCGTATTCCATCATCACGTACATCACCCCGCGGCCTGTGGCTTCGTCGCGTCCCAGGGAGCCGCCGAGTGCCACCGGCTTGCCCGTCACGACGGCGGGTGTGTAGCCCTGGCGGCTCGAATACTCGTCCAGGATCCAGGCCATGACCTGGGCGTTGGTGTTGACGTCGGGCGCCGGGATGTCGCGGTAGGGTCCGAGGACGATGGAGATCCGCTGCGTGAATCGCCGGGTGAGCCGCTCCAGCTCGAGCGGCGAGAGCTTGCGGGGGTCGACCGCCACGCCGCCCTTGGCGCCCCCGAAAGGGATATCCATGAGTGCGGTCTTCCAGGTCATGATCGTCGCCAGACCCAGCACTTCATCGTGATCGGCGTGCGGATGGTAGCGGATCCCGCCCTTACAGGGTCCCCGGGCGCCGTTGTGCTGAATGCGGTAGCCGGTGAACACCTCGATGCGCCCATCGTCCATCCGAACCGGGATTTCGACCTGCACCTCGCGGAACGGGGCGGTGAGGATGCGGCGCATGTAACTCTCGAGTCCGACCAGGTCCGCCGCGCGATCGAACTGGTTCCGGGCGATCGCCTTGCCCGACATGACTGGTGGGGAGATGTCGGTCATGTCGGGTGAGGATCAGCCGAACTTCAGGAGGCGGGTGGCGAGCCGGGAAGCAGGATGCTCGACGTCGGCGAGCGCACGGGCGACGACCGGAATCGCGCTCGCCCGAACGCCCCCGGCCGTGAGGGCTCCGGTGACGTCGGTGGCGACGGCCTCCGGCTCGGGTTCGGCGGGGTGTTCGACGGTGAATACCAACCCGGAACCCCGCTCGGCGATCGCAGCCGCACACTCACCCCAGCCGGTATCGGGCGGCAGCGGGCGCAGGGCGGCCAACAAAGGAATGGCGACGGGGTCGAAGGCGCTACGCGCCACCAGGGGGGCGTCCACCAGGTCCGCGAGGATTTTCCAGATCGGCAGCGTGGGGCCGATCGCGACGACCTGGCCGAAGCGCCAGCCGGCGTCCTCGGCGAGCTCACCGAGCGCCCGGACCAACGCCTCGTCGCCCGGCGCCACCGGTCCCGACCGCGGGGCCAGCACCGTCGCGCCGGTCTCGGCGAACCAGGCCTCCGCCGGTTGCAGATCCTCAGGCTTGCGCGGTGCGTACGCGGCGTAGCGCTGCGTCGCCGCGATTTCGCGTTCCGCTGCCCGGCGTTGGTCGGGGTGCTCGGCCGCCTGGGCCGCCGCTTCGAACGCCACCTCTGCGGCCGGAAAGCGCCCGGCGTCCCGCAGGATCCGGCCGCGCAGCTTGAGCGTTTCCCCGTGCGGCTCCAGCGCGAATGCGCGGTCGAGGGCCAGCAACGCGCGAGTGCGGTCGCCGAGCCGGTAGGCCGCAAGGCCGAGCTCATGCCACACGAGTCCCAGGTCCGGATCGGCTTCTGCGGCGCGCTCGAGCGCGCCCAGCGCCTCGCGGTACCTCCCCAGCTCGAGGAGGGCGGCGCCAACCAGCGCCAGGGGGAACGCGGAGTCCGCAAACTGCGCCTGTGCGGCTTCGGCCAGGCGCAACGCATCTGTCGTGCGGCCCTGGTCCCGCAACAGCTCGAAGTATTCGGCCCAGCAAGGCTTGAAATCGGGATGGCGGGTGAGCACGTCGCGGTACGCCGCCTCGGCGTCGTCGATGCGCCCTTCGTGCGCCAGCCACCGAGCGCGGGCCATCGCGCGTTCGCTCGGCGCATCCGGGAACAGTCTGAACGACGCCGTCGTGCGCATGGTCCGCTAATCTACCCGTCGCCCGTGCGCTGGCTAGCCGCGCCCACCCCTCACTAGATTGTCGCCCATGGATCAGGAACGATGGCTCCGCGAGCTCACAGAATTCCTCCGTATCCCATCGATCTCGACGCTGCCGGCCTACGACGCCGACTGCCGGCGCGCGGCCGAGTGGGTGGCCCGCGATCTGCGACGGCTCGGGTGCCGCGACGTGCAGCTGCTCGGCAGCGACACGCATCCGGTGGTGTGGGGTGTCGGCCCCGAGGTCCCGGGCGCGCCGACCTTGCTCATCTACGGCCACTACGACGTCCAGCCCCCCGATCCCGTCAACGAATGGACGTCGCCTCCCTTTGAGCCGTCGGTGCGTGATGGACGGATCTACGCCCGCGGCAGCGCGGACGACAAGGGCCAGGTGTTCTGTCTCTTGCGCGCGATCGAAGCGCTCGGCGTGCCGCCCGTCAACTTCCGCTTCCTGATCGAAGGCGAAGAAGAGTTCGGCAGCAAGGTCCTGTTCGACCTGCTGCGGCGCGAGCCGGAGCGTACACGGGCGGACGTCGCGCTGGTCGCGGATATGTCCTACGTCGCGCCGGGATGGCCCGCCGTGTACACGTCGCTGCGAGGCATGTGCTACGCCGAACTCGCCGTCCGCACCGCGAAGCACGATCTGCATTCCGGCGAATACGGAGGCGCGGCGCCCAACGCGCACGAGGAGCTGTGCCGGTTGCTGGTTCGTCTCAAAGGCCCCAACGGCCGGATCAACATTCCGGGTCTCTACTCCGCCGTGAAGGCGCCCTCCGCCCGCGAGCGCGCGGCCTGGAAGGCGCTCCCGTTCAAGGAACAGGACTTCCTCAAGCGTCGCGTCCAGGCCAAGGCCCTCACGGGACTGAAGGGCCATTCGGTCCTCGAGCGGCTGTGGGCGCTGCCGACCTTCGAGATCCACGGGATCATGGGCGGGTTTACGGGGGCGGGAGCCAAGACTGTGATCCCGGCCGAAGCGGTGGCCAAGGTCAGTCTGCGGCTCGTGCCGAATCAGAAAATGCGGACCGTGGAGCGGCAGCTGGCCGCGGCGGTGAAACGGTTCGCACCGGCGTACGTGACGGCGACTCTCCGCTTCATCCACGGCGCCGACCCCGCTCGCGTGAAGATCGACCATCCGTCCTTCGCCCTGCTCGATCGCGCGTTCCGTGAAGTGGTGGGCCGTGGCACGGTCCCCGCGCGGGCCGGCGGGTCGATCCCCGTCGTGCCGGCGCTCGGCCGGGAAGGGGCTCCCGTCTTGCTCACCGGCATCGGCCTGCCCGATGACCGGCTGCACGCCCCCGACGAAAAACTCGACCTCAAGCAGCTGTGGGACGGCATCCAGGTGTTCGGGCGCTTCTATCAGCTGCTGGGGGAGCGCCGGGCCTGACACGCTTGCCGGTCTCACCGGCGCCAGCCACATTAGCACCTCCTAAAAAAAACGACCCTGCCCGAGAGAGGTCCGATGCCGCAGCAGACCGCCTGGCTGGTCACCGTGGTCCTGGTCGTGGTGCTCGCGGCGATCTTTCTGCGAGTCATTGCGACCGCCTCCGCGACCGCGGACTACGAGGCGATCGCCAAACGCGCCACGAGCTGGCGTCCCAGGCTGTTTTGGGCGCTCGCGGTCCTCACCGTTGTGGCCCTCGCGTTTACCCTGCGTCGACTCCCCTACCCACAGGGCGACGGCGTCACCCAAGTCGTCCAGGTCACCGGCACGCAGTGGGCCTGGCAGCTGAGTCGCGACACCGTCGCAGCCGGACAGCCCGTCGAATTTCAGGTGACGAGCGCCGACGTGAACCACGGGTTCGGGATCTACGACCCGCAACTGCGGCTCGTGACCCAGGTGCAGGCGATGCCGGCCTACACCAATACGCTGCGCTACACGTTCCCAGAGCCGGGCACATACCCGATCCTCTGCCTCGAGTACTGCGGAATGATCCACCATTTCATGAAGACTGAGCTGGTGGTCCAATGACCCCGGCGGGCGTGAGTCCGATCGCTGCCGGCGGGCGCCGCGGCGTCGTGACGTCGCTCGCCGTCTTCCTCGTCGTGCTCCTGCTGATGGCCGTTCTCGGGGTCGTCATGCGGTCCGTGCAGGGCGGCGACGTGCCGCTCGCACCGAAGCTGTTTTACGAGGTGATGACGGCGCACGGCATCAGTCTGGTCGGCATCGCCGGTTTGGGTGGGGCGGCGGTGATGTGGTATTACCTGCGGCGGTACGTCGAGCTGTCGAGCGCGGTCCTCTGGTTCAATGTCATCTGCTTCCTGCTGGGTGCGGTACTGCTCCTGGCTGCGATTTTCGTGGGCGGCTTCGCGACCGGTTGGACGTTTCTGTATCCGCTGCCCGTCCACTCCAACGGCCAGTGGGGGAACGGCGCGGCGGCGATGTATCTCGGCGGGCTGCTCCTCATCGGGGTGGGCTTCCTTGTGTTCTATCTCGACGCCGGCCGGGCCATCCTCGGTCGGTACGGGCTGAGCCGGGCGCTGGGATGGCCCCAGCTCTTCGGCGGGAGCGCCGAGGAGCCTCCACCGACTACGGTGGTCGCCAGTACCGTCGTCACGATTGTGAATACGCTGGCGCTGCTCGCCGGCGCCACGATCCTCGTGCTCGAGTTGTTCACTGCGCTCTCGCCCGGTTTCTCGATGAATCCGTTGCTCGCGAAGAACCTCACCTACTTCTTCGGGCACGCGTTCATCAACGCGTCGATCTACATGTCGGTCGTCGGGCTCTACGAGATCCTCGCCCGCGAGACGGGGCGCCCCTGGAAGTCGTCGAAGCCATTCCTGATCGCTTGGAACGCCACTCTGATCATGGTCGTCGCGGTCTATCCCCATCACGTGTTGATGGACTTCGTGATGCCGCGGTGGATGCTGATCATGGGGCAGGTGCTGTCGTATACGAGCGGATTCCCGGTGCTGCTCGCCACGGCCTACGGCACGCTCACGATCATCCATCGCTCCGGCATCCGCTGGACGCTGGTGTCCAGCCTCCTCGTGCTCTCGACCTTTGCCTGGGCCGCCGGCGTCATCCCGGCCATCCTGGACGCCACCATCGTGGTGAATCAGGTGATGCACAACACCCTGTGGGTGCCGGGACACTTCCATTTCTACCTGGTGCTGGGGCAGATCGCGATGGTCCTCGCCTTCGCGCTCGATTTGACGAATGGATCGGCTCCGGCTGCCGATACCCCACGGGATCGGCTCGCCTTCTGGACGTACGTTGTGGGCGGTCTGGGCCTCTCGGCGGTGTTCCTGTACTCCGGCCACCTCGGCATTCCGCGCCGCTACGCCGTGTACCACCCGGACTGGATGCCCTACGCCCGGTTCGGCGCGCTCTTCGGGCTGCTGGCGGTTGTCGGCATGGGCTGGTTCGCCCTGCGGTTCTTCCGGCGCATCGGGATCGCCTTGCGGAGCGCCTGAGCCGGCCAGTCTGCACGGTGTCGCCCACACCGGGGGCGTGACTCAGTGCACATCGGCCGGGTGCGGGCGTCTCCCATATTGCCCTATGCACCGGCCCATCGTCCTCGCTGGACTCGGCTACCTCGCCATTTGTGCCGCGCTCGTGGTGCGCCACCGCGCGCGCCCCAAACCGGCACCGCCAGAGTCTGCCCCCGTCGCCGTGCGATTTGACGGTCCTGCCGACCAATGGTTCACGGCCATCAAGCCGTACTGCAATGCGGTGGAGGTGGAAATCGCGCAGCGCCAGCACCCGGCGCCGGAGACGCTCGAGGGACGAGGGTTCAGCGCGGCGTGCTACGCCCTCGGAGGGAAGATGTCGCAGGCCCGTGCGGTGATCGACCGCCTCGCCACCGACGACCGCCACCGCGCAGCGGGGATCGTGTTCGACGTGGCGCATCCCGTCGCCGACGCCGGTGACGACCGGTCGGCCGGCCCCATTATGGAGCTGGTGGTCCAGTACTGGCCCAACCACTACATGGCCTTGTATCACGCCGGCATGTCGGAGTATGCGTTGGACGAGCGCGCGCTCGCGCGGGAGCACCTCCAGACCTTCCTCGCGTTGTACCACGAGGACGATGGCTGGAGGCGCAACGCGCTGGACGTCCTCGGCCGGATGCACTGATCGGACGCAAATGACCGAGTCCACCTATCTGCCCGCCGGTGCGGTCCTGCAGGACCGCTACGAAATCGTTCGCGAGATCGGCCGTGGCGGGTATTCGGTCGTCTATCTCGCGCGCGACCGCCGCGTGGGGTCCGAGGTGGCGATCAAGCTGCTGGTGCCGCCGCCGGTCGCGGCGCGCCTCGCGCGTGAACGGCTGCGCCGGGAAGTGCAAGCCGTCCGCCGGTTGAGCCACCCCAATATCGTGGCGGTCTACGACGTCGCGGACGACGGTCCGTGGAGTTTCGTCGTGCTCGAGTACGTGGCGGGGCCGGACCTCGCCGTGCGCGTGCGCGAGCGCGGTCCCGTGGACGCCGCGACGGCCGCCCGTTTCGGTCGCGACGTGGCCGGGGCACTCGAGGCCGCGCACCGCGCCGGTATCCTGCACCGCGACGTGAAGCCGCAGAATGTGCTCATCGCCCCCGATGGCCGGGCACGGCTCACCGACTTCGGATCGGCCCGCTTGGCGGGGCAGGCGACGGTGACGCAGACCGGCGGACGCGTCGGTACGCCGGGCTATGTGGCGCCGGAGATCGCGGCGGGAGCGCGGGGCGACGCCCGCGCCGACTGCTACGGGTTGGGGATGACCCTCTACTACGCCCTGGTCGGTGACCTTCCGGCGTCGGCGGCGCGCCAGGCAGGTGCGCTGCCGCCTCCGACGGGGGGCCATCACCCGCGCGAGGCGCGTGCCGACGTCCCACCGTGGCTCGACGCCGCCGTGGCCCGGGCGACGGCCGCCGAGGCCGATGTGCGGTTTCCGTCGGCGGCGCAGTTCACCGCGGCGTTGTCGCCCGACGCCGACTGGGACGAGGACTGGGCCGCGGCCCCGCGAGGCGATTGTTGCGTGACTTGCAGATCGCCGGATCCATTTGCCTTAGGCATCTGCCCCCGATGCGCCCGACGGGCCGGCGGCTCCGATGACGTGCTCGTGTTCGTGCACCCTCCCAGCCGCGGCTCGGCTCGCGCGGCGCTCCTCGAGACGCTGGCCGATCGGATCGGATCGACGACCAGCGCGGCCAGCCGCGAAGCCGCCGCCCGCGGGGAGCGGCCGCTGCTGCGCGTCCCCGCGGAAACCGCTCCGCGCGTGGTCGATCGACTGCAAGCCCACGGGGTTGTCGCGCGGACCGAGACGATGCCGCCACCGTGGCGGGCGACGGTCTCTCCCGTGGTCGTCGCGTTCGCGGGGGTCGTGGTCGTCGGAGGCTCGCTGGCCGGGGTGCTGGCCAGCGCTCCGGTCTTGCTGCTCGCGAGCCCGCTCGTCGCTGCCGCCCTGGTGAGCGCGGCCGCGGTGGGTCGGAGGGTGCCGGTGTGGGACACGCCGCACTCCAGCGGCCGGCGTCTGCCGTCCGAGGCGGAGCGCGAGGCGGTGCGTACACTCGCGACGCTCCCCGAGGGAACGGCGCGCCGATTGCTGCTCGATCTGGTGCGGCGCGCGGCGGCGAGTCCCGTCGAGGCGGCGCCGATCGGGCCACTGCTCGCGGCGGCCTGCGGGGCCGCCCGGGAGCTTGCCGTGCTCGAGCAGCACCTCGACGCGTTCGATGCGCAAGCCGATCGGTTGGCGGACCCGCCCGCCGCCTGGTTGGACGCGCTGAGCCGGTGCGAGCGGGGACGAGACGCCCTGGGGCAGCGCTTGCTGGAAGCTGTTGCGGCGCTGAGCGGGACCTTCGGCGAACGGGCTCTGCAGGCGGCCTCCCCCGGCGAGTCGCTCGCCACGCTGACACGAGACCTCGACGAGGAGGGGCGGTTGCAGGCGGAGGCGGCGCGAGAAGTGGAGTCGCTGCTCTCGCGCTAGGGCCGCTTGCTCTGGTTGCGGAACCGGTTGATCTCGTGCTGCGTCATGGCCCGCCCGCCGTAACGCTCTTCGGTCCACGGGTCCCCCCGCATGTGGTACCCGTTCTGCTCCCAGAACCCCGGGATATCGTGCTCCAGCAGCTCGAAACCCCGCACCCATTTCGCGCTCTTCCAGAAATAGAGATGCGGCACGAGCAGGCGCGCCGGCCCGCCGTGCTCCGGCGTGAGCCATTCGCCGTCGTGCCTCAGGGCGATCAGGTTGTCGGGCCGATCGAGGTCGCCGAGCGGAAGGTTGGTGGAGAAATCCTGTTCCGCGTGCACGAGACAGAACTGTGCGTCGGACCGGACGCCCGCTCGCTCGAGCAAGGTGCGGACGGCGACGCCTTCGAAGGTGTTGTCGAACCGGCTCCAGGTGGTCACGCAGTGGATGTCGCAGCGGACCGTGGTGCGCGGCAAGGCGAGCAGCTCCTCCCACGGGATCGAGAACGGCCGGTCGACGAGACCCGAGACCTCGAATGTCCAAGTCGTCGTGTCCACCTCCGGCACGAGACCGTAGTGCAGCACCGGCCACTTGGTCGTCAGGACCTGGCCGGGTGGCAGCCGGTCCGTCATGCGGGCAGCGGCGCCGGCTCGACGCGGTGTGCGCTCACCTCGAACGCGCGCTCGAACCCCGCGATCACGGCATCGATTGTCCGGTTCCACACCGACTCTTCCCCCGTCCCCCGTCCCCCTTCCCGCGTGACTGAAGTCATGACCACCCCCGAAATCCCGCACGGCACGATCCGGTCGAACGCCGTGAGGTCGGTCGTCACGTTCAACGCAAAGCCATGCCAGGTGACCCAGCGCTTCACGTGGACACCGATGCTCGCGATCTTGCGGCCGCCCGTCCACACCCCGGTGCGACCCGCTTCGCGGGCCGCCGGGATCCCCAGGCGGGCGAGGGCGTCGATCAGCGCCTCCTCGAGGCTGCGCAGGTACCAGTGCAGGTCCTGGCGGTAGGCGGTGAGATCGAGGATGGGATAGCCGACCAGCTGGCCCGGGCCGTGATAGGTGACGTCGCCCCCGCGCTCGACTTCGACGACGTCGATGCCGTCGGAGCGCAACAGATGGGCCGATGCCGCCGTCCGACCCAGCGTAACGACAGGGTCGTGCTCGAGCAGCAGCAACAGGTCGTTGCGGCGCCCGTCGAGCCGCTCCTGCGCCAGCGACCGCTGCCATTCGAGCGCGGCGCGATAGGGCACCCGCCCGGCCACCAGAACATCGAGCGGGCGGGCGGTCATCCGGTTCCGCCAGTGCCCGGGTCGGGCGCGGCGAATGCGCGGACCGCCCATCGGCTGCCCGCGATCCCGAACGCCACCGCCGCGACGCCCCAGCCGATGAGGCCGGCGAGTCCCAGCACGCGATCGGCGAGGGCGCCGAGGAACCCGATGAGCAGGGCGCCCACGGCGGCCAGGACGGCGATCACGCCGCGCTGCCACACGTTCTCGATGGGATGGCTGCGGCGCCAGCTGAAGAAGGCGGCGAGCCCGAGTGCCGCGAACATGCCGTAGAACAGTGGGTCGGGAAACGCGTCCTGATACGCCACCGTCTCGAGGTGATTGCGCAGCAAGCTCACGACGATCTGCGCGAGTGTGAGCATCGCCCCACCCAGGCCCGCCCCTGTCGCCAATGCGCCGAGACCGACCGCGAGCGGATCCTTCGAGGGGTCGCTCAGATATTCATCACCCGGCCGAGCGAATCGAGCGCCGCCTCGACCACCGCCTCCGACATGGTGGGGTGCGCGTGAATGGCGAGCTCGACCTCTTCGACCGTGTACTCGTTCTCCCGGGCGACCGCCAGCTCGTGAATCACTTCCGAGGCTTGGCTCCCCACGATATGCGCGCCGAGAATCTCCCCGTATTTCTTCTCGCGCAGGATCTTCACGAACCCCTCGGTCTCCCCGGTGCCGCGCGCCCGGCCGCTGGCGGAGTAAGGGAACTTGCCCACCACATAGTCGAGCTTCTGGTCCTTGCACTGGTCCTCGGTGAGACCGATGCTCGCCACTTCAGGGTGGCAATATGTCACGCTGGGAACGTTGTCATACTTGATGGGGTGGGGCTTCTGTCCGGCGATCAGCTCCGCCACGACGACGCCCTCGCGGCTCCCCTTGTGGGCGAGCATCGGGGGGCCGGCGACGTCGCCGATCGCATAATAGCCGGCCGCGGTCGTCTGGAGGGCCCGGTCGACCTTGATGAACCCGCGGTCGGAGAGCTGAATGCCGCATTCCTTCAGGCCGATGTTTTCGGTGTTCACGCCTCGGCCCGCGGCCATCAGGACCGCGGCCGTCTCGACCTGTTGCTTGGCGCCGCCCACCTCGACGTCGAGCATCACGGTGTCCTTCGCTACGGTCGCCTTGGTGACCTTGGCCCCGGCGATGACGGTGATGCCACGTTTCTTGTAGCTCTTGGCCAGCTCTGCCGAGGCATCCGCGTCTTCGAGCGGCAGGATTCGCGGCAGCGCCTCGATCAAGGTGACCGGGACGCCGAACGCGTTGAAGATATCGGCGAACTCCATTCCCACCGCGCCGGCGCCGATGATGGCAAGCGACGCCGGAGCCTGCTCCAGGAGCAGCGCCTCGTCGGAGGAGATCACCGTCGTCTTGTTGATCTCGAGGCCGATCTGGGGAATCCCTTTCACCCGGGAGCCGGTCGCGATGACGACCGCCTTCTTCGCCTCCAGCAAGTCGGAGCCGACCTTGACCTTCCGGCCTGGCTGCAGGATGCCCGTGCCCTTGAAGACCGCGATCTTGTGCTTCTTCATCAGGAATTCGACGCCGCGGGAGTTCTGGTCCGCCACCTTCCGGCTGCGCTTCATCGCGACGCCGTAATCGGTCTTGACGGGTCCCGCCTCGACGCCGAACTCGGCCGCCACGGAGAGCAGGTGCGCGATGTAGGCCGAATGCAGCAGCGCCTTCGTGGGAATGCAACCGATGTTCACGCAGACGCCGCCGAGCTTCTCCCGCTCCACCACGGCGGTGGCCAGGCCGAGCTGCGCGGCGCGGATGGCGCACTCATAGCCGGCCGGCCCGCCGCCCAGCACGATGACGTCGAATTGGTTCGCCACCTCTGACCTCCCCTATAACAGCATCGCCAACGGGTTTTCCAGCATCTGCTTCAGGGTCTTGAGGAACGTGGCGCCGGTGGCGCCGTCGATCACGCGGTGGTCGCAGCTCATGGTGAGCCGCACCCGGCGGCGCACGGTGACCTGCCCGTCCTGGACGACGGGCTTCGGCACGATGGCCCCGACGGCGACGATGCCCGCCTCCGGCGGGTTGATCACGGCGGTGAACTGCTCGATATCGAGCATGCCGAGATTGGAGACGGAGAACGTCGCCCCCGTGTATTCCTCGGGCTTGAGGCGCCGCTCGCGGGCTCGCTGGGCGAGCTCCCGGGCGAGGGCGCCGATGTCCGACAGCGAACGGCGGTCGGCGTGCCGCAGGACGGGCGTGATCAGGCCGTCCTCCACCGCCACCGCCATGCCGAGGTGGACCTCGTTCCAGTAGCGGATGTGATCGTCCTGCCACCAGGCGTTGCAGGCGCGCTGCTTGGTGAGCGCCAGCGCCACGGCCTTCAGGATGATGTCGTTGAAGCTGATCTTTCCCTGGCCCTGGCCCTGGTCGCCGAGCTGCCGGTTGAGCGCTTCACGCGCCTCCGCCGCCCGCTCCATGTCCACTTCGCTCGTGAGGAAGAAGTGGGGGACCGGCCCGAGCGACGTCGCCAGCCGCTTGGCGATGGTCTTGCGGATCTGAGTGAGAGGCACGTCCTCGAAAGGGGCGCCGGAATCCGCAACCAGGAGAGAAGGGACGGGGGACGGGGGACGAGGGACGGCCGCGGCGACCGCCGTGCGCGGCGCCGCAACCCCGTCGAGGTCCTTTCGGACAACTCGGCCCCCGGGTCCCGATCCCAGGACCAGCTTCAGGTCGACTCCCTGGTCTCTGGCGATTCGCCGGGCAAGGGGTGAGGCCTTCACCCTCGTTGCATCGGGCGGGGCGGTCGCTGTCGACGCCGAGACTGGCTGGACGGCGACGCTGACGGCTGATGGCTGAGGGCTGACGGCCGTCTCTGCGGCGGCTTTCACCGGCGCAGCGACGGGTGCCGCGTCAACGGACTCGCCCGCCGCTCCGATGTACGCGACCACGTTCCCCACCGGCACGGTGGCGCCTTCGCTGACGACTTGTTGCAGCAGCTGGCCGTCCCCGCGGGCCACCAGCTCCATCACCGCCTTGTCCGTTTCGACCTCGGCGAGCGTCTCCCCGCTCTTCACCGCCTCGCCCACCGCCTTCGTCCACTTCACCAGGCGGCCTTCCTCCATCGTGGGCGAGAGCGCCTCCATCACCACCTTGGTGGCCATGTCAGTCGAGGTAGAGCACCCGGCGGGCAGCGGCAACGATCTTCTCGGGGGAGGGCTTGGCCAGGCGCTCGAGCTGCTTGTTGTACGGCATCGGGACGTCGGCTTGGGTGACGCGTTGCACCGGGGCGTCGAGCTCGTCGAACGCATCCCGCTGGATCAGATCGACCACCTGCGCGCCGATGCCGCAGTGGGGCCATCCTTCTTCCGCGACGACCGCCCGGTGCGTTTTCGCCACCGACGCGAGGATGGCGGGCTCGTCCAGCGGGCGCAGCGAGCGCAGGTCGATCACCTCGGCGGAGACTCCCTGTCCCGCGAGCAGGTCGGCCGCCTTGAGGGCGGGAACGACCGTCTTTGAGTGGCAGATCACGGTGACGTCCGTCCCTGCGCGCTTCACGTCCGCCTGGCCGATCGGCACGAGCAGCTCTCCGTCGGGCACCTCGCCCTTCGTGTTGTAGAGCATCTCGCCCTCGAGCACCACGACGGGGTTGTTGTCCCGGATCGCCGCTTTGAGGAGACCCTTCGCGTCGGCGGGCGTGGCGGGGGCGACGACCTTCATGCCCGGAATGTGGGCGAGCCACGACTCCCACGCCTGCGAATGCTGGGAGGACAGCTGCAGCGCCGCGCCGTTGGGGCCACGGAACACGATCGGCATGGGGAGCTGTCCGCCCGACATGTACATCATCTTGGCGGCCGAGTTCACAATCTGGTCCAAGGCCAACAGGGCGAAGTTCCAGGTCATGAACTCGATCACCGGCCGCAGCCCTCCCATCGCGGCCCCCACCCCGATCCCCGCGAAGCCGAGCTCGGCGATCGGCGTGTCCACCACCCGCTGGGCACCGAACTCCTCGAGCAAACCGCGGCTCACCTTGTACGCCCCCTGGTACAGCCCGACCTCCTCGCCCATGAGGAACACGGAGGGATCGCGCTGCATCTCCTCGCGCAGCGCCTGATTCAGGGCGTCCCGATACGTGACGGTCGGCATCGGTCAGTCGGCGAGCACGTGACGCAGCAATTCGTCCGGCTCGGGGTCCGGGCTGTCGTCGGCGAACTTCACCGCGTCCTCGACCTCCGCATGGACCTCGGCCGCGAGCGCGTCGACGCCGGCCTGGTCGATGGTGCCCGCGTCCTGCATCCGGTGGGAGAGCTGGAGGATCGGGTCGCGCTTCTTCTGCTCCTCCACCTCGTCCTTGGTGCGGTACACGCCGTGCAGCGGATCCGACATGGAATGGCCCATGAAGCGGTACGTCCGCACCTCGAGCAGGGTGGGGTGCCCGCTGCTGCGCGCCCGCCGGATGGCGCGCTGGGCCGCTTGGTGCATCTCCAGGACGTCCATCCCGTCCACCACCTCACCGGCGACGTCGTAGCTGCAGGCGTGCTCGACTACGTCGGTTACGGCGGCCACGCGCTCGAATGCGGTGCCCATGCCGTAACGGTTGTTCTCGCACAGAAAGATGACGGGCAGCTTCCACACCGACGCCATGTTGAGCGCTTCGTGGAAGGCGCCGATGTTGACCGCCGCCTCGCCGAAGAAGCAGACGCACACCTCGTCGCCGCCGCGGTACTTGATGGCGAAGGCGAGGCCCGCCGCGAGGGGAAGGTGGGCGCCGACGATGCCGTGCCCGCCCATGAAGCGCTTCGCGACATCGAAGATGTGCATCGAGCCGCCTTTGCCGCCCGAGCATCCGGTGGCTTTCCCGTACAACTCGGCCATCACGGCGCGGGCCGGAATGCCGCGCACCAGTGCCTGGCCATGCTCGCGGTAGGAGCAGATGACGTAATCGGTGGGGTTGAGCGCGGCCGACACGCCGGCCGCGACCGCTTCCTGCCCGATGTAGAGGTGGCAGAACCCGCCGATCTTGCCGAGCGCATATGCCTCGGCGGCCTTCTCCTCGAAGCGCCGGATCAGCAGCATGTCGCGCAGCATGCGCCGATGCAACGCCGTGTCGGCCTGACTTTTCTCGGGCGCGGCGGTGACCGTGGTCATGGAGCCACCTCAGCGCCGGCTTGAGCCGTGGCGGCCGCGACCTGCTCCCAGGCGTGGTAGCTCGAGCGCACCAACGGACCCGATTCCACGTGGCGGAATCCCAGGGCGAGGCCGATGCGCTTCAACTCGGCGAACTCGTCTGGCGTATACCAGCGCGAGATCGGCAGGTGGTCGTTCGAGGGGCGCAGGTATTGGCCTACCGTGAGGATGTCGACGTCCTGCGCGCGCAGGTCGCGCATCGCGACCAGCAGCTCGTCCCACTCTTCTCCCAACCCGCAGATGAGGCCTGACTTGGTGAGACCGCCGGGGCGCATCGCTTTCGCCCGGCGCAACAGCTCGAGAGCTCGAGGGTAGCGGCCGCCGGGGCGCGCGATCCGGTACAGCCGCTCGATCGTCTCGAGGTTGTGATTCAGGATGTCCGGCGCGGCGTCCATCACGAGCCGCAGCGCCGTTTCACTGCCCTTGAAATCCGGGATCAGCACCTCGACCGAGGTGTCGGGGAGCCGGCGGCGGATCTCAGTGACGCACGAGGCGAAGATCTCGGCTCCGCCGTTTGGCAGATCGTCGCGGTCGACACTCGTGATCACGACGTGCCGCAACCCCATCTGCTCCACGGCGCGGGCGAGCCGGGCGGGCTCCTCGGGGTCGAGCGCCGTCGGGGTGCCGTGCGCCACCGCGCAGTAGGCGCAGTTCCGGGTGCAGACGTCGCCGAGGATCATGAAGGTCGCCGCCCGATGCTCCCAGCACTCGCCGATGTTGGGGCAGTGCGCTTCTTCACACACGGTGTGCAGCCGGAGCTCGCGCATCATCTGCTGGACCGCCAGGTAGGTCGCCCCGCCGGGGGCTTTGACTTTGAGCCACGCGGGCTTGCGGGCCAGGGTGGGGGCGGGCGAGTTGCCCAGACGGGGATTGATGTGAACCAGCGGTGCGGCCATGACGCTCCGTTGCAACCGGTGACAGATGAAGATAGTACGCGGTGGGGGGCGTTGGTAGCCGATTTTCAACCGGACGGTTGATCGCCCTTTCGTCGAATCTCGTTCAGTTTCTCCTCTATTGCCGGCTCTGAGCTCAGCGTCCCGTCAGCGATGTGGGCGATCTCTTCGGCTTCGCGCCACTGCCGCTCCAGCTCTTCGATTTCCGCCCGCTCGTCCACGGCCATCTCCAGCGCCAGTTGTCGCTCGGGTTGCAGCGATCGGAGCGTGAGCTCGCGGCGCACCACGTCGCGAATCAACCGGTCGGGTCCGCCGATCTGATCCACCACACCCGCGGCCGTCTCCGCCCTGCGACGGCTGGACCGGCGCACGTTGAGGTAGCCGAGCCCCTGTCGCAATGCGGCCAAAGCGTCCGGGCCGGTGAGCAACGATGCTTCGCGACGACACTGGGGGCAGCTCAGCAGCACTCCCAGGTCGTGGCGGGCGTCGGGAATGACGCGGGCGTGTTGCAGGTGCTTCGCCTTGAGCTGGAGGGCGGCGCCGCACTGTTCGCACACGGGTGGCTCCATGAGCACAACGCGACGGCGACCGACCATTCCTACGTACACCCGGTCGGCGAGGTCCCCGATGTTCCAGAGCACAAAACCGAACGATCCGCCCACCGCGACGTTCGCCGCGATGCCCAGGCCGACCGCGGCCAGGGTCAGCGGCACGACGACTTTGGCGCGGTCGCGCTGTCTCGCCTTGAGGCGCTCGCCGTAACGCCACCCGGCGAGCTCGACCCGCGGCGGTTTGCCCACCCGGACCAGATCGTAGCGCTCCCACCGCAACAGGGCGACCTGGTCCGTATTGGCGAGCAGGCGTCCGTCACGAGCGACGCGGGCCACGGCCTCGATGCGCTCGAGTCGGTCGTCCAACGGCGTGAGGTTCCAGCGCGCGCACTTCGGGCACACGACCCAGAGGCGCCCCCGCCATTCGTCGAAGGCCAGGCGCCGGCCGACGCCGAGCCCCGACGGTCCGCCATCGCCGTCGAGCGACGCGTTGCAGAACGCGCAGGTGGTGTACATGGCTAGCGGCTATCCGCCACCGGATGGGGCGGCATCGAAGCGAGCCACCGACAGGTGGCTGATATCGACCTCGGTACGACCCGTCGCGAGCAGATCGCCGATGATTTCGCCGGTGATCCCCGCCAGCAGAATGCCGTTGCGGCCGTGGCCGGTGGCGTACCACAACCCGGTCACCTCGGGGTCGCTCCCCAGAATCGGGCGCCCGTCGGGCGTCACGGGCCGCAGCCCGGCCCAGGCGCGGAGGGTGGGAGCAGCGGCGATCGCGGGATACAGCTGCTCGGCGACGCTCCGGATCTGCGCGATGCCGTCGGCGGTCGTGCCCGCGTCGAAACCGGTGCGCTCCATCGTGCTGCCGAGAATCGCCTCGCGACCGCGCGGCAGCATGTACCCGTGGCCGTGATAGAGGATGACGGGCGGGAGCCCGGCCGGCCACACCGTGGCGACGAGCTGGCCGCGAACCGGCTCGACCGGGATCGAGCGGGGCAGTCCCTCAATGCGCGGAGACCAAGCCCCCGCGGCGATCACGACGTGCTCGGCGGGGACGGCGGCCCGGTCGGTGACGATGCCGGTCACCCGTCCGCCGGCGACGGCCAACCGGCGCCCCGTTTCCGGGATC
>Ga0307281_10000119_pt1 | contig 17735 bp, 13 predicted proteins | sample ER_DNA_120_FD_194486 | JGI IMG/M metagenome (GOLD analysis project Ga0307281, IMG submission 194486) | Bulk soil microbial communities from the East River watershed near Crested Butte, Colorado, United States - ER_DNA_120 | ecosystem: Environmental > Terrestrial > Soil > Floodplain | place...
CGGCGCGAGCCTGGGCGCGGTGGAGCTGACCCTCGCCCTGCACTACGTCTTCGACGCGCCGCGCGACCAGATCGTGTGGGATGTCGGACACCAGGCCTACGGGCACAAGATCATCACCGGGCGCCGAGATCGCTTCGACACGCTGCGCCAGCGCCACGGACTCTCCGGTTTCCCGAAACGCGACGAGAGCGAGTACGACACCTTCGGCGTCGCACACGCCTCGACCGCCATCAGCGCGGCACTCGGCATGGCGGTGGCGCGCGACCTCTCGGGCGAGGACTTCAAGGTGGTGGCGGTGGTGGGCGACGGTGCCCTGACCGGTGGCATGGCATTCGAAGCCATGAACAACGCCGGCATGCTGAAGAAGAACATGATCGTCGTCTTGAACGACAACAAGATGTCGATCTCGAAGAACGTGGGCGGGCTGCACCACTACCTGACACGCATCACCTCCGGGCGGGTGTACAACCACTTCCAGGCCGACGTGTGGGAACTGCTCGGACACCTCCCGCGTGGCGGCGGCAAGGCGCGCCGCGTGGCACGCAAGATCAAGGAAAGTGTGAAGACGCTGGTCATTCCCGGCGTCATCTTCGAAGAACTCGGCTTCCGCTACTTCGGACCCATCGACGGGCACGACATCGAATTCCTGGTGGAGACGTTCCAGCAGCTGAAGGACCTGGGCGGCCCCATCCTCGTGCATGCGATCACGCAGAAGGGGAAGGGCTACGACTTCACCGAGAACGATCCACTGTGCGCGCACGGCGTCACGCGCTACGACAAGGTCCCGGGAGACGTGCCCGCCAAGAAGGGGCATGCTTCGTATACGAGCGTGTACGGCAAGACCGTGCTCGAGCTGGCGCAGAAGGACGAACGCATCGTCGCCATCACGGCCGCGATGCCTGACAACACGGGCCTCACCGAGTTCGGCCGCGTGCTCCCGGATCGCATGTTCGACGTCGGCATCGCCGAGCAGCACGCCGTCACCTTTGCGGCCGGACTCGCGACGCGTGGCGTGATCCCGATGGTGACCATCTATTCCACGTTCCTGCAGCGCGCGTACGACCAGGTGATCCACGACGTCGCGATCCAGAACCTGCCCGTGCGCTTCGTGCTCGACCGCGGCGGCATCGCGGGCGAGGACGGCCCGACGCACCACGGTTCGTTCGATCTGAGTTACCTGCGCCTGGTGCCGAACTTCGTGATCATGTCGCCGAAGGACGAAAACGAGCTGCGCCACATGACGAAAACGCTCGTCGACTACGACAAAGGTCCGATCGCGATGCGCTTCCCGCGCGGCGAGGGATTCGGCCTTGCGCTCGACGCGGAACTCAAGGCGCTTCCCATCGGCAAGGCGGAAGTGATCCGCGAGGGCCGTGACATCGTGTTTTTCGCCATCGGGGCGATGGTCGCACCGTGCGTGCGCGCGGCGGAGCTGCTCCTTGCGCGTGGCATCGAGGCGGGCGTCGTGAACGCACGCTTTGTGAAGCCGCTCGATACCGCGCTCATCGACCGCCTCGCGTCCCAGGACACGCTCATCGTCACGGTGGAGGACAACGCCCTGGCGGGCGGCTTCGGCTCGGGTGTGAACGAATACCTGGTCGAACACGGTTTCGACGCGAGCGCTGTGCGCAATCTCGGCCTGCCCGACCGTTTCATCGAACACGGCGAACGCGGCGAGCTGCTCGCTGAACTCGGCCTGAGCGCCGACGCCATCGCCGACACCGCCGCGGAACTTCTCGCCGAACGCCGCCGCACCCTTCGATCCGCCGCGCGCTGACGCGGCCCGTCATGCGCGTCATCCGGAGCATATCCGCCCGTCGCGTGAACCACGTCGGGTTGGCCGCCAACGTCGAGAAGGAAGCCACGCGCGCGATCGTGCGCGACCTGATCCCGCTTTTCGCCTCGCACGGAATCCGCGTATCCCTCGACGACGAGCTCGCGCGCGAATCTTCGTTCGCGCGTGAAATCGCGGTGGGCATCAACGACGAGTGCGACGTCATCGTGGCGGTGGGCGGCGACGGAACCATCCTCAAGATCGCGGGACGCTATCTCGACCGCGAGATTCCCATCGTGGGTGTCAAGGGTGGGCGGCTCGGGTTTCTCACCGAAGCCAGTCCCGAAGCCGTGGTCGACATGCTGCAGTCGGGCCAGTTCCGCGTGCAGCGGCGCATGCGCATCAAGGGCTCCGTGCACTCGGGCGACAACGTGACTGCCAGCATCAGCGCGCTCAACGACATCGTCATCCACAGCACGGGGTATTCGCGCATGCTGGGCATGCGCGTCGAGCTGGGGGGAAAACTCCTGCGCGAGTTCTCCGCCGACGGCGTCATCATTGCGACGCCGACGGGCTCCACCGCGTATTCGCTCTCCGCGGGCGGGCCGGTGCTCGAGCCGACGCTCGGTGCGATCCTCCTGACCCCGCTCAATCCGCACACGATGAGCATGCGGCCGCTTGTGCTCGATGCCACCGAAGTCGTGCGCGTCCACCTCACCTCGGCTCCTTCCGGCGTGATGATCACGGTGGACGGGCAGTCGGGCGTGGAGATCCTGCCCGAGGGCCACATCGACGTGCGCCGCGACCCGCGTTCCACGCGCCTGATCGTGCCGCGCAGCTACGATTTCTTTTCACTCCTGCGCGAGAAGCTCTAAAGGCCGGGCATGCTGCGGCGGCTGCGCATCGAGAATCTCGCCGTCGTCGAGAGCGCCGAGCTTGAATTCCAGAGCGGCCTCAATGTCATTACGGGCTCGACCGGCGCCGGGAAATCCTTGATCGTCGGCGCGGTGAACCTGCTGCTCGGCGAAAAGGGAACGAGCGAGTTGATCCGGGTTGGGGCCGAGGAAGCGTTCGTGGCCGCGACATTCTCCACCGTGCCTCCGCTCCCGCCGGCGCTGGCCGCCTGGGCCGGCGCCAACGGCGAGATCGAGGTCACGCGCCGTCTCTCCCGCGCCGGTCGCTCGAGTGCCGCCATCAATGGCCGCGCCGTCCCGGTGCGCGAAATGCGTGCGGTCGCCTCTGCTCTGATCGAGCCGCACGGGCAGAACGAACAGTATCGCCTGCGTGATCCCGAGTCGCACGTGGACTACATCGACGCGTTCGCGCACGCCGGGGCGCAGCGGGAGGCGTATGCGCTCGCCCTTGCACGCTGGCGACGCGCGCTGGCCGAACTCGAGCGCTTCGACGCAGAGACGGCGCGCATCCGCGAGAAGAGCGAGTTGTTCGCGCATCGCCTGCAGGAGATCGACCGGATTGCCCTGCGCGCGGGGGAAAAGGCGCATCTCGAAACCTCGGCGCGCGTGATGGCCAACGCCGAGAAGATGTTTGCGGCGCTCGACGAAGCGTGCGCGCTCCTCTACGACGGCGACGGCGCGGTGGCGTCGCAGTTGGCGCACGTGCGCAAACGCATGGCACCGCTTGGGTCCGTGGATGCGCGTGTGGAAGCCATCGAGACAAAACTCGCGGAGGCGGAGTCGCTGGTGCGCGAGGCGGCCGAGGAGGCGCGCTCTCTCCGGGGCGGACTCGACTTCGAGCCCGCGGACGTGGAGCGTGTGCAGGAGCGCCTCGATGTGCTCACGCGGCTGGAGCGCCGTTACCAGTCCACCATCGAGCAGATCCTGGCGGAGCGCGAAACCTGGGCGAAGGAGCTCGACGCACTCGCCGATGCCGAGGGAAACCGCGGCGCTCTGGAAAAGGATGTCGCAACCGCGGCGTCCGCAGTTTCCGAAGCCGGAGAAAAGCTGACTGCACGGCGCCGCAGCGCGGCGAAGGCCTTTGATGAAGCCGTGAATGCGGGACTCGTGAGACTTCTGATGCGCGGCGCACGTTTCCGTACGGACATTGCGCGCGCCCTTGATCCGAACGGTGGCGTATTTGCGGACGGCGCGTGCGTCACGGTCTTCGAGAACGGACTCGACGTGGTGCGCATGCGCGTGCAGACCAACCCGGGCGAGGCGGAAGGCCCGCTAGAGACCATCGCGTCCACGGGCGAGCTTTCCCGCATCGCGCTGATCTTGAAGCCGCTCGCGGGTGGCGGCGGCAGCACACTCATCTTCGACGAGATCGACGCCGGCGTGGGCGCCGACATGGGCGACGTGCTCGCGGAGAAACTGCTTGCCCTCGCGGAGTCGCATCAAATAGTCTGCATCACGCATTTACCGCAGATCGCCGCCCGCGGACACCACCACCTCGTCGTTGTGAAAGAAAATGTGAAGGACCGCACGCGGGTTCGTGTAAGCGCTGCCGAAGGCGATGATCGCATGCGCGAGATAGCGCGCATGCTGGGCGGCAGTGAAGGAAGCGAGCAGCGGACCGCGCTCGCGCGCGAGTTGCTGAACTGTCCAGTAGCACCGACACCTGTGTCGGAACTGCCGGATGACGTGAAGACACGATCTCGTCAAACTCGATTGCGCCCGTAGCTCAGCTGGATAGAGCACTAGCCTCCGGAGCTAGGGGTCGCAGGTTCGAATCCTGCCGGGCGCACCACTAATTTCGTATGCTGCGCTGGTTCTTTTTCATCATCCTCGCCGTGTGGGTCACGCGGCTCTTCCAGGCGCGCCGGCCGGCCCCGCGGGAGCCCCGCGTGTCGGACTTTCACCCGGCGGCTGGTGCCGGAGACCCATCACCGGCCCCCGGTCCCGAGGACGGGGCGGCATTTTCGTCCGGGGAGATCGTCGAGGGCGAGTTCGAGGAGATCAAGGACCCGCCCCGGCCATGACCGCCCGGCGCTCGATCCGGCAGCGTTCGGCTCTCCCGGCCACCCCCCGGAGCACCCGGGAGAGGCGGGAGCTGGTGGTGTCCTTCTCGATCGTCGCGCTTCTCCAGCTCGGCATCGCCGTGGCCCTCGTGGTTTCCGCCCTGCAGACCTACCAGATGTGGCGCGAGGGCGTTCCCTACATCCCCCGGGACGTGGCCCGGGTGGTGCCGGCGTCGTTCCTGCTCGGGGCCCTGATGGCCCTGTTTGCCGCGAGTCGCTCCCTCCGTCGTGTGCGGGCCATCCACCGCACCCCGATCGACCCGGGCCCGGACGCTTGATCGCCGGCCAGTCCGGGAGTTAAGGGAAAGTCTTTCTTCGAGTTAAGTCCGCCAATGGCATGCGACTTGCATTTTCACACATGCCCGTTGTCGCCGCTTGCCGGCGCTTCAGGTAAACACTCATACGATCGGGCCATACGTCTGCCATGAAAAAGATTCTCCGCTACGGTGACGTGCTCTTCTCGACCCTGTCCGAGATCACGAGCCTCATTGTGGCCGGCCATGACAAGCGCATGATCTTCCGCAAGGTCCTGGACTGTGCACTCCAGGTCATCGACGCGGACACCATCCACCTCTTCGAGGTGGAGGGGGAGATCGTGTCCAAGTACACGGTCGAGCGTGGTAAGGAGATGAAGTCCGAGGTTGTCGGCGACGCCGGCGCTTTCGTGGGCTGGATGGTGCGCGAAACCGAAGCGGACCCCTTCCAGCCCGGGCGCGAGCTCGGCTTCGACGTTCCGCTCCTCGCGGACAGCCTCGGCGGTGACCTGAGCCGCGTGATCATCAGCGCGCCGCTCATCGCCAAGCGCTCGATGTTCGGCCTCCTGGTGGCCATCCGCAGCGAGGGCGGCATCAGCGCCCCCCAGGACGTGCGCCTGCTGACACTCCTGGCCAACCAGACCGCCATCGCGCTCGAGAACGCGCTGCTCTATCAGCACCTCGAGAAGGAAGCCGTCACGGACGGTTTGACGGGCGTGTTCAACTATCGTTACTTGATCTCTTCGCTGGAGAACGAGGTCAAACGCGCGCGCCGCTTCAAGCAGACCTTTTCCTTCGTGATGCTGGACGTGGACAATCTCAAGATCCACAACGACCGCCACGGGCACATCAGCGGCAGCCAGGTGCTCAAGGAGATCGCCGGCATCATCAAGGCAAGCTGCCGCGAGATCGACTTCGTGAGCAAGTACGGCGGGGACGAATTCGGCGTGGTGCTGCCGCAGACCAGGCTGGCCGGCGCGTCCAAGGTGACCCAGCGCGTGCTCGACAGTGTGCGTGAGCACCACTTCGAGGGCACGCGCGCGGAGACCATCACGTGCAGCGCCGGCATTTCCTCGTTTCCGCGGGATGGAAATACACCGCGCGAGATCATCGACGCCGCGGACAAGGCGCTCTACCAGGCCAAGCGAGCGGGCAAGAACACCGTCGTCACCACCGAGGAACTCATCGAGGAAATGGCGTAAAGGGGCCGCCGGAAAGCCCGAAATTGAGGGCTTGTCCGGAGCGCACCCGTCCGTTTAGGCTGACGTCGCTTCCCATAGAAAGGTTTTTCCATGTCATTGATCGAGAAAATTCGTTCCCGCCAGGCAACTGTCGGCGTGATCGGGCTCGGATACGTCGGCCTGCCGCTGGCGGCGGAGCTCTCGCGCGCGGGTTACCACGTCATCGGCTTCGACGTGATCGCCGAAAAAGTCGATCGCGTCAACGCGGCCGACAGCTATATCAAGGATGTGGCGTCGGAGACGCTCAAGCCGCTGGTGAAGAGCGGGCACCTGGTGGCCACGGGGGATTTCGCGCGCCTTGGCGAGTGCGACACGGTCGAGATCTGCGTGCCCACGCCGCTGCGCAAGACCAGGGACCCCGACATCTCCTACATCGTCGCGTCGGTGGAACAGATCGCGAAGTACAAGCACCCCGGCATGCTGGTGGTGCTCGAGTCCACCACCTACCCGGGCACGACCGAAGAAGTGATTCTTCCCATGCTGCAGGACGAGAAGTTCCGCATCGGGAAGGAATTTCATCTCGCGTTCTCGCCCGAGCGCGTCGATCCGGGCAACCCGCGCTACAACACCAGCAACATTCCGAAGGTGGTCGGCGGCGTGACGCCGGCCTGCACGGAAGTGGCGGTGGCACTCTACTCGTCGGCCCTGGCCACGGTGGTGCCGGTGTCGAATGCGCGCGTCGCCGAAACGGTGAAGCTGCTCGAAAACACCTTTCGCAGCGTGAACATCGGTCTCGTGAACGAGATCGCGCTCATGTGCAACAAGATGGACATCGACGTGTGGGAAGTGATCCGCGCCGCAGCCACCAAGCCGTTCGGCTTCATGCCGTTCTATCCCGGCCCGGGACTCGGCGGCCATTGCATTCCCATCGATCCGTTCTATCTCTCGTGGAAGGCGAAGCAGTCCGGATTCGAGGCCCGTTTCATCGAGCTGGCCGGACAGGTCAACGGGTCCATGCCCGAGTACGTGGTCGCGCGCGTCGTGGACGCGCTGAACCAGAAGAAACGCGCCCTGAACGGGTCACGCGTGCTGGTGATGGGCGTCTCGTACAAGGCGAACATCGACGACGTGCGCGAGTCGCCCGCCATCGACGTGATGCGCCTCCTGCGCCGGCACGGCGCCGATGTGGTCTATCACGACCGCTGGGCCAACGCGCACGACCACGAGCTTGTCGAGGCGGGCGTGCCCCCGGTGGAGCTCACGCAGAAGGTTATTTCGGGCTGCGACTGCGCCGTGATCGTCACCGGCCACGAAAACGTGGACTACAAACTGCTGCTCGAGCACATTCCGGTGGTTGTCGACACGCGCAACGTTTACAGCGGCGTGAACTCCGACAAGATCGTCCGCCTGTAACCAGACAGAAGGGAAGCGATGGCGACTTATCTCGTCACCGGGGGCGCCGGGTTTATCGGCTCCAATATCGTCGACGAACTCCTGCGCCGCGGACAGCGTGTGCGCGTGCTGGACAATTTCTCCACCGGGCGCGAGGAGAATGTGGCGGAGTTCGAGTCGCGCGTGGAGTTGATCCGCGGCGACGTGCGCGACGAAGACGCGGTGGACCGTGCGGTGCAGGGCGCCGACTACGTGCTGCACCAGGCGGCGCTGGCGTCGGTGCCGCGCTCGATCGCGGATCCCACCGCGAACAACCAGGTCAACACGCAGGGCACGCTCAACGTGCTGATCGCGGCGAAGCACCACGGCGTCAGGCGCGTGGTGTATGCCTCCTCGTCGTCGGTATACGGCGACAGCCAGGAGCTGCCCAAGGTCGAGACCATGACGCCGAATCCGAAGTCACCCTATGCGGTGGCCAAGCTGGCCGCGGAGTACTACTGCCGCGTGTACGGCGAGCTGCACGGGCTGGCCACGGTGTCGCTCCGGTATTTCAACGTATTCGGGCCGCGCCAGGATCCGGGATCCCAGTACAGCGCGGTGATTCCGCTGTTCGTGAAAGCGTTGCTGGAAGGACGTGCGCCGCATATCCACGGCGATGGGGAGCAATCGCGTGATTTCACCTTCATCTCCAACGTCGTGAATGCGAATCTGCTGGCCTGCGAGGCGAACGTGACCGGCGCCCGCGTGTATAACATTGCCTGCGGCGGGCGCTATACGCTGAACCAGCTCTTCGCGGCGCTCCGCGACCGCATCGGCTCCCGCGTGGAGCCTGTGTACGGCCCCGCGCGCCCCGGCGATGTGAAACACTCCATGGCGGACATCGGGCGTATTCAGAAAGATCTCGGTTATCACGTCGGCGTGTCCTTCGAGGAAGGCATTGACCGCACCGTCCAGTGGTATCAGACAGTCGGCCTGAAGAGCCTGGGCTGACGGAGGTAGACACTTGAATTCCTTCCTGCAATGGATGTCCACCCCGGCGGGCCGGGTGCTCGTGGTCATGGTCTCGCTGGTCTACGCGACCGCCGCGCTCAGTCCCGGCGTCGCGCACGCACAGTCGGCCCGGCCGGACAACCAGACCTCGCCGCTCGGCTCGGAGTATCGCGTCGGGCCCGGCGATCACATCTACCTCTCGGTGCCGCAGCGTCCGGACCTGAACCGCCAGCTCGCGGTGGGCGACGACGGCAACGTCAATCTGCCGCTGGTGGGCAACGTCGCCGTGCGCGGTCTCAACAAGGTGGAGATCGAGGCCAAGCTCCTGCAGTCGCTGCGTGAGTACTACCCGAGTGTCAACCGCGTCGAGATCACCGTCTCGCAGGCGATGAGCAACGTGATCTTCGTTTCCGGTGAAGTTCGCTTCCCCGGCAAGTATTCGTTTCCCGAGGGTAATGTGAACCTGTGGGAGGCCATCCGCGAAGCCGGTGGCCCGTCGCCGACGGCCACGCTGAGCAGCGTGCGCGTGGTGCAGGACCGCGCGCGCGGTGGCACCAGCCAGCTCGTCGACGTGCAGTCGGCCATCGAGAATGGAACCGTGCAGACGCTCCCCATTCTGCGCCCCGGCGACACCGTGATTGTTCCGGGCGCAGAGGAAACTTACACCGGTACGGCGGGTGTCAACGTCACCGGCGCCGTCATCAAGCCCGGCAACTACCGGCTGACCGGCCGCGGTGATCTCGTGGGTGCCATTCTCATGGCGGGCGGGCCGAGCGACCGGGGCAACATGTCCAACGTGCACCTGATCCGGCCGGACAACGACGGAAAAGCGGAGACGATCAAGATCGACGTGAACAAGTTCCTCAAGAGCGGCCACATGGACAGCAATCCGAAGCTCAAGCCCGGTGACACGGTGACCGTGGAGAACAAGAGCTTCAGCGGCCGCGACGTCAGCATTATCCTGAGTTTCATGACGGCACTGGGCACGTTGGTGCTCCTGTACTATACGATTCAGAACCAGGCCAGCACATCGAGCAATAACTGATCGAACCGCCGCGCGGTAGCAGTGTGCGCAACATTACTCAACCAAAAGATCAAGATCCCGGGTTTCACCTGGACCTCGGGAACTACGCGCGCATCCTGTGGCGGAAGAAGTACTATCTCCTGATCCCGCTCGCCATCGCGTTTATCGTCGCGTCCGTCGGCGTGCGCTTCCTGGTTCCCGAATATGAAGCGAGCTCGCTGATTCGCATCGGTAATCCCGCCAGCGTCAGCACCGACGTCGACCAGTTCGTCGCGGGCCGCGGCCGCAGCCGCGACGAGAAGACCAAGAAGCAGCTGGAAGCCGACGTCCTCGGGAGCAATTTTCTCGACGAGCTGATCAAGAAGCTCGGCATCGACCGCGACCCCGTGGTCATCGCGAAAGCGCAGCTCCAGCACGAAAACTATCCCGCCATCTCGACCGAGGAGTTCGTCTTTCGCCGGTTGCGCGACTTCCTGAAGAAGAGAATCAGGATCGACGACGAGGGTCCGGCGCTGTTCCGGATCTCGTATGCCGACCCCAATCCCGACGCGTGTTACGTCATCTCCGACGCCATTACGCAGCTCTACATCGACGTGCAGCGCCGCCAGACCATCCAGGGCCTGGGGAACGTGCAGGCGTTCAGCGACGAACAGCTCACGCTCTCGAAGGAGCGCCTCGACAAGGCCGAGAACGACCTGGCCGCTTTCCAGGAGAGGATCGCTTCGCGCGGCGCGGAGGCCAATCCGGTCAACGACAAGAACGTCGCCGTCTCGGAGAAAGTCCGTAACGACCTCGACCTCACCGTGCGCGCCTCCGAGTCCACCCTCGACAAGATCCGCGCGCGCATTTCGAGCGCACTGGGCTCAATGCCGTCGGGTGACGCGATCTGGCGCGACCCTGAAATGGCGAAGCTCGTGAACGAGCTCGGTGTCCGCCGCGAGAACGAGCTCCTGACCGAGCTCGGCAGCGACTCGCGCCGGAGCGATCCCGATCTCGACCCCATCATCGCCACGCAGCAGGCCCTGCAGCGACGCCTGCAGCAGATAGCACTCGATGCGTATCCGACCGTGACGTCGGACTACCGGCCGCTGCTCGTCGAGTACTTCTACCAGCAGAGCGAAGCCAAGGCATACCGCCGCAAGCTCCAGGTCCTCGATACGTATCTCAGCCAGTTCCGCTCGCAGGTCGCACTCGCGCCCCAGCAGGACACCGAGCTCCAGCGCCTGAAGGACGAGGTGGAGCGCAACCGGACACTGTACAACCAGTTCAAGGAGTCGAAGAACGACGCCAGCATCAGCGTGGACGCCGTGAACAATCCGACCCTTGGTACAACCGTGCTGGTGATCGAGGCGCCGGCCAAGCCGGTGGCACCGGTGCGTCCTGACAAGGCCAAGATTCTCGTGCTGTGCTTCCTGTTCGGCGCCACGGTGGGCGCGGCGGGGCTGCTCCTGACCGAGTTCACGGATTCGTCCTACCGCAGCGTGGAGGACGTGGAGCGCCAGCTCGGCCTGCGCGTGCTCGGCACCATTCCGCGCGTGGGCAACACGCGCTGGGTAGCGGAATCGTCGCGCAAGCGCACCGTCGTCTGGGTGGCGGTGTGCGTGACCTTCGTGGGCGTGTTCATCTCCGCGTTCTATTTCTACGGCAAGTCGTCGAAGGAGCACCTGATTGACCTGGGTCCGTCGATATCGACCAGGACGGAGGCGCCGCAACCATGAAGCAGACCCGCAAGCCGGCCCGCGATCCCCGGAGCCAGCTCATCTTCGACAACTACGACAGCGAGTCGCCGGTGGCCACCGAGCTGCGTCGCATCTACCACAATGCCAAGCGCAGCACCGACGGGCGGCACTACAAATCGTTCCTGATCACCAGCTCGAGCCGGGGCGAAGGGAAGAGCACCATATCGAGCTGGCTGGCGCTCACCATCGGGCAGTTTCCCACCAAGAAGGTGGTCTACATCGACGCCGACCTGCGCCGTCCGCGTGCGCACAAGCTCTTCGGCCTCGACAACCGTCTCGGTCTCAAGGACTGCCTCGCGGACAACATCGATCCTATGGAAGTGATCAAGAAGACGCCGCTGCCGAACCTGGGTGTGGTGACGGCGGGGGATCGCATCCCGGAGCCGGGGCGGCTCTTCGAGAGCGAGCACCTGCGCGAGGTCTTGAACAAGCTCGAGTTCTACTACGACATCGTGATCGTCGACAGCCCGCCCGTGCTGCCGGTCAGCGACACGCTCTTCCTGGGCTCCGAAGTCGAGGCGACCATCCTGGTGGTCCTGGCCGGTGTCACGCCGCGCGAGGTGGTGCAGCGCACCAAGAACGTGCTGGAAGATTCGCGCACCAACATCATCGGCGTCGTGCTCAACAACGCCACCCACGTACTGCCGTACTTCTACGACTACAAGTACTACGGCTACACCGCGAAGGACGCGTGAGCACCGCCGACCGCAGAGGCCGGCAGCGCGTCCTCGTGTTGACCGGGATTTTTCCCAACCGGAGCAATCCGACCTGGGGGATCCACGTGTTCCAGAACGTACGTGCGCTGGCCGCGCACGCCGACGTGCGCGTGGTGGCAACGGTGCCCTGGGTGCCGGGCGTGCTCGCGCGTGGACGCTACCGCGCCTACACGCATGTTCCTCACGACGACGTCTGGGAGGGGATCCATGTCACCTATCCGCGTTTCGTCCTGGTGCCGAAGGTTGCGCGCTTTCTTCACGGATATGAGTATTTTCTATCCATCCGTCGCAGCGTCGCGCGCGTCGCGCGCGAATTTCGTCCCGACGTGATTCTGGCGTATTTCGCGTATCCCTATGGATTCGCGGCCGTGCGGTTCGGGCGAATGTTCCGTCTCCCGGTGGTGATAAGCTGTCGCGGTAGCGACATCAATCATATGTCTCAGCCACGCCTGCAGGGTCGCATGATCGTCTCATCATTGCGCGCCTGTCGGCGCGTATTCGTGATGAGCGAGGAGATGCGCACGCGCGTGCTCAACTGGGGACTCGATCCCGCGCGCGTCGACGTGGTCTCCAACGGCGTGGATGCGTCGCGCTTCCGCCCGGCGGACCGCGCGCAGGCTCGGGCCGAACTCCGCATTGCTCCTGACGCGCGCGTCGTGGTGTGCGTGAGCCGGCTGAGCCACGAGAAGGGAATTGATGTGCTGATTGACGCCATGGCGCAGATTGACGATCCGTCCGTTCGTCTTTACCTGATTGGAGACGGCGCGGAGCGCTCTGCCCTTGCAGCGCGCGCCGTGTCGGCGCGCGTATCCGGGCGCGTCGTGTTCCCTCTCACGCGGCCGCACGATGAGATCCCGCGCTGGCTGGCGGCCGCCGATGTGGCCGTGCTGCCCAGCCACGCGGAAGGAATGCCGAATGCGGTGCTCGAAGCGCTCTCCTGCGGGAGGCCCATGGTCGCGACCGCCGTCGGGGGCACGCGCGAGCTCGTCCACGATGCCGCGCTGGGGACACTGGTGCCGCCCGGCGACGCCGGGTCGCTGGCCACCGCGCTGCGCGCGGCATTAGCACGGACGTGGGACGAGCAGGCAATCGCCGCATCGGTGGCCGAGCGAACGTGGGATGCGGTGGGAAATCGCACCGCGCGACTTCTCGCGTCACCGGTCGCGCGCGAAATGGGGGAGCACAATTCATGGACCGCCGGGACTCGATAACGCTCGAAGAGCATCCGAGCGCGCACGGGAAGAAATCCCTGCGCAATCTGGCCGATCTGCGCCGCCACTACGACGTGGAGCGCGCGCTCGGCGACCGCCTGCGCACGTGCCCGCCCGCGGAGCGCCGCGCGTTGTATGGAGAGATCTACAACGAGCTCTTCGCGCGCGTGCCGGACCACCCGCAGCTCACGCGCAAGGTGTCGCCCGAGCGCTCACGGCAGAAGTACCTGGCCGAGTTCCGCCTGATCAACAAGTTCATCACGCCGGACACGGAATTCCTCGAAGTAGGTGCGGGCGACTGCGCGCTCTCGCTGCACGTGGCGAAACACGCGCGCCGCGTGACCGCGATCGACGTCTCCAACACCATTCTCAAAGACATCGCCGCGCCGTCCAACGTGCGCCTGCTCGTGTTCGACGGCTGCGATATCCCGGTGGAACCGGGCACGATCGACGTGGCGTACAGTAACCAGGTGATCGAGCACCTGCATCCCGAGGACGCGGCAGTGCAGGTGGCGAGCATTCTGCGTGCGCTCAAGCCCGGCGGCTGTTACGTTTGCGTGACTCCCAACCGCTTGAACGGCCCGCACGACATCTCCATGTTCTTCGACACGGTGGCCACCGGGCTGCACATGAAGGAGTACACGTACCGCGAGCTGGACTGCTTCTTCCGCGGCCTGGGCTTCGACCAGACCCGCGCGTGCATCGGCGTGAAGGGGCATTTCGCCGCGCTGCCGGTCTGGTGCGCGGGCATGGTCGAATCCACGCTTTCCATCCTGCCCCCGCGCATGCGCGTCGCCATCGGGCGCACGCCGCTTTTCGAAAAGCTGCTGATCATCCGCTTCGTTGCCCGCCGTCCGCGCGCGCATACATGAAAGAGCGCGGCACGGGACTCGTCATCGGCCACGTCGTGTTGAGCCTCGACGTGGGCGGCCTCGAGCGCGTGGTGGCCACGCTGGCGCGTGCGCAGCGCGAAGCGGGCGCGCGCGTGGCCGTGTACTGTCTCGATCGTGGCGGGGCACTGGCCGGTCCGCTGCCGGCCGCGGGTGTGCCCGTGCACACCGTCGGGCGGGGCGGACGCGGTTTCGACGTGGGTGCAATGTTGCGCCTCGCGCGCATGCTGCGCGCCCACGGCGTGCGCGTGGTCCATTGCCACAACCACGGGGCACTGGTGTCCGGCGCGCTCGCGGCGCGTCTCGTGCCCGGCACACGCGTGGTGTACACGGTGCACGGCGCGATCACGTCCGCCCGGCGCTCGACCTCGCGCTTTCTTCGCCTCGGTCTCGTGCACGACGTCGTATTCGTCTCCGCGCACGCGCGCAACGTGGGACGACAGGCCGGCCTTGCCACCGACGACCACGTGCACACCATCGTGAACGGCGTCGATCTCACCGCGTTCACGTCCGGGAAGGGTGACGGCCGGCGTATCCGGCACGAGCACGGAATCCCGGACCATGCGCCCGTGTGCGGCATCGTCGCGCGACTGACCGAGGCCAAAGATCATCGGACCCTGTTCGCGGCGATGGTGATCGCGCGCGAAACATATCCGGCCCTTCATTGTCTCGTGGTGGGCGACGGGGAACTGCGCGACGAACTGGAGCGCGATGCCGCCGCACGCGGGCTCTCGGGCGTGGTTCATTTCACCGGAGCACGGGACAACATCCGGGATTACCTGGACGCGATGGATGTGTACGTCCTCTCGTCGGTGACCGAGGGGCTCGCGATGACGCTGTTGGAAGCGATGGCGGCCGCGCGGCCCGTGGTCGCGACGCGCGTGGGCGGCAATCCGGAAGTGGTTGAAGACGGTGTCACGGGACGCCTGGTCGCGCCGTCCGATCCCTCCGCACTCGCAGGTGCGATCGTGTCGGTGCTCAACCAGCCGGACGCGGCGCGGGCCATGGGTGACGCCGGCCGGGTTCGCGCTGGGCGCCGCTTCGGATTGGACGCCATGGTGCGCCAGTATCAAGCAGTGTATGAAGCCACGGCCGCTGGCGCTTTTGACAAACAGACTTAAAGCGTTTGCTCTTGAGCGCCCGGCGTTTCTGTTCTGGATACACGAGGCGTCCTCACGCCATTTCCGGCATTGTTTCGTTGCGCGGGCCTGCCCATCGTGGCATCCTCCGGCCGGCCCCAAGCCCGTCGTGATCACCGGGTACCCGGCGGATTGCTTTTTGCATGAGCCGGTTCCGCAGCGTCCACGAAAGCGCGATGTTCCGGCTCCGCCTGTCCGGCGGAGACCGTTCTGCTCAATTCGATTTTGTCCTGTGAGGAGGCGCCGTATGCCATGCATTCATCGCTCGAGCTTTGCAGCCGGTGCATTGCTGGCCGTGGCACTCGCAACCGGCACCGCCGGCGCGGCACCGGCCGGAAAAGTGTCATTTCTTTCACCGGCGCCCAACCAGAAACTTGCCGGCCGCGTCGAACTGTCCGTGGGTGCCCCGGCCGGCGTGGCGTCGGTCGAGTTCATGCTCGATAAAACATCGCTGGGCCCGCGCGTGACCGCGGCGCCCTTTCGCATCGCGCTGGACGCGGGCGCATATCCCCAGGGCTTCTACACGCTGACAGCGGTCGCGCGCGACGCCGCGGGCAACGTGGTGGATTCGCCGGCCGTCACCGTGTTCACGCAGAAGAGCGCCACCGTGAGCGGCATTCCCTCCGCGCACCCGCGCATCTACCTGGTGAACGGGCGGCTCGAGGAGCTGCGCGACCTCGCGTGCTTCGATTCCAACGGCACTCCCATCCCCGGTTGCACGCGCAGCAAGCAGGCCGCGCGCTTCATATCCTTCATGACCAACACGCCGCAGAAGGCGGAGACCTGGGATTGGGCGCTCCTCTATATGATCAACGGCGACGAGGCCGCGGCTGCGAAGGCCATCCAGGGCGTCGACGCGATCGTGGCGTGCGGCTGGCAGTGCATGGCGCAGTCGCACAGCCATTTCCTCTACGTGCGCGACTACATGCGCAACGTCGCACTCGTGTACGACTGGCTCTACGACAAGCTCACGCCCCAGCAACGGCACGCCTACATCGAATACATGAACCTGATTCTGTTCCTCACCTGGAACGAGACGCCGGAAGCGAACGCCATCTACGACACCGCCGACTGGATGACGTCGAATCCGATGAACAACTTCTATTACGCGTACCTCTTGGGCACGGCCTACGCGGCCCTGGCCACCGACGGGGAGAACTTCGGCACCTTCGACTACAACGGCGTCACGCACACGTGTTACTACCTGATGGACGCGCGCGACATCAATTCGGAGCGCTTCACCGACCTCTACACATTCCTGCTCGCGAAGATCAACGAGCAGATGCTCCCGTCACTTGATACGCGCGGCAAGGGCGGCGGCTGGTTCGAAGGCGAGAACTATGGCAACGCGTCCAAGCGCCACCTGTGCGACACGCTGTTGTTGCTCAAGCAGACCACGGGACTCGACCTCTTCAACAACCCGTCGCACCCGTTCTGCCGCCAGGCGTTCTACTACGAGCTGTATTCCATCCAGCCCGGTGACGCGGTGCTGTATCCGGGTGGCGACCAGCCCAGCATCGCGCAGGCGCCGGTGCGCGGCTACAACCGCGACTTCATCCTTCTCATCGCCGAGGGGATGAAGGGAACCGTGGAGAGCGAGTATGCACAGTACTGGTGCAACCACGTCCTCACCAACATGGACGACATCGAGGTCATGGTCGCATTCGACTTCCTCCTGTATCACCCGGAATATCCCGAGCGGAACCACAAGCTGTTCCTGCCCACCAACTATCTCGCGGAGGCATCGGGCTGGGTGCACAGCCGCTCCGACTGGTCTCCCACGGCGACCTCGGTGGTGATGGTGAGCACGGACCGCATCGAGGGCCACCAGCACCGCGACCAGAATGCGTTCGTCATCTACAAGGGCAGCGATCCGACCGCGGGTTACTACGGCTGGCTGATGACGGAGGGGACGCCGTATTCGAACAACGTCGCCGACGACACCTGGGAGCACAACACCATCGTCGTGAACGACACCGAGCAGCGCTTTGGAAACGGCACCGGCAAGATTCTCAAGTACGACGCCGAGCCGGGCTATGTGTACGCGGTGGGCGACGCGGCGGATGCCTATTACACGAACCCGGGCCATTACGGCCACGGCACCACCAAGATGCTCAAGGTCTACCAGCGCGAGCTGGTCCACATCCTGCCCAACTGCATCGCGGTGTTCGACCGCATCGTGCCGGCGGCCGGCTTCGAGAGCGCGGTGGTGAAGAGTCTCTTCCACTATCCGCTGGCGCAGCCCGCGGCAGCGGGCGATCTGATCACGGAAACGCGCGGCGCGGCCCGCATGTTTCAGAAGATCATCCTTCCCGCTACCCCCGCGCTCAACTGGCACGATGAAGCGCCGGAAGGAACCGACGTGTGGCGCCTCGAGCTGAGCGACGCGACGGTGCATCCGAGCTACCTGTTCATGAACGTGTTCCAGTCCAGCAACAGCACGGTGGC
>Ga0307281_10000120_pt1 | contig 17726 bp, 13 predicted proteins | sample ER_DNA_120_FD_194486 | JGI IMG/M metagenome (GOLD analysis project Ga0307281, IMG submission 194486) | Bulk soil microbial communities from the East River watershed near Crested Butte, Colorado, United States - ER_DNA_120 | ecosystem: Environmental > Terrestrial > Soil > Floodplain | place...
AGGCGCCCTGTCGGATCGCGCCGCAGGATCTCAGCCCACACTGCCAACGTCGGCGCGTTCAGTTTCATCGCCCGGCCCAAATATCCGTACGTGCGGTAGCCGCGGCGGTCCTCCGGCGCCTTCACGATCGGCGGGTACGCCTCGCCAGGGTCGTAGCTCAGCAGGGCCGGCAGGCGCAGCACGCGCGTGCGGTAGCGGTCCTCGTGCTCGGGCGGCAGAGACACGGCATCGGCCAGCAGGTAGTCCATCGCCGCGATGCCGGTCCCGCTGCCGTAACCCCAGCCGCTGATCTGGACCGGCGCCGGCTTGCGGGCGAACGTCAGCAGCCGGTGGCCCCGAGAGACGCCGGCCAGATCCACCAGGATGTCGATGCCATCCTCACGGATGATCGCTGCCAGCTCGTCCTCTGGCACGTCGGCGACCTCGGCCCAGAGCGAGGCGTGCTCCTTGAAGACCTCGGAGGCCGCGTCATGCCGCCGGGCCGTCGAGTACAGCGCCACCTCGACCGCGTCGGGGTCGTGCCCGAGGATCACGTTCCGAGTCGCCATCGCCGATGAATGGTCGTTGAAGTCGCCGCTCACGTAGCCGACGCGCAGCCGTGAGCCGTGGCCGATGTCGCGCTCGTGCGGCGATGCCGCCAGGGTCAGCGGCAAGCAGCACGCACGATCGAACGCCGCACGGGTCTCTTTGAGTAGGTCGGGCGTCAGGTGCGGGTGCAAGTCCAGCGTGAAAATCAAGTTAGCCCAGGCATCGAGATAGTCGGGTTCGAGCGCCACGGCTCGGCGGTAGGTCGAGAGTGCCGCGTCGTGCTCGAGCATTTCCGAGTAGCAAACCCCAAGGTTGTGCTGCACCCGGCTGTGCGGGTGCAGCGTGGCCGCCCGTGCGAGCAGGGAGGCCGCCATCTCCAGGTCGCCGCGATCGTGCGCCAGCAGCCCGAGGATGTGCAGCCCGTGTGGGTTCGCAGGGTCGGCCAACAACACCGCGCCGTACAGGGTCTCGGCGGTGTCACGGTCGCCCGTGCGGTAGGCTGTCATCGCCTGTGCCAGCAGCGTCTCGACGTGCTGTGGGGCTTCCGCGATCATGCGGCCTCCAGGGCCTTGCGCAGGTTAGCGAGCGCGCGGTCTTGCAGTTTCTTGGTCCCGTTCGCGCTTGAGATATGCCCCAGATCCTGGTGCATACGATCCTCGTAGTACCGCCCCACGATGACCATCCGCTGCTTGGCGGGCAGCGTCGCTATGGCGTCATCGATCTCAAGATGACGATCGAGCTCGTCCCATCGCAGCGTGTACGACGCACGCCCGCCGTACCCATCCACCAGGACGGTGGTCGGTCGACGGATCCGCCAGTAGTCCACCAGACGGTTATGCGCGATGCGGTAGAGCCACTTGTGGATCGGCACGCCGTCGCGCTCGTGGTAGGTCTCGCGCTTGGCCCAGACGCGGGCAAACACGTCGGCAGCGAGATCCTCGGCCATCTCCCAGTCGTCACCCAGACGGCGCCGGAAGTAGGCGCAGACGGCTGCGTGGTAGGTGGCGTAGACCTCGGCCACGTCCAGACTCATACGCCCCCCTTCAGCGCACGCTTGAGCCGGTACCAGTTGTCGAATGTCGTGATGTACATGGGGTCCGGGGATGATTCAGCAATGAGCCGCTCGGCCGCCTCCAGCGCCCCGATGATCTTCGGCATGCTGAGCCAGGGGCACTCGGGGGCGTGGCCGTCCCACTCCGGATAGCCGCCGATGGCCTCGCCGCAGACCCGACAGTAGCGCGCGCCACCCTCCTCCTCGAGTGGATGGATGGGCAGCAACTTTCGCGCATCCTCCAGCAGACTCATACAGCCATCCCCACCCTCGTCGGCGTATGCCAGAAGTCCTCGCCGAGCCCGTACTGCTGGGCCAGGGCGAAATCGGAGGAGGATACGCCAATCTGGTACAATTGACGCGACAAAGCCCGCATGATGGTTGCACACCATGCGGGCCGAGCACCAGACCGATGGAGGGTCCGATGCCCCAGAAGCGTACCATAGCGCCCGGTGACCGTTTTGGCCGTTGGCTCATTCTGGAACGAGATTACTCTCGCCCTTCGAGCCACGGGCACCACTGGATCTGCCGCTGCGAGTGTGGCACGATCCGAACCGTTCACAGTCCGCGCCTCCACTCTGGCGAATCGCTGTCCTGCGGGTGTCTCGCTCGTGAGTTGATCGCTGAGCGAAATAGAAGTCACGGGCAGAAATACACCCCCGAATATCGTGCCTGGAGCGCAATGTGGACACGCTGCACCAACCCGAACAGCGCGAGTTATTCTCGGTACGGTGGACGGGGCATCGATGTTGACCCACTTTGGCGTACTTTTGAGCAATTCTTGTCTGACATGGGGAAGCGCCCCGGCCCGGGGTATTCCCTTGACCGCATCGACAACAACGGCCCTTACAGCCCCAAAAACTGCCGATGGGCGACGCAAACTCAGCAGGCCAGGAACACGAGTCGGAACGTTCTGCTGACGTTCCAGGGGCAGACCATGAACGCTATCGACTGGGCAGAGCGTATCGGGCTGCGCCAAGACACACTGCTGCACCGTCTCCGTAAGGGATGGAGTACCGAAAAAGCCCTCACGATGACGGCTCGTCCGTGGCGCGCAACTACGCATTGACCAACGACCTCCCCGGTGTACGCCAGAAATCTTCCTCTAACCCATTCTGTACGGCGAGTTGGTACATCTGATCGTCCATTCGCCAAGGCGGGGTATTGAGAAGCCGGTGCTTCAGCATCGCCAGCGGCTCGCCGCCCCCGCCGTTCGGGTCAATCGGCGCCTGCTGGGGCACCTGAATCTGGGGCTGTTGCGGAGGCAAACCTGTCACCTGATCCGTGATAGTGAGCGGAGCCGGCGCGGGTGGCGCGTTCTCGCCCGCACCGATCAGCGTCCCTGCTGGAGCCCCCGGCTGGTACTTGGCCATCACAGCCAGGTCCGGGGCAGCGGGCACCGCACTCTGAGGCTGCAAACGCGGGTCATTCGGTCCCGTCAGCGGCAGATCGTTCGGCGCTGGCCCCCCACGCACCCGCGGATCATCCGGTGCTGCCAACGGAGGCTCGGCTGGCGACGGTCCACCGCGCAAGCGCGGGTCATCCGGGCCGGTGAGCGGCGCCGGTGCGACCGCCGTGGGCAGCGGTCGGTTCGTGTCCACGGGAGCCGTGGCGCCGGACGGGGCGACCGCCGTGCTGCCATCAGGCGAGATGCTGACGTTGCCCGTGTCCACGGCTGGCGTGCCGGTCGGACCGGCGATCAGGCTCGGCGGGGATGCAGGAGCCGCTGCCGGCGGCTGGCCCGATGCACCATTGGTCGATGAGGCGGGCGTGTACTCGCGGGGGACGCCGCCGGCGTCGGTCGTGTTCGAAATGCCGTCGATGTGATCCTGGAGCTGCCCGACCACGTCCTGACGCTGCTGCTCGACGGCCTGCGGGTTGCCGGGATTGGCGATCCTGATCGACGGACCGGACGACGGGGCTGGCGGCGCGTCCAGTCCGTTGCTGGCACGGCTCCGCTCGATGATACTCCGCGTGTCGGTCGGGCTCGTCTTGATGTCGTTGATGCCGGATCGGGCCATGTTGATCGACTGCAAGCCCAGGATCGCGGCGAACGCCTTGCCGCCGAGATCCGAGCCCGGCGGCAGTTTGTCGTTGATCGAGAGCGCGAAGTTGAGCGCTTGCCCCATGCCCGTACTCAGGTACGACAGACGGCTCTGGGCCATGTTGACGTTCGCGTTGAGATTCGTTTCGTACTCGCGCTGCTGGAGCGTGGCTTCCTGGACAGCAAACGTCGCCATCTGGGTAGCTTCCTCCCAGCGGGCGTTCGCCCAGGTCTGGGTCTGCCGCCCTGCCGCCACCTCGGCCTGCAACTGCTCCTTGTAGGCCCGCAACGCAGCCTGCGACATGCCGACCACGATCTGCGGGAGCGGAGGGCCGGCGCCGGCGCCGGGGGTCGGCTTCTCGATCGGGCGTGTCTCCTTGACCGTGCCGTCCGGGTTACGGATGATCTCGCGGGGTTCGCCGTTGATCTCGCGGATCTCGGTGTTGGCAGGCTTGTCGGACTTCATCGGGATGCGGTCGACGGGCTTGCCCTGCTGGTCAACCGTCTGGACGGTGATCTTGTTGTCGGGGCTGATGGTCGTGACGGTGGTGTAGACCTGGCCATCCACGTCAGAGCGCGTCTGCGAGACCTTCGGCGCCTCCTTCTCGCCGGGGATCGAGGCGACTTCCTGCCCCTGCGGCCCATAGGTCTTGATGACCGGCGTCTTACCGTCCGGGCCGATCGTGATCGAGCGGATGTACTCCTGGCCGTCGCCGCCCTTGATGGTCTGGTAGGTTGGCTTGGTTGGCGCGTCCGGCTTCTCGGGCAGCGATGGCTGTGTCTTTCCCTGAGGATCGGTGTACACCGTTTTCTTGTTGCCGGCAGCGTCAATCGCCGTGGTGTACGTCCATCCGGGATAGCCGGTGACGGCGCCCTGATCGGTGGTGGGCTGGTTCTTGGTCGCGTTCTCAACTATCTGCTGGTCGGTGTACGGCCCCTTACCGGCGGCCTGATTCCGTTCGCGCTCCCACTGCTGGCGCGCGACGCCTTCGAGCGGCTTCGATGAGATAAGTTGGCCATTCGCGCCGCGCGTCACCTCGCGTGGCTGCGTGTTATCCCACGTTCCATCGGAGCGCGGCGTCCCCTCGATGGTCGTCGTCTGACTCTGCGTCGTGGCCGAGGCCGGCACCTGGGTATCGTCATACGTCTTGTGACCGTCTGGCCATTCGCTGATCTGGGTCGGCTTGCCCGTCGTCGGATTCGTACCGACGTAGACGTTGGTCGGCTTGACGCCGCCCTGCTCGCGGTTGGCCTGCGCCTGCTGATCCTTCCAGGCGCGCTGGATGTCCTCGTCGTACGTAGGCGTGCCGATCGCAGACACGCGGGCGCCACCATCCCCAAGGACGTACTGCACGATGCGGCCGTCCGCGTACGTGACCTCCTCGATGGCGACCTCGTGCGTGGCGTTCCCCCGCTTGGTCGGAGACACGATCGACCAGTCGGGGCTCAGGTAGCGCGTGATCTTGCGCTTACCGACCTCTTTATTCGGGTCCATCATCTGCTCCCGGTGCTACACTCCCGACCATGCGAAGGGGACTCGTGATCGGCTGGATGCTCGGCGTTGCAACGTTCGCCCTCGGCGTCTGCGTCGGCACGAACTGGTATGAGTATCGCGTCGTCACGCCGTCCTCCGATGTCGAGTGGTGGATCGCCAACGACAACTGCGACGTAGCAGCGGCCGGCAAGGTCGTCTACGCGCGCTGTCCACGGTTGAAGTTGCCCTAGCGAGCACCGGCGGTCTCCTTGCGGTCGCGTCGCTCGCCAGCCGGGATGGTCCGTAGCACAGCACTCGATGCCCGCTGCCGCGCCCGCGTAATGGCCTCGCCCGCCTTGTCCTTGCTCCAGTCACCGCGTCCGCTTGCGCGGGCAAGCTCGCTTTCCATGTACTCGTTGAAAAGCACCTGGAAGTCGGTCTGCTCCTCGCGGGTCAGGGGCACGTCCTGGATCGTGGACGCAGCCGGGGGCACCTCGTCGCGGCGCATGCCGGCCGTCGAGAGCGCATCGCGAACAGCCGGCGAGAACATCTCAGTCCGAGCGTCCTCCAGCCGTTGTCCGCCCGCGTCACGCACGACACGATTGACGAGCCCGCCGGCGATCGGGGTATTCTGGATCGGACGGTCTTCGTTCTTCGGCTGCCTCATACCGAGCCGCTCCGTGAGCAGGTTCGATCCTTCAAGCGCCAGCGTCGAGCCGTACCCGCCGAGGTCGCGGTAGGCGTATTCCCACTGGCTGGGGCGCGTCTCCTGCCCCGTCGCAGCGTTGTATACCGATGCTGTGCCCTGGCTGAGTGCAGACGCCTGTTCGTCCTTGCGGTCGGTGGCGATGGTCGAGCCTCGAAACAGATCCTTATTTGCAGCGAGCTCTAGCCCCGTCGAGAGGCCGGGCGGCGTGACCGACGAGAGCACGGAGCCGGCCGAGTCGCCACGGATCGGCGAGAAGATGCCGGCCACTTCGGCGCCCAGTTGGCCCCATCCGGACGGCGACGAGAGATCGGCCGTGGACTTCCCGGCTACGTAGTCGGCGGCGGTCTGCTTTGCCGTCTGCACCAGCGAGCCGTACTGCCCGACCGGCACCCACACGTAATTCGGTAGACGGTCGCCACGCTCGGCCCGCCCTTCCACGCCGGGAAGCATGAATACCACGCCCGTCTTCTTGAGGTAGTCGGGCACGTCCTCGTAGTCGGCGGCACGCTGTTCGTCGGCGTGGTTCCACGCCTCGGCGGCCAGCGTCATCGTGCCGACTGACGCGGCCACGGCGCCCATGAACGCAGCCGGGTTCGCCTTGAAGGTTCGCGCCGTCTGCGCGCCCGACTGCATCGCGACGTTGAAGAACGGAATGATACTGTTGGCGGCGCGCGACCACTCGCCGGCCCGCTGAAAGTCCACCGTTGCGTCGCGGAACGCCATCGCCTGCCCGAGGTCGGAGGCACCCCTGCGCTGCGCGCGTCTCGACGCGGCCAGGCGCGGGATCTGCTCGATGCGGTTGCCGACCGGCTCGGCCCCGAGCGTCAGGACGTTACCGACGAGGCGCGCCAGGTCCCCAGTACTCCTGACCTCCAGACCATTGGTGCGCTGGAGATCCCGCAGTGCGCCGCGCAGTTCCTGCTGATCGTGCCCCGGTCGGCTGATCTGACCAGCGCCCTCGCGCATCATGCGGGCGAGATCACCCTTATAGGTGCCCTGGAGGATACCGGCGAAGGCATCCGGGACGGCGCGGGCGTAGTCCCCCAACGCGCCAACGGCGCCCGCCACCCCCTGAGCGACACCAAGCGGCCCCTTGCTCTTAGCCGACATGGCGCCCTCGCGGATGGCGTAATCCCCAAGGTCGCGAATCGGTGAGACGACCAGCGAGAAAGCCGGGTTCTTCGACGTGATGAGCGACTTGTAGACGTTCATCGCCGTCGAGAGCAGTTTCGCTGCGCCCGAGTCCCCGAGCACGCGCCCGGTCTGCGGCGAGACCAGCGCCGCGTACTCTTTCGGGATCACGTACGTCCGGGCCTGCCCACCGTCCCAGACCTTCAAGAACTGCTCACCGTTCCGCAGGCTGTAGGACGATGGCACGGTCGTGGCCGGGTTACCTCGGTTCACGCCCTGCGACGGCACGACCTCCTTGAAGGTCGATTGCCAGGAGGGGTCGAGTCGCACCAGTTCCTCGAACGCCTTGCCGGCCTCGTTGCGCGCGATGGACGACTCGGAGGCGTAGGTCTGGTCGATGGTCGAGAGAATCGGATTGACGCGCTCCTTCGCGGTGCCCTCAGAACTGATCTTCTGGATGCCGATATCCGAGAGCCCGAGCCGCTTACCAGCCGGAGCCGGACCGCCCGCACCCTTGTCAAAGTAGTCCGCGATGTCGGTTCGGACGTAGTGCGGGTAGCGCTGCGTCAACTCGTTGTACAGATCATCCGAGATGATGCCGGCATCGCGCTTCCGTTCAAGCGTCTGGCGGTTCGTGTCCCAGACTGCCTGTGCACCGTTCTCGATGTCCTGCCACCGCGCGGCCCCGTCCGGGAGCGACTTTACCCGCTGCTCGATGTCCTGCAACGCCTGAGTGGTCTCGGTCAGGTGGAGATCGCCCGAGAACTGCCGCGTAGCCGATGCGCGTGATGCGGCAACGGCTGCCTGAGCCGGAGACTTCCCAACCGTGATCGCGTCATCATAGGCACGCTGCCCGATCTCGCGCGCCACGTCCACGTTATGTTTGTGCACGAGATACTGCGCCAGGTAGTCCTCGTCCTCGCCCACGGCTTGCAGGGCTGGCTTCAGACCGTCATCAAGCCGCTGACTGGCGACCGAGGCCGGGTTGACGCGGGTCAGCTCCGCGACTGATTCGCCGGCTGTGAGCGGACGCCCAAGTGCCTTCGAGACGGCCTCCTGAAAATTGCGGATACCGGCCCGATCGTCGGTCCACGCCTGCGCCCACCGCTCCCGAATGCCGCGACTGTTAGTAACGCCTGACGGGGCATGGTTACCGGCCATCTGCCGCGCCATCTGTTGCATGACCGGATTGGGGGCAGCAGATGCGGCTTCATTAGCTGGGCGCCCCACGAAGCCGCTTCCGAGATGACTCGCCGCACCCCGAGCCGCCCTGCTGCCAGCCACCACACCGATCCCCGCGCCGATGGCCCCACGTACCAGACGGCTGGTCGGATCGGGGTCGCGGCCCTCCTGCTGGGCCTGGATGTCTTCAGAGGCGGCACCCACGAATGCGCCCTGCGCGGCGTTGCGGAGGGTCGAGCCGGACGGGATGAAGCCGGCGCCGCCGGCCTCGCCCGAGAAGGCGTTGGTAATGCGGTCCAGTCCGTGCGGGAAGATCACAGTAACGCCGTGTTCGATGGGCTTACCGGCATCGTCCAGAAGGGGCATATTCTTGCCGCCCTGATGCGTCAGACCGTCAATGCCGGCGTCTTGCAGATCAGCATGCAGTTGCGCGAACTGCTCACGGGTCGGCAGGCGCCCATCGCCGTATGTGGCCTCAAGCGCCTGCCAAAGATCGTCACCCGTCATCGGGCCGCGACGCGAGACCGTCGCCTGCGACCGCATCGCATTATCAAAACGAGCGGCGAGAGTAGGATCGCTGATCGCGTTCGTCACGTCATCCACGAGGCCGGGCTGCGCACGAAGGGGTGCCTCGATGTCGATCAGCCGCAGCCCCCTCGGCACGTCCACGGCACGGACGTTCGGCCCCTGGCTAGTGACGCGCTCAAGCTCGGCGCTGGCACGAGCCCGCTGCCCCTCGTAGAACGCCCGATCATCGGCACTCAGGCGCGGATTCGCCAGGAAGCGGTCGGCTGAGTCGATCTCTTGCTGAAGGCGCCCAGACCGCAAGACAGGCTTGGGTGTGATCCCACCCGGCGTAAAGTTACGCGAGTTGGCGTAACTGCTCGCGACGGTCGGATTGTCAGTCAAGTAGTAGCCAGGACCGTATAACCCGTTAGGGTCGAACTTCCCAGGATCAGGACGTGGGAACGCTTCCGCCGTCCCGTGGTACATGCGCCGGCTGTCCTCCGGCACCACGCCCGACCCGAGCATCTGGACGCCGGGGGCCTCTGAGGCTACGCGCCCAGCATCTGGCGCGAGCCCCTCGCCCAACGCTCGGGCACCGCGAGCCGCGATCTCGGGCAGTGACTTTGCCTCGCCCACGAGACGGTTGACGACTGCCTTCGCCGCGCCCTTGACGTACGGCGCGACGATCCTCAGTGCCCGCTCACCTACCGCGTCCAGCACGATATCGCCAACGCTGAAGCCGGCCCCGAATGCCGGGTCCGTCACGTTCTCCAGAAGGTCAGACACCGTCATCCGGACCGGCATGCCGCCGATGGTGACAGCCACCACAGCGCGGTCGGGGTCTTGACCAAGTCCAGCCGCCAGCGCATCGGCGGCACCAGCCGTCATCCGATCGTGCCACGCGACCAGGCTGCTCGGCGTCGAACCCGGCGCGGGCTGCATGAACGTCTGGCGATTCTCGGGGCTGATGAGCGACTCCGGCGTCAGCATGGACGAACCTGCCGCGTAGTCCGGGTCTCGCTCGCGCTGCCCACGGTCAAAAGCGTCGATGCCGCGCGCGATCGGTCCTTGCCCGGCCAGGATCTCCTGGTCGGATGGTGCTGTCGGGACACCCACCAACGCATTACCGCTACCGGGCTGGTACGGCGAGAGCGTGCGCGGGGCCGGCGTCGGACGATACCCCGGCTCGCGCTGGTCGTCCTGGAAGGGCGCGGCTTCCCCACCCTGCCCGTACTGCGCCTGAAACGCTGGAGACCATCGCGTCGGCGCGGCTGGCCCCTCGAATTGCGGGCCGGTCTGCGCAGCGCGCGGCACAACCGTGTCGAGTAGTCCTGGGGGCGGCACGATGCCCCCTGCTGGAGTCGTCGCCGGCAGCCACGGCCTCGCCCCCTGCATCTCAGGCGGGATATCCGTTGGACGGAGTGACCCCGGCGCCAACGGGTTGACGCCCGTACTCGGGTCGTTCGGGTCGTATCTCAACCCGGCTGGCTGCGTGTAGTTCGGGTCACTGATGGTCGGATCGGTCGGGGGCTGCGCCCAGGCCGGCATCGGGTACAGCTCGTCGCCAGACGCGCCGTACGTCGTCGGAGACGCCACGATCGGCTGACTCTGCGTGACGGTCGTCGTCGGGTCGTTGTACGTGGAGACCGGTGCCGGCGCGAGCTCGTGCGGCCCCTGGTCCGCGTCTCTGGGATCGTATGGCGGGGTCGGCTGGGTTGGATCTGTGGCCCATCGGTCGCGCATCGGCACGGCGCCGCCGTCGAGCGGCTGACGGTACGACAACGGCTCAGCCGGCGCTGTCGACGCGGGGCCGTAGGTGTTGGTTGCGGGGTCGAAGGGGATGGTGTTCTGGAGCGGCGCCGGTCCTCGGTCAGTGGGCGCCGAGAGCCCCTGAACGTACTGTTCAGACTGGCTCGCGTCCTCGGGCATCGGGACGGGGTCGTTGAGCGACACCCGCGACATCGTGTCGCCCTGGCCCACGTCGAGCTGGGCGCGCAGCGTGTCCGGAGCCCCGGCCGGCGCGGGAGGAGTCGCGCCAGCCGGGGGTGAGGAGGGAGCAGCCGGCGGGGAGGCACCGGCAGTCGGAGCGGCCGGCGGCATACCCGTGGCCTTGACGGCCACGGACGGCGTCGGCGAGTTAGGGCTGTCCTTATAGATGGCGCCGGTCGGCGCGCCCATGCCCAACCCGGCGATCTCCTCGGGCTTGAACCACTGGCGCCCACCGCTGGCCTTGAGCGACTTCGCGGAGTTGCCCAGGTCGAGCCGCCCCTCGGCGTCAACGCCCTCGACCACGAAGTAGTGGCCTCGCGTGTTGATGCCGACCGGGTTGCCGTTCTGGGTCTCCTTGCGGATCGTCTCCACGTCGAGCGCGCCGGGCTTGTAGGTAGCAGGAATGCCCATCTTCCGCAGCGTGTTCGCCGTCGCCTCGGGGCCACCCATGCCCTGCGCGCTCGTCCAGCCGCCATTCTGCGCGGCCAGATCCTTGGCCTCCTGGATAGTCGGGTTCCGTCCAGTGGACTTCGAGAATGCCATCAGGAGCACCGGTCCACAGATCGACTCGGCATCCGCGTCGCCTAAGCCGAACTGCGGCGGCGTGATGCCCTTGAGCGACACCGTGGAGTCGCCCGGCTGCCCGGCTTGATCGCCCTGCTGCTGCTGGGGCGGCGCGGATTGGGTCTGACGTGGCGCGTCCTGCGTGAGCGGCTCAACTTGATTGCGTCGGATGTTCGAAATCCGGTCCTGCCAGTCCGGAGTCTCGGAATAGCCAGCCTGGTTGACCTCGCGCCAGTAGCGATCGATGTCGCCGGTCTGCTTGTAGGTCTCAGCCGCTGCGGCGTAGCGCCCACCGGAGACGAGGTCGCGGACAGCGCGGAACCCCTCGCTCAGGTTGTTGTACGCGGCGAATTTACGCGGTCGCCCGGCATCGGATGCCGTGAACGAGCCGGCCGGCCCCTCGACGCCCTGGATGCCGCCGACGTTGAAGCCCATCTCACCCAGGTCACGGCCCGTGCCCACCGTGCCGTTCTCGCTGATGGCAGTCGCGAGTAGCTGACGGGCCAGCACGGGGTCGCCATCGGCCGCCTGGAGTGCATACGGGTACGCCGTCGTGATGAACGACTCGCGCGACGAATTGTCGATTTTGCCCGTCGCGGGCGGCGCAGTAGTGGTGGAGGACGGCGCCGCGCCGGGCGTGATGGTCGTCGTACTGGACGTGCTCGTGCTTGACGAGGCCGGTGATAGTTGGGTGGGCTGCTGGATCGTGCTCGGCTGCGGCGGCGCGTTCGCGGCATCCTCGGCGACGTGCGCGGGTGACGGTCCCGTCGATATCTTGCTCAGTTCGGGCATCGGCGTGTTGATGATCGGCGCCTGCTGCCGCGGCATGATCCCGTCGTCGCCCATCGGGATGGGATGCTGCTGTTGCTGCGACTGCGTGTTGAGATGCGAGCCGAGATTGTCGATGGTCGCGTTCGCGTTCTGTTCAAAAGCGAGCGACCAGAGATCGCGACTCGTCTTGTCGTCAAACGCCATCGAGTCCGACAGTTCTTTCGTCTGGTTCGACAGGAAGCCGTAGCGGGGCGGCATCAGCGTCGGCGCTCCTCTGCTGTCCATTGCTCTGGGGACGTGCGCCGCAGCGCCACAACCACGAGTTGACGGGCGCGCTCAATGCTTACCCCCAGCCGCTCGCCGATGACGCGATACGTCGCGCCATCGCGGCGCATCTGCAAGGCGAGCGCCTGCCGCTCGGTCGGAGGGGGCAACGGCCACTGTGACATCTACGGCCGCCTCGTCGTCTTCCGGTCCGAGCCCTCGACCAGCGTGCCAAGCCGCGGCATCGGCGCGCCCGTGGGGCCGGTCTCGGCGGGGGCGACCGTGTATTGGGCGCCACCGTTGAACACCTCGAACGTCAACGTGCCGGCCTGATCGTCCCAGACGGCGTTCCGCAGGTAGGCGTTCCGCAGGAACTCGTCCGTAAAGGTCGTGAGTTGGGGCCACGACTGCTCCATGATGAAGACGACGGCCTGCGTGAGCGCGATCGGCTGCGGCTGGGGCTCGTCAGACATCGGTCAGCCTCCGAATATCCAGGACACGCGCCCTTCTGGTACAATTGAACGCGAGCGGCCCGTGCGCTGTTAGAGCAACGCCGGGCCATACACCACGACACCAGTTAGGGAGATCGTGATGCCTATTCAGTGTACCTGTTCGGTATGCGGCGTAACCCGCATGGTTTCGCCATCTCGGGTTGGACCTTACTGCTCGCGCGCATGCTTCAGAAGCCGCCCCCGCATTCTTGTCTCTCATGCCGACGGAACAGTCGGCATCCCGCTGTACGGGGCAGGAGACACGATCCGTGGCTATGCCACCGTTGACGCTGACGATGTTGATTTCGTGAATCAGTGGCGATGGCATCTGGGCAATGACGGGTATGCCACCCGGTCGGAAAACGACAGGAACGGCAAACGGTCGTTCAGCATCCACCGCGAGTTGCTTGGGTTGGCGCGAGGAGATGGTCTTGAAGGAGACCACATCAATAGGAACCGACTCGATAATCGGCGCTCTAACCTGCGCGTGCTCCCTAAGAAAGGTCGCCCAAACGCTCAGAATGTCACGGTCCCCCGTGGATCTTCGAAGTACCGGGGGGTCACCTGGCATAAGCAAGCTAAAAAATGGCGCGCGACCGTCTGCGTAAATGGGCAACTGCGCTCGTTGGGCTGCTTCTCTGATGAGGATGAAGCCGGACGTGTTGCCAAAGAAGCCCGCCTGCGCTTGCTGCCTTACGCTACTGACTAACATGTTACGCGACTCGTCTGACATCCAATATTCGTTCACAATTGCCGCAGACAAACACCGTCGCGCCCATGAACGTCTGACCGAAGAAGATAGGCACCCCGCATTCGCAGAGCAGATACGGATGCACGTCCAACGTCACCGACACATGGTCGCCCACGTCGCCGAAGGGCGGCATCGGGTAGATGACCGCACCCCGCAGCCGACACCACGACATGCCGGTCATGCGCGACGCACCGACTGCTGGCCGGGCTGATACGAGTCGTAGTCCGCCTTCCAGTCGTTGAGCGACCGCCCGGACCGCTTGATGAACGACCCCAGGATGGCCTGCTGGTCGGGCCGCATCCTTTGCAAGGCGCCTGGTTGCAGATTCGTGCTGTACAACGCCTGCGCCGCCGCCATGACCGCCATATCGTTGTTGTCGTGGCCTGGAGTGGCGCTCGGCGGTACGGCGTCGAGGATACCCTTCAGCGCCTTGACGCGGGGGTCGGGCGTCGTCTGCTCGTTACCCGTCGGCGCCAGCCCGCCCGGCGACGCAGTATCGGCGACGCCGCCCCCGCCGCCCCACTCGCTGACCGGCTGGGTCGTGAGCCGCGGGTCCATAGGCGCCGAGGGCGCCGCCGTGCCGCCGGGCAGCGTAGTCACCAGCTTCGGTGATTCCATCGGGGCGTCAGCCCTCGGCGGGGTCCATCCTGCGTCAACGCCAGCCGGTGTGCTGCCGTCCTGGCCGTAGTTCGCCAGCGCGGCGAAGTCCTGCTCGGTCTTCGGCTGGAACGTCACACCCGTGCCGTACGGCTCCGGCCCACCCTGGTTGTTGAGCACGCGCCCGACCATCCGCTGGAAGTCGATGCCCTGCGCGTAGCGATCAGGCGTCGAGAGGTAGTCGGTCGCCGTCTTCGCGTAGTCCAGGCCGAACTTCTGCTTCTCCAGCGCATGGCTAGCGTCGAACTGGCGCGCGTTCTCCTTGAGTTGGTCGAGGGCCGTCTGGCGCGCGGTGTCGTAGCCGTAGCGCTGGGTGTCAGCCTGAAGTTTCGCGATCTTATAGGCGTTCTCGCGACCAGCCTGAGCGTCCTTCATCTGGGCGGCGAGCTTCTCCCGCTCCAGCCCCGAGGATGCCTGGAGTGCGGCGCCAACCTGCGCGGTGTAGTTGTCCCACTCCTGAGCGTAGGCGTTTGCCCCCTGCGCGGTGTCCAGGTCGGGGCCGGCGTTTTGGCGCGTCCCGAAACTAGCCAATGGTGGCATCAGGCTCTCCTTCCGCAGGGGATGGCGTGCCGTACAGCTCGGCTTCCTGAGCGGCCTGCTGCTTCTGCCAGAGCCGCTGGATGTGGTTGGCCCGCTTGACTTGCTCCTCGGGCTCGGCCGAGTAGTCGAGGGCCAGGCCGGCGCGGAACGGGTGCTCAGCCATGACAGCAAGCTGACGGGCGAGCTCGGTGTCCTGAGTCGGCTGGGTGTAGAGATTGGCCCACTCGGGCCGCTCCTTGGCAATAGCGAGCTGCTGGATGGTTTCGGGCGGGACACCCGTGGTTAGGAGGTCGGTCAGCATGCGGTCATGGTCGACCTGGGGGTCACGCTGGCCCCACAGGCGCACGGCCTCAGCATCGCCAACCCTGGACGCGCCGGGCGGGTCGCCGTCCTCGGCCGCGATGCGCTGGGCCGTCTTCTCCATGTCTTCCAAAAACGACGACGCGACGCGCTCCTCGAACGATTGCAGCGGCTGCTTGCGTGCCACCTACGCCGCCCCCAGCCCGCTCTGCTGCTGCGCCGCCAACTGCATGCGATCACCCTGCATCTGACCCGCCTTGATCCCACCGACGACGCTCGGCCCCATGCCCGGCCCCTGCTGCCCGCCACCACCCGGCGGCGCGGCGGCCTGCTGGCCCTGACGCTGGAGCATGGCCTCGGGCAATCCGCTCTCGGCACCCGGTAGACCCTGCTTGGTCATCTGGCCGTCAGCCTGTGCCGCCCTGGCCTGCTGCTGGCGCTTCATGCCGCGCATCTCGGCGACCATCTGCCCGAGCATCTGCTGCGCCTCGGGCGTCTTCCAGAGCTGATCCTTGGCGACCGCGACGCGCAGGTTCATGGTGTCGGACTCGCCAAACGCCGCCGCGACGTGCTCCAGGGCACGATAGCCCCTGTCAGCGGCATCCATTTCCATCTGCGCACGCGCCAGGTTGAACTCCTCGCCGTACGTCACATTGAGCTTGACGTTCTCGTCCTCGCCCAGCCACTTCTCAGCGTTGAACTCCGACACGTCCTGCCGCTTCCGCTGCTCGTGCCCGACTGGCCGCTCCTTGCTCGTCAAGATCGGCCACTTGACGCCGTAGCACTTCTGCGCGGCCGACCGCCAGCGTGCATCCGTCTCCAGGCAGAACCTGTAGACCCGGAGTCCGGCCTCGCGAATGTGGCGCTTCTGCGTCTGGCCCTGGCTGGAGGCGACCAGCATGGCGTGGCCGGACTCCTGGTTGTCGATGGAGTCGATGGCCATGCTGCGCTGAAGCGACTCTTGATAGGACGCCTCGAGCTTCCAGGCGTCCTCGCCGATCTTCGCCTGATTCATCGGGATGACATCGCCCGCCCACGGCTGGATCTCGCCAGGGCCGGGCTTCGTCGGCTGGCGCACCATGTGGGTCTGGCTGTCCACTACCGACTCAGGATCTTCGCGCAACAGTGCGGCGTCCGGCTTGTAGTACGAGCCTCCGTAGCAGTTCATCTGCACCGAGACGTGGTTGGCGGTCTGGATGCCCTCGATGTTGAGAATCCGATTGCGGAAGGGCCAGGCGGCCGGGCGAGCGTAGTGGTTCGGGTCGTCGTCACTGGTGTGCGCGCCAAACTGGTAGTCCCAGAACCGATGGCGCATCTTCCGCTCAGCGTACAGGTCGATGATCGCGACAGCGTTTTTCTTCCCGTCCTTATCGAGCTCCGCGCCGTCCCACCACGTTCCAGCGCCGCCGACGCAGTACAGGATGCAGGGGTGCCTGACGCACTCGTCATCCGACTCGTCTTCGAGGAAGGTATAGAGCGTGTACAGGTACGGGCCGATGTCCGTCTCGGAGTTTCTAGGGTCCATGCCGCGAGGCAGCACGAGCTTACTGCCGAGCTGGTTCCAGCCGTAGTTGCGGACCAGCAGATCCTCACGGCTGAACGCCGCCCGCTCGATCACTCCCTCCACGCTCCACTTGGACTTGCCGTAACCCCGCCCGAGCAGCGGGTAGCAATCGAGGGCGGGAATGATCCGGAAGTTGCTAGCACGGTGGGCCAGCAGGTAGCGACGGACGGCCTCCTCGTGGGCCTGTTCGGACTTCGCTCGGTCGTGCTTGAAACTGCCCTTGCCGTCCTGCTTTTCGGCGTCCTTACGGGTCCGCCCCTTCGCGTCGCGATTGAAGCGCGGGTTGACGACCCGTCGCCCACGCTCGTCGCGCCTGACGTAGTGGCCGGCGCGGTTGTCGTCCTTCTGGTACGCCTTGCGGTCCTCGGCCTTGAGGGCCGCGCGGGCGCGCTCAGTCAGCCGGTCGTAGAAGTCCGGGATACCGTCGCTGTCCAGGTCCCAGGGCGTGATGACCAGGCCGTGCTCGCCGTCCTCGGCCAACTTCTCGATCGAGGTGTCGAAGGGGACGCCCGACTCCTCGTCCTCGGCGACTTCCCGCATATAGCTTTCGTATTCCTCGGCATCGTCCCTGGCCGTGTCGGTCACGTCGAGCGGCTCGCGGCTGACGGCCGGCTTGACGCTGCCGGCGCGGGCGATCAAGTCGCGCTCGTAGCCCTCCCGCTCGGGGAGCAGGCTGATCGCCGACTGACGGTCCACCTCGGGGTGGTTGGTCAGGAACGTCGCGTCGATCTTGACCGTCTCAGTACCGCGCCGGAGGTCGCGGCATTTCTTGATGCGGTCGGTCCGCCCGTTCGTCCCGCCGAATCTCTTTTCGGCGTTCGTCCACACCTCGATCAGCATCTCGGGGGTAGGTGGCTTGCCCTTGTAGCTCAGAATACGGTCTTCGCGCGTCACCTCTGCCGCCCCCAGCCCCAGCCCCGCGGCGCCGGCTCACGGGGCGCGAACGGGTCGTGGCGGAAATGCTCGATGCCGTCGGGGTTGACAGGTTTCTCGGCGGTGGCGGCTGAGCCCCAGCCCTTGCTGACGCTGTTGCCGACCGCACCGTGAGCGCTAGGCGGCACGGCGGTAATGGCCGCGATAGCAGCCGCCATCACGCTGTCCTGTACCAACCCCTCGTCGTCCCACTGGTACAGGCTAAGCTCGCGGTCAAGCTGTTCCGAGTTGTGCTTGAACCGCCCCTGCTGGATCAGCAGTTGCAGCGCCTGAATG
>Ga0307281_10000121_pt1 | contig 17694 bp, 16 predicted proteins | sample ER_DNA_120_FD_194486 | JGI IMG/M metagenome (GOLD analysis project Ga0307281, IMG submission 194486) | Bulk soil microbial communities from the East River watershed near Crested Butte, Colorado, United States - ER_DNA_120 | ecosystem: Environmental > Terrestrial > Soil > Floodplain | place...
CGGCAAGGAGACACACTCGTTCTCGCTAACCTGTCCTAACGCGCCATCAAATAGACCATCCACGCCAGCAGCGCCGCGATGACCCACAGGGCCACCATGGTCCAGCGGTTGCGCCGCGCTTCCGCGCGACCGATCGCCATCACTGTATCCGGCGCCAGAACCAGACCGTCGCGGGTGATCTCGTCGAGCTGCTCCACAAGCAATGCGCCCCGGGCCAGCAGCTTCGGGGCGTCGCCGAGGAAACGGCCGACCTCGATCATGCCTTCCGCGGCGTCTTCGAGCCGCCCGGCGGGGCCGAGATTGCGTTCAATCCACTCGCGCACGACAGGCTCGGCAACGGTCCACATATCGAGCTTCGGATCCAGCGAGCGGGCCACGCCCTCGACCACCACCATCGTCTTCTGGAGCAGCAGAAGCTCCGGGCGAGTGCGCATGTCGAACATGCCGGTGACCTCGAACAGCAGCATGAACAGCTTCGCCATCGAGATTTCCTCGGCGACGCGGCTGTGTATCGGCTCGCCGATCGCGCGGATCGCCTGCGCAAAGCTCGCCACTGAGTGATGCGGCGGCACGTAGCCGGCTTCGAAATGCACCTCCGCCGTGCGGTGGTAGTTGCGGGTGATAAAGCCCAACAAGATCTCGGCGAGGAACCGCCGTTCCTTAACCCCAAGGCGACCCATGATACCGAAATCGACCGCCACTAACTCACCTGCGTCGTCCACGAACAGGTTGCCGGGATGCATGTCGGCATGAAAGAAGCCATCGCGCAGCGCATGGCGCAGGAAGGTCTGGATCACCGCGCGCGCGAGGCGCTTGAGATCCAATCCCCCGGCTTCGAGCGCGGCGCGGTCGGACAGCGGCGTCGCGTCGATCCATTCTAGCGTGAGCACATCGCGCGCGGTGCGATCCCAGTCCACCGACGGCACCCGAAAGTCGGGATCGTCGCGCGTGTTCTCCGCCATCTCCGAAAGTGCCGCCGCCTCGAAGCGCAGGTCCATCTCGAGCGCCACCGAGCGCCGGAGGGTCTCCACCACCTCGATCAGCCGCAGCCGCCGCGCCTCCGGCGACATCTTCTCGGCGTTGCGCGCGACAAAGGAGAACGCGTCGAGATCGACTTTGAAGCGTCGCTCCACCTCCGGCCGCAGCACCTTCACCGCGACGGCGCGGAGGCCGCCGTCGATGATGACTTCCGCCCGGTGCACCTGTGCAATCGACGCGGCCGCGACCGGCGCGCCGAACGACGCGAACAGGTCGGTCAATGGCTGACCCAGCGCAACCGCGACGGTGCGCTCGGCGTCGGCCTGCGGGAATGGCGGCATCTTGTCCTGCAGTGCCTCGAGGTCGCGTGCCAGTTGCACGCCGACCACATCCGGCCGCGTCGCCAGGAACTGGCCGAGCTTGACGTAGGAGGGACCGAGGCGCGTGAGGGCCGTAGCGAGACGGTTGGCGGAGACACTGCTCGCCGGCCGCTCGATCAACCGTGCGATGCGCAAGGCAGCCCGTGCCGGCAGCGGCAACCGCGTCGGGTCGACGAGGCCGAAGACGCCCTCGCGCGCGAACACGAAACCGGCGTGACCGAGGCGGTGAAGGTGGGTTAACCCTGCGATCACAACCGCCAGCCCGAATGCAGCGCGACGATGCCCCCGGTCATGCGCTGGAACGACACGCGGGCAAACCCCGCGTCCCGCATCATCTCGGCAAATGCCTCGGGCCGCGGAAAACGGCGGATCGATTCCACCAGGTACCGGTATGCGTCTGCGTCGTCGGTGACGGCGCGACCGAGCGCCGGGATCACGTTGAACGAATAGAAGTCGTAGAGTGCATCGAGTCCAGGCACATCGACCGTCGAGAATTCGAGGCACAGAAAGCGCCCGCCGATCCGCAACACGCGATGGGCCTCCTTCAGGACCGCATCGATGCGCGGCACGTTGCGGATCCCGAAGGCGATCGCGACGGCATCGTAGCTGCGATCCGGAAAAGGCAACGCCTCGGCGTTACCTTCGACAAACGTGACCGCGTCGTCGAACCCGCGCTCGGCTGCGCGCGCGCGGCCCACGTCGAGCATATCGGCGTTGATATCGACGACAGTGACCTGCAGGTCGGCGCCGCCTGCATCGATTGCCCGAAAGGCCACGTCGCCGGTGCCGCCGGCCAGGTCGAGCAGCGCAAACGGTCGCGAATCCAACGCGGCCGAGCCAATGGACGAACCGCGGGCTTTGGGCGGGTTGAGGGCGCTGACGAGCGTGCTCTTCCAGGCCCGGTGCAGTCCACCCGACATCAGATCGTTCATGAGGTCGTAGCGCCGCGCGACGCTGTGAAAGATGTCGTCGACCCGCGCCTGCTTGTCTCCCAGCGCCACCTGCTGGAAGCCGAAGTGGGTATTTTCCCCGCTTTGCGGCATGGCGAATAATCCTTTTGCGGCAGGACCATAGCGCGACGGCCCGGGGGACGCTATGTCTCCCTCGGGAGCTCGTGACAATGCCTGAATTGCCCGAAGTCGAGACCGTCCGCCGCGGACTGCAGCCGGTCATGGAGGGTGCCCGCTTCACCAAGGTCGAGGCCCATCGTGGCGACCTGCGCTGGCCGCTGTCGAAAGATTTCGTCGCGCGTCTGGAGGGCAAGACGGTCGCCGGACTTGGCCGCCGGGCGAAGTATCTGCTCGTCGATCTTTCGTCCGGCGAAGTCCTCCTGATGCATCTCGGCATGTCCGGATCGTTTCGCGTCGCGAAGGCAGGTGGTGAGCGCACCCCAGGCGGCTATTATCATGACCGCTCCAAGCAGGCCGCCCACGATCACGTGGTGTTTCATATGTCCTCGGGGGCGCGGATTTCCTTCAACGACCCCCGTCGCTTCGGCATGATGAAGCTGGTTCCGCGCGCCGAGCTGGAGCAGGAGCCGCTCTTGCGTGCGCTCGGTCCAGAGCCGCTTGGAAACGAGTTCGACGCCGCGATGCTGGCGCGCGCATGCAAGGGGAAGAAGACCTCGCTCAAAGCCGCGCTCTCCGATCAAAAGATCGTGGCCGGGCTCGGCAACATCTATGTCTGTGAGGCGCTCCACCGCGCACGGCTTTCGCCCAAACGGCGCGCGTCCACGATCGCGACGAAGTCCGGCGCCCCAACCGAGCGCGCGCAGACACTCGTCGATGCCATCAAGGCCGTGCTCAAGGACGCCATTGCGGCCGGCGGCTCGTCGCTGCGCGATCACCGCCGCACCGATGGCGAGCTGGGCAATTTCCAGCACAATTTCCGCGTCTACGATCGCGAGAGCCAGCCGTGCCCCACGCCGGATTGCCGCGGCACCATCAAACGCATGGTTCAGACCGGCAGATCGACGTTCTTTTGCCCGGTGTGCCAGAAGTAGTCCGATTTCATTCCTTCGCCGGAAGTGTCTTGCCGAGCCATTGCGCGATGACGGCCGCGATCTCCTTGTTGTTCTTCTCGTTCATCATCACGTGGCTGTTGCCCTTGATGCCGATGTCGGCAAGCCGCATGAAAGTCGGCTGTGCGCCTGCCTGCCGCAGATATTTCACGGTGCAGTGGTCATACGGCGCGTGATAGGAAGCCTCTGACATCACCACCAGGATCGGCATTTTCAGATTGGCGAGCTTGCGCGCGGGCTCCCGCTGGAGATGGCATTTCACCAGATCGGGCCCGTCAGCCTGTCCCTGCTGAACGACGGCGAGCTCTTTCGCGTCGGCCACGGCGGGAGAATAGGTGAGCGGCACCGCGCTGAGACCATAGGGAAGTGCCAACGGTCCCTGCTTGAAATAGTCGGGCGCACCGGTGAAATCGACCTGGTAGAACGGTGGCCCGTTCGGCTCGACCGCGAGGATCGCCTTGACCTGATCGGGCCGCGCATCAGCCACCGGCCATCCGAAGGCGCCGGCCTGCGAGTGCACCATCAGGATTGCAGGGCCGATCTGGTCGATCAGGGCCACCAGTGCATCGCGGTTGAGGAATTGCTGCTTGGTGAAATTCTCGATCTCCGGCAGGTAACCGGACGTCATCTGCAGTGTGACGGCGTCATCGGGGGCGCCACTGCCCGGCCATTGTGTATGGAGATGCGCCTGCGGCCACAACTTGTACTTGGCCTGCGAGAGGTAGCGGCGCTGACCGCCGTCGCCGTCGGGCACCTTCCAGGGGCCGTATGATTCGGCAAGGTAACCGGACCGTCCACGCCCCGGCTGATCGACGACGTAGACCGCGTAGCCCTGGCGCACGAAATACTGCGCCCAGCCTTCGCGGCCATCGGGAGTGCCAAAAAACGTGGTGGCGGAACGGGTGCCGCCGTGGACCATGATGATGGGATACGGCTGCGTCTGCTTCGCCGGAATGCGGACGTCCACGTACATCTGGCCTGCCATGTAGGTGCGACCATTGACGACGGTGGGCTTGCCGCCGACGTAGAAGAAGCCCTCACGCGCCAGTGTGTAAGGAGGATCGTCGGCAGCACCGGCCGCGCCGGCTGCAATCGCGAACAGGGCGGCTGCGGTTGCGACCATGACGACGGTGTGCCGATGGACTGATGCTCTTTGTTGTCGTGGCGACATCTGCGTTCTCCCTGCTCCTTGCATCCGTTGAACGAAGCGGTCACTTCGCTGCGAGGCCGGCGGCTTTCACCAGCGTCTCGTTGGCGGCGATCTCGTTGCGAACATAGGTGTCGAACTCGGTTGGCTGCATGAGCATCGGGTCGGCGCCGAAGCTCGAGAGCTTTGCTTGAATGTCCGGCGACTGCAGCACCTTGACGGTCTCGCGATGCAGCCTGTCGACGACATCGCGGGAGGTTTTCGCCGGCACGAACATTCCGACCCAAAAATTGTACTCGGAATTCGCGAAGCCGGCCTCGAGGGTCGTCGGCACGTCGGGCAGCGCAGATGCGCGCTTCGACGTGCTCACCCCCAGCGCCACCGCTTTGCCCTCGCGAATGAAAGGCAGCGACGGCAAGATCGGACTGAACACGAAATCCACGCGGCCGCTCATCACTTCGGCCAATGCCTCCGGTCCACCCTTGAATGGAACGTGCACGCCTTCAAACCCGGCGCTGAGACGAAACCGTTCGGCATTGAGATGGGTCGCGGAGCCGCTTCCGCCGGATGCATAGTTGAGGCCGCCCGGCTTGGCGCGCGCGGCGGCCACAAGCGCCTGCGCCGATCGGATGTTCGCCGACGGCGCGACCACGAGCACGTTCGGCAAATTGGCAAGCGGCGTGATTCCGGCGAGGTCGCCCACCGTGTCGTAAGGCAGATTGGAATACGCCCACGGCGAAATGGTATGGCTCGACGCGGTGAGGAGGATGGTGTGGCCATCGGGATCGGCCTTGGCCACCGCCGCCGTGCCGATCACGCCGCCGGCGCCTGGCCGGCTCTCGATGACGATCGGGTAGCCGAGCTGGAGCGAAAGCTGCTGCGCCACGGTGCGCGAGACGATGTCGATGGCGCCGCCAGCGGTGTAAGGCACGATGGCGCGGATCGGTCGCGAGGGCCAGCTTTGGGCGCAGGCACCGTCCGCGGTCATCAGCACCAGCGCAAGCGCGCAGAGCCGGACCATCTCATCCTCCCCGAGTACTTCGAGCCTTGTTACGAGTCTTGTTCGGCTTGAAGGCGATGTCGCACGGCGATCTTACACGTACTTTCCGTTCCAGGTATGCCATGGCAGCATGTCTGACGAACCGACCATCCAAGGAGCGCCATGAGCACCGAGACCATCATCGTCGAAACCCGCGGCCGCGTCGGCGTGATCCGCCTCAACCGCCCGCAGGCATTGAATGCGCTCAACATCGCGCTCAAGGACGAGCTCCTCGCCGCGGTCGAAGGCTTCGATGCCGATGCCGGCGTCGGCTGCATTCTGATCGCCGGCTCGGACAAGGCGTTCGCTGCCGGCGCGGACATCAAGGAGATGGCGGACAAGTCGTATATCGACATTTTCAGCGCAGACTACGCCGCCGATTACGAACGGCTCGCCCGCGTGCGCAAGCCGATTGTGGCGGCGGTTGCAGGCTTTGCGCTCGGCGGCGGCTGCGAGCTCGCCATGATGTGCGATTTCATCATCGCCGCCGACAATGCCAGGTTCGGCCAGCCGGAGATCAAGCTCGGCGTCATCCCTGGCATTGGCGGGACGCAGCGTCTGACCCGCGCGGTCGGCAAGGCGAAGGCCATGGATATGATTCTGACCGGACGCATGATGGACGCGGCCGAGGCCGAGCGCTCGGGGCTGGTGGCGCGCGTGGTGCCGTTGGCCAGCCTGATGGACGAGGCGATGAAGGCGGCTGAAACGATTGCCTCGATGTCGCTGCCGTCGGTGCTGGCCGCGAAGGAGGCGGTCAACCGCAGCTTCGAGACGTCGCTGGCCGAGGGCGTACGCTTCGAGCGCCGCGTGTTCCACGCACTGTTCGCCACCAAGGATCAGAAGGAAGGCATGGCGGCCTTTATCGAAAAGCGTCCGGCCAAGTTCAGCAACGAATGACGCGCGGGTCCGGGCGGCCGCGTCCTATTTCCGCACGCAGATCACCCGCACCAGCGAGGCCCTGGCGGCATCGGCGCCGAGGCGGCCCGTTGCCGCGGGCGCCAGCCTTTGCGCCTCGAGGAAGGTGCGGATTGTCGGCGCTGGCACCAACGTCGCCAGCGGCTGCGGACTTGCCGCGCCCGCATTGGCAACGGCCGTCGTCCTGAGCTCCACCATGCCGATAAGGCGGCCTTGGCCGTCGAGCGCGGCGCCGCCGGAAAAGCCGAGCTGCGGCGCAGGCTCGACCGTCTCGCCCCTGGCCTTTGCCGCCATGGCCGAGATCGCGCTGCCGCCGCCCTGGCTTTGCGGATCGGCAATGCCGAGAAGCGTGAGGTCGGAACCTTTGGAAGCCTCGCCAAACGTCACGGGCACGAGATCGGGCGCGCCATAGATCCGCAGCAGCACGAGGTCGGCGGCCTTGTCCTCCGCGTGGCGGTCGGCGTCGCCATATCCGCTCACCACGATCACGTTGCAGCCTTCGGTGAGCTGCCGGTCGGTGAGGATGTGGCCGGCCGTGCTAACGACGATGCCGGTGCCATACTCCACCATGCGCTTGGGAATCGGACCGACAAGTGCGACGCCGGAGACGCCGGGAAATGGCGTAAACGCACTCGACATCACCACCACGACCGGATCCATGATGGTCTCGGCCGCCTGATCGTAGAGGACGGTCATGCCGCGCACCTCGCCGTCCCTGATCTCGGCGCGGATGTAGAATTTCTTCAGGTTCTGCATGCCCGACAGGATGAAGAAATCGGGGCGCAAGAAGTTGACCTCGAGCTTGCGGCTCGCCGGTTCTTTCTTCTGTTGCTCGTAGACCGCCGCCAGTGTCGTGCCGGGCTCCCTGATCTTGAAGGTCTCGACCTGGACCTGGCCTTGCGCCGAAGACCAGCGAGTGCCGTTCTTGGTCTGACTCTTATTGGGGGCCTGCTTGGTCGGAAGCCCGATGCGCGCACCGGTGACCGGATCGTCGACCAGGCTCCAGCCGACCTGCGCCTGCTTGGCCTTCGCCACAGCTGCCAGGAGGGCGCGTTCCTGCGGGTTGAGGACGCCGGTTTCCTTGAGCTTGCGATCGTGCTGGAACGTCTTGATGGCGGCCGTGGTCTTGTCATTGATCTCGCCATTGACCAGGCCGTTGTAATCGCCGGACCAGGCGAGATCGAACTGGAGGGCGAGGCGATCGGCCAGAGGCGTGGCGGTGTCGCGCGCCGGTCCGGGCGGGGTCGGCGCACGTTTTCGCGCGGTCGCGGCTGCCAGCCGGGTCGCGCCTTTGCTTCCTGTCGCGGCGTCGTTGGGCGTCTGCGCCGCCGGTTTCGCCGTTGCGCCCGTCTGCGAAATATCGCTCTGGGCGCCGGCCGGCAGCACGGAGAGGAGAAGAACGAGAACGGCACCCACCGCCCGCATGGTCACTCCTGCCCGGCAAAGCTTCGCCGGGCCAATCTAGCCGAAGCGTTGGATTTTCGCCAATGCGCACCTAGTTTGTGCGGTGAGGGCTCTGAAGGCGTCGTTGCAAAGCCTTCGCGCTTTCGCGAATGATGGCTGCACCACTGTTGCCCGGATAGGACTGTCATGCTCGGTCCCGAAGAGCTTGAGCGTTATGCTCGCCACATCGTGTTGCGTGAGGTCGGCGGGCCCGGACAAGCCGCGCTCAAGCGCGCGCGGGTGCTGGTGATCGGCGCCGGTGGACTTGGCGCGCCGGCGCTGCTCTATCTCGCGGCCGCCGGGGTAGGTACGCTCGGTGTCGTCGACGACGACGCGGTCGCGCTGTCGAATTTGCAGCGCCAGGTGATCCACGGGACGCCCGAAGTCGGAGAGCCGAAGGTCGAGAGCGCGGCTGCCGCGATTCACCGCCTCAACCCGCATGTCACGGTCGAGATGCATGCATCGAGGCTGGTGGCGGCGAACGCGCTCGATCTTATCGGCGCGTATGACATCGTCGCCGACGGCGCCGACAATTTCGCCACCCGCTATCTCGTGTCCGACGCCTGCTTCTTTGCGAAAAAGCCCCTGGTCACGGCTGCCGTCGGGATGTTCGACGGCACGCTTACGACGCTGCGGCCCTACGAGAGCGGGACAGACGGCGCGCTCAACCCTACCTACCGCTGCCTGTTCCCCGAGCCGCCGCCGCCGGGCAGCGTACCCGCCTGCGCGGAGGCCGGTATTCTCGGCGCGCTGACCGGCGTGCTCGGCTCGCTCATGGCGCTCGAGGTGATCCGGGAGATCGTCGGCTTCGGCGAGGGCCTGGTCGGCCGGCTCGTCATGTTCGACGCCCGCTCCATGCGCTTCGAGACCTTGCAATACGGCTGGGACCCGTCCAATCCGCTGTCAGGCGAGCATCCGACCATCCATGATCTGTCGATGCACGGCTGACGCCGGAGGACGATGCCGAGTGCTGTGGCGTTGCGCGTCGCCCGAGATTACTTCGACCAGGTCCCGACCGCGGTCGTTCCCTTGACCACCGACCACTTGTTGTCGCCCGCGGTCTCGATGCGGAAGCAGTTGGCCGTGGAACCATTCCAGGTCGTGCAGAAGCCTTCCTTGCTGAGCTTCCAGGTGCCTTCGGCTTTGGCGCCGGTCTTGGCCACCGGCTCGCGCGTCATCTTGCCATCAGGCGTGAACACCATCTTGAACTTGACATTCGACATCGTCGACGACGTGAACGGCTGACCGTTGAAGAACGTCGACTGGATGTCTTTCGGTGCAAGCCCCGCGGCAAGAGCAGGCGTGATCGAGGCAATGACGACCACGCCGCCCACGAGTAAAGCACGCATCGGCGGCTCTCCCTCAGATTGGTCAGGGGGCCACGATACAACAAATCGGGGCGAACCGCAGCCGGGACGCGCGCCCGCGCCCGCCCGTGAGGCCGGCCGAAACGTAAGGCGGGCCCTAGAGCATCGAGGGCAGGACTCGATCCGGAGGCCGGTGCCCGTCGAGGAACGTCTTGATATTGATGATGACCTTCTCGCCCATGTCGATGCGGCCCTCGAGCGTGGCCGAACCCATATGGGGGAGCAGCACCACCTTTCCCGTGCGGGCGAGCTTGACCAGCTTCGGGTTCACCGCCGGCTCGTGCTCGAACACGTCGAGGCCCGCGCCCGCGATATCGCCCGATGAAATAAGGCGCACCAATGCATTCTCGTCGATCACCTCGCCACGCGCGGTGTTGACGATGAACGCTTCGGGCCGGATGAGCTTGAGCCTTCGCGCCGAGAGCAGGTGAAACGTCGCGGGCGTGTGCGGGCAGTTGACCGAGATGATATCCATGCGGGCGAGCATCTGATCGAGGCTCTCCCAATAGGTGGCAGTGAGCTCCTCCTCGACCTTCGCCGGCACGCGGCGACGGTTGTGGTAGTGGATCTGAAGGCCGAAGGCGCGGGCGCGGCGGGCGACCGCCTGGCCGATCCGCCCCATACCGATGATGCCAAGGCGTTTGCCCCAGATGCGCTGCCCGAGCATCCAGGTTGGCGACCAGCCATTCCACGGTTTGTCCTCGCTCAGCACGGCAGCGCCTTCGGCAAGGCGGCGCGGCACGCTGAGGATGAGAGCCATGGTCATGTCCGCGGTGTCCTCGGTGAGGACGCCCGGGGTGTTGGTCACGGTGATGCCGCGGCTGAGCGCGGTCGAGACGTCGATATGGTCGACGCCGTTGCCGTAGTTGGCGATCAGCTTGAGCTTGTCGCCGGCCTTGCTCAGCACCGATGCGTCGATCCGGTCCGTGACGGTGGGCACCAGCACGTCGGCATTCTTCACCGTTTCCGCCAGTTCGGCCTGGGTCATGGGCTTGTCGTCGAGATTGAGCCGCGCGTCGAAGAGTTCGCGCATGCGGGTCTCGACTCTGTCCGGCAGCTTGCGTGTGACGATGACCAGGGGCTTCTTGCGGTTCGCCATGGTTCGACCTCGTCAGCGCGACCCGCGAAGGGATTGCGTTCCTCCGTTCAGGCCTCCTTAACCACCGTGCCCGACACTGGCGTCCCTTTTCGACGCGGGCGGGTCGCAAGTCCCTCTGTAACAGAGATCCCTCTGTAACAGATGGAGGTTTGAAGACAAGCGCCTGCGCCGGCAGCACCATGGGGCGCGCTTTCGCGGTCAAACAGCGCCATCGCGTCGTTCGGCGTCGGGACAGATGAGTTCAAGACACAATTTGCAGATCGTCTGGTGTTTGTGGGCGGGGGCTCTGGTCGTGGCGGCCGCGCTGGCTGGCGCCGCGCCGGTGCGTGCCGCCGGGGAAATGAACGCCGGCCCCAAGAGCGGCTTGCCGGTTCCGCGCTTCGTCAGCCTCAAGCCCGATCGGGTCAATGTGCGTGGCGGCCCGACGCGCGACCACGAGGTGACCTTCGTGTATACCCGCTCCGGCTTGCCGGTAGAGATCACGGCGGAGTCGGACAACTGGCGGCGCATCCGCGATTGGGAAGGATCGGAGGGGTGGGTCTACCACTCGCTGCTGTCAGGACGGCGCACGGCGGTGGCGACACCCAAGGACAAGAATCAACTGGTGCCGCTTTACGACTCGGGTGACAGCAATGCCGCGGTCATCGCGCGACTACAGGCCGGCGTGCTGGCGACGGTGAAGCGGTGCACCGGGAACTGGTGCCGCCTGGTTGGACCCGGCTTCGATGGCTGGGTGGTGCAGGAACAGCTGTGGGGCGTCTATCCGAACGAGAAGGTGGAATAGCTCGCCCGGTTGCGCTGGACGCTCGCGCCAATACGCGCCCTTGCCCGGTTCGTAAGACGGCACCGATCGGTCCTGGGAGCGCACCCGACGCGGTCCCACTTCGACCCGAAATGACGGAAGCGCCGGCAAGCGAATGTGCCCGCCCGGACGACCGAACTCTGCCCTAAAGCGTCGGCGTTGAAGAGAGCCGCTCAGCGTCCCTTGCGGCGGAGCCTGACCACCACGTCGATGCGCGCGACTTCGTAGCCCTCGGGCGGTACCGGCGTCTTGCCGACCACCACGTCGGCGTTGGGGATGTCGAGGAGATCGTTTTCGCCCTCGACGAAGAAGTGGTGATGCTGGGAGACGTTGGTGTCGAAATAGGTCTTCGACCCGTCAACGGCGACCTGACGCAGCAGCCCCACGTCAGTGAACTGATGCAGCGTGTTGTAGACGGTGGCGAGCGACACCGGCACCTTCGCCTTGGTCGCCTCCTCGTACAGCATCTCAGCAGTGATGTGCCGATCACCCTTGCCGAACAGGATCCAGCCAAGTGCCATGCGCTGGCGGGTCGGCCGCAAGCCCACGTCACGGAGCATGGACTTCACGTCATGCCAGGGGCAGCCGGTGAGCGCGGAACGGGCGGCCATGGTGGCAAGCCGCTCGGCGCTTTCGGCCGCGTTGGTGAAAACGATGGTGCGCGATAGGGTCATGGGCACACCTAGACCTTCTGCTACTCTAACTCAGAGACGATTGTTGCGTTTGTAACATATGGCAGCGAAGATGCAACTCCCTCGCAACAACACTGGGGCAATTCTAATCTGCCCGCATTCGGCAGGCGGCCGCTGGCTTTGCCCCCCGCAGCGCCTATATTAGGACTGCCAGGCTTGGGGAACTCGATCAGACGGCCAGGGACAAGGTGCAGATGGAGCAGCGGCCTACAAGCTTCGGATACGATGACCTATTGGCGTGCGGGCGGGGAGAATTGTTCGGCGCGGGCAATGCCCAGTTGCCGCTCCCCCCGATGTTGATGTTCGACCGCATTTCGGAGATCGCGGAGGCCGGCGGCGAATATGGCAAGGGTCTGGTTCGCGCCGTGCTGGAACTCAAGCCCGACCTCTGGTTCTTTCCTTGCCATTTCAAGGGCGATCCGGTCATGCCGGGCTGTCTCGGGCTCGATGCGCTCTGGCAGTTGCTCGGCTTCTTCCTGGGCTGGGTCGGCGCGCCGGGCAAGGGCCGTGCGCTGGGACTGGGCGAGGTGAAATTTTCCGGTCAGGTCCTTCCGACCGTCAAGAACGTCGTCTACGGCATCGACGTCAAGCGGGTCATGCGCAGCAAGCTGGTGCTGGGCATCGCCGATGGCTGGCTGTCGGCGGACGGCTCGATCATCTACCGGGCGATGGACCTCAAGGTCGGCCTGTTCCGCGACGAGGTGATGCAGCCGAGCGGAGGTTGACGGCGCCAGCCGCGCTCCTGCGCGAATTCAAGATGCGGACGAGGCAGTCATGAGGCGGGTCGTCGTCACCGGGATGGGCATCGTCTCATCGATCGGCAACAACACCCAGGAAGTTCTGGCGAGCTTGCGTGAGGCCAAGCCCGGGATTTCGCGCGCCGACAGGTACGCCGAGCTCGGCTTTCGATGCCAGGTGCACGGTGCGCCCACGCTCAATGCGGAAGAGGCGATCGACCGCCGCGCCATGCGCTTTCTCGGCGGCGGGGCGGCCTGGAACCATGTCGCCATGGAGCAGGCCATTCGCGACGCCGGGCTCGATGACGGCGAAATCTCCCACGAAATGACCGGCATCATCATGGGGTCCGGCGGGCCCTCGACGCGTGCCATCGTCGAGGCCGCCGACACCGCCCGTAACAAGGGCCCGAAGCGGGTCGGGCCGTTCGCGGTACCCAAGGCGATGTCGTCCACCGCCTCCGCGACGCTCGCCACCTGGTTCAAGATCAAGGGCGTGAACTATTCGATCTCGTCGGCTTGCGCGACCTCCAACCATTGCATCGGCAATGCCGCGGAAATCATTCAGATGGGCAAGCAGGACGTGATCTTCGCTGGCGGCAGCGAGGAACTCGACTGGACCCTGTCGGTCCTGTTCGACGCCATGGGGGCGATGTCGTCGGGCTTCAACCAGACGCCGGACAAGGCTTCGCGCGCCTATGACGTGGACCGTGATGGTTTCGTCATCGCGGGCGGCGCCGGCGTGCTGGTGCTGGAAGAATTCGAGCATGCCAAGGCGCGGGGAGGACGCATCTACGCCGAGGTCGCGGGCTATGGCGCGACGTCAGATGGATTCGACATGGTGGCGCCTTCGGGCGAAGGCGCGGTCCGCTGCATGCGGATGGCGCTCAAGGGCGTGAACGCGCCGGTCGACTACATCAACCCGCATGCCACCTCGACTCCGATCGGCGACCTCAAGGAGATCGAGGCGATCCGCGAAGTTTTCGGTGACACCTGCCCGCCGATCGCTGCCACCAAATCGCTCACCGGCCATTCACTCGGAGCCGCCGGCGCCCAGGAGGCGATCTACTCGCTGCTGATGATGAACAACGGCTTCATCTGCGAAAGCGCGAACATCGACACGCTCGATCCGGCTTTCGCCGACATGCCGATCGTCAGGGAACGCCGTGACGACGTTAAGCTCGGCTGCGTGCTGTCGAACTCGTTCGGCTTCGGCGGCACCAACGCCTGCGTGGTGCTCAAGCGGCTCGATGTCTAGGCTTGAAAGTTCATTCCATCCTTCGCGAGAAGGAACGCCAGAGCGGTGAATCGGGGCGCCATGACGCAGTTGATGCAGGGCAAGCGCGGGCTGATCATGGGAGTCGCCAACGATCACTCGATCGCTTGGGGCATTGCGCGCACGCTCGCCGCTCAGGGGGCGACGCTCGCTTTCACCTATCAAGGCGAGGCGCTCGGCCGCCGCGTGCGGCCGCTGGCGGAGTCGGTGGGCGCTTCGCTCCTGCTGCCGTGCGACGTCGAGCAGCCCGCGTCGGTCGATTCCGCGTTCGCGACCATCGCGGAGAAGTGGGGGTCGCTCGACTTTCTCGTCCATGCCATCGCCTTCTCCGACAAGACCCAGCTCAAGGGCCGCTACGCTGACACCACGCGCGACAACTTCGTGCGTACCATGATCATTTCCTGCTTTTCCTTCACGGAGGTGGCCAAGCGTGCCGCGACATTGATGCCGGCGGGCGGAGCGATGGTGACGCTGACCTACAACGGCGGCCAGCGCGCCATGCCGAACTACAATGTGATGGGGGTCGCAAAGGCGGCGCTCGAAGCGTCGGTGCGCTATCTCGCAGTGGATTTCGGGCCGTCCGCCATCCGCGTCAATGCCATTTCGGCCGGGCCGATCCGCACGCTTGCGGGTGCCGGTATCAGCGATGCCCGTCAGATGTTCGCCTTCCAGCAGCGTCATTCGCCGCTGCGCCGCGGTGTGACGCTCGACGAGATCGGAGGTGCCGCGCTCTATCTCGTCTCCGACCTGTCAACCGGTGTCACCGGTGACGTCCACTTCGTCGATTCCGGCTACAACGTCATCGCCATGCCGCATCCGATGTCCCTCAAGGACGAAACCGCGGCGAACGAGCAGGCAATCGCCAAGGACGCCGCGCAATAGGCGCTTCTTACGCTTATTTTCCAAAATGTAGGCAGCCGCCGATCCGCTCATGCGGCGGCGCTCGGTCCCGTCGTGGTTTGCGGCCCCGTCGAGATGGCGGGAGGGGGCGCGGATGCGTCAGCGGCGGTCCTTGAAATAGCGGTTTCCGCGTTCCAGAGAATGATAGAAGCTATGGCGGAACGCACCGCCACGGCGATGCCGTAGGGCGCTGCGAGCACGATGGCGGCGGCGGTCAGCAACGCGGCGAAGCGCTTCCACGCCTGCAGGCCCGCCCGGATGCTCATGGCGTTCTCCGTCGATCGCGGCCGTGCTTGCCGCGCGTTCCATGTCAGAGATGGGGAGAGTTGATGCCCGCCGCCGTGATCGCCGTCACAGTTTGGCTGGTCGCACTAAAGCTCGCGATGGAATGATCATGCAACACGTCGCCAAGCCGGGCGCGATGACACGGTTGCGCGACCTCGTTCGGGGCCAGCGGACGCCCGCCATTCAACTCCCGGCGTGGCTTGACCGCCTGATATCCATCGGGATCGTTTCGAGTGACGAACGGGTGATCGAGCGCCAGCGTTGCGTCAACGTCGCGGCATTCGCGGTGGCGGCAACGGCACTGTCGCACCTGATCATCAATGGCCTGCATGATTTTCATGGGCTGATCCTCGTCAACGCCGATAACCTGCTGATGCTGGCGGTTTCGTTGTTCGTCCCGCGCCTCCATCGCTTCGGCGATCATGCCGGCGGCATTGTGCTGGTTCTCGCGGTCCTGTTTGGCCAACTGTTCATCGTGTGGTCGCTCGGCCTCGCCAGCACGCTTCACATCTATTACACGCTCGGCGGCGCCATATTGTTCTTCTTCGGAGTGGAGAACTGGCGTCTGTTCCTCGTCCTGTTCGGCCTATATGTCGTTGCGCTCGTGCTCACGCTCAATCTCGCGCCGGTCGCCGGGCTGGTCGTGCCGGAAGACCAGGCGTTTCGCGACATGTTGTCGGGTCAGGCCATGATCAATACGGCGGCGATCATTGCCGCGCTCATCTTCTACGCGCTCTGGGACCGGGATCGCGCCAGGATGGAGTTGCAGGACGAGCATGCACGCTCCGAGGCCCTGCTTGGGACGCTCATGCCGCAGGCAATCGCGGCACGTTTGAAATCGGGCCGTGAAGCTCGCATCGCAGACAAGATCGACGTGCTCAGCGTGATGTTCGCGGACCTCGCCGGCTTCACGGCCGCAGCCCACGATCTTTCCCCCGAGGAGGTCGTCGACTTTCTTGATCGGCTCGTCCGCGCACTCGATGAGCTCTGCGAGCGATACGAGGTCGACAAGATCAAGACCATCGGAGACAGCTATATGGCGGCGGGCGGCTTCGACGGCCGCGCCGTTGAAGGCGCGGTCGCGGTCGGGCGGCTTGCGCTGGCGATGATGGAGGTGATCGACCGCCAGCCGCCGCTCGGCGGCCACCGGCTCAGGCTGCGCGTCGGCATCCACTGCGGACCGGCGACCGCCGGGGTGATCGGCGACACCCGCTTCTCGTACGACGTCTGGGGCCACGCCGTGAACACGGCGTCGCGCATGGAGTCTTATGGCGAGCCCGGCCGTATCCAGGTCAGCGAGGCATTTCGCGAGCTCACCAAGGACGCGTTCGTGTTCGAACAGCGTGGCGCAACAGAGATCAAGGGGCTGGGCGTGACGACCACGTTCTTCCTGGTGGGCGCGTTGGGCTAGGGCCGTCCGCTGGCCTGGCCGGTGGGACATTTCGATCGTTGGCCCTCAACCGGCTCGAGCTGCGCGTGCCGCCGATGTCGGCCGCTTGCCCAAAGGAAAAGGGGCGGCCCGGCGGCCGCCCCTTCGACATCTTGGAAAATGCGCCGGACTATTCGCCGCCGGCGGCGGCCTCGCGCGGCTGCTGGTCGGCCTCGGCCTTCTGCTTGGCCTCGAGGTCTTCCCCGGTCTCTTGGTCCACCACTTTCATGGACAGACGCACCTTGCCGCGCTCGTCGAAGCCGAGCAGCTTCACCTTCACCTTATCGCCTTCCTTCACCACGTCGTTGACCTTCTGCACCCGGCGCGCTGCCAGTTGACTGATATGCACGAGGCCATCCTTGGAGCCGAAAAAGTTCACGAACGCGCCGAAGTCCATCACCTTGACGACGGTCCCTTCATAGATGTGACCGACCTCGGGCTCGGAGGCGATCGACTTGATCCAGTTGATGGCCGCCTTCATGGCGTCGCCGTTGGCGGATGCGACCTTCACGGTGCCGTCGTCGGAGATATCGATCTTGGCGCCGGTCTTCTCCACAATCTCGCGGATCACCTTGCCACCGGAACCGATAACCTCGCGGATCTTGTCGACCGGAATGTTGAAGACCTCGATGCGCGGCGCGTGCTCGCCGAGCTGGTCGCGGTGCTGGGTCAGGGCTTTCGACATCTCGCTCAGGATGTGCAGCCGGCCATCCTTGGCCTGACCGAGCGCAACCCGCATGATTTCTTCGGTGATGCCGGCGATCTTGATGTCCATCTGCAGCGAAGTCACGCCGCGCTCGGTGCCTGCTACCTTGAAGTCCATATCGCCGAGATGGTCTTCGTCGCCGAGTATGTCGGACAGCACCGCATGTCGGTCACCCTCGAGGATGAGCCCCATGGCGATGCCCGCGGTCGGACGCTTGAGTGGAACGCCCGCGTCCATCAGGGCCAGCGAGGTGCCGCATACCGTCGCCATCGAGGAAGAACCGTTCGACTCTGTGATCTCCGACACGACGCGCAGGGTGTAAGGAAACTCGTGGTGCGCGGGCAGGATCGGATGGATGGCGCGCCAAGCGAGCTTGCCATGACCGATCTCGCGCCGGCGCGGTCCACCCATTCGTCCGGTCTCGCCGACCGAGAACGGCGGGAAATTGTAATGCAGGAGAAACGTCTCCTTGTACGTTCCTT
>Ga0307281_10000122_pt1 | contig 17628 bp, 12 predicted proteins | sample ER_DNA_120_FD_194486 | JGI IMG/M metagenome (GOLD analysis project Ga0307281, IMG submission 194486) | Bulk soil microbial communities from the East River watershed near Crested Butte, Colorado, United States - ER_DNA_120 | ecosystem: Environmental > Terrestrial > Soil > Floodplain | place...
ACAGGAACTGATTCGTCAGCCCGACGAGCGCCAGGATGACCACGGTCGCGACGCCCGCCACGAGGAGCGCGTCCGTCCGCCGACGGAACAGCCGCCGCACCCGTGTCTGGATCAGTCCGCCGAGGATCTGTGCGCCGGCGATGGCGGCCGCGGCGAGGCCCGCCACGCCATACGCGGTCGGGTCGCCGTACAGTTGGAGCAGGTAGGGCTGGAACGCGTAGAAGGCGTAGATCCCGACGCCGGCGGTGAATGGCGCGGCGAGCATCAGCCAGCGCACCGGCGGGTTCCGCAGGCCCGCGTCGATCGAGCCGCGGACGACGGCGCTCACCTCGGCGCGGACGTTCTCACCGCGGCTCGGCGTGAACCCGATGTCGTGCATGAACCGCCAGGCGATCAACAGTGTCACCCCGAGCAGCGCTGCGCGGATCAGGTACGGCACGCCGAGGTTGGTCGCCTGGGCGACGAAGCCGCCGAGGGCCGAGCCGGTCAGCATCGCTGCCCCGGTGACGACCTGCGCCCGGGCGAAGACGGATTCGAGGGTCCCGCGGAAGCCGGTCGCGGTCAGGGCGTCGACCAGCCACGCCTCGGTCGCGCCCGAGAAGAACGTGAAGCCGAGCCCGAGCAGGATCGAGGCGACCGCCCAACCGAGGAGGCCCGCCCGGATCTGCCACATGACGAGGTAGAGGAGGGTCGCCCCGAGCAGCGTGCCGGCGCCGAGCAGGAACGAGAACTGGCGGCCACGGGTGTCGGCGACGACCCCGGTCGGCACCTCGAACAGGACCTGTCCCACGGTGAAGAAGGCATTGACCGTGAAGGCCTGGGTGTTGTCGAGCCCGGCGTCGAGCAGGAACAGGGTGTTGATGCCCCAGATGAACGATGCCGCGAGCGTCGTGAACAGGGTCAGGACGAGGTATGTCCGCTGGACGGTGCGGGCTGCGTCGGGCATCTCCGGAGGAGTCTACCCACGGCCTTGCCCCGGAATGGGGGCTGCGGCGAGGTATCGTGCCGTCATGACGCGTTCCGGCGACCAGGTCCTCGCGTTCCGGACCCTCCACCAGGCGGGCTGCTTCGTGATGCCGAACCCATGGGACGTCGGCAGCGCGCGCGTTCTCGCAAACCTTGGCTTCATGGCGCTGGCCACCACGAGCTCGGGGTTCGCCTGGAGCATCGGGCGGCCGGACAACGGCGTGACGCTGGACGAGGCGCTCGCCCACATGGCGGCGATCGCGGCGAGCGTGGACGTGCCGATCAACGCCGACTTCGAGGGCGGATTCGCGATGGAGCCTGACGGCGTCGCGGCCAACGTCGCCCGGGCGGTCCTGACCGGGATCGCGGGCCTCTCGATCGAGGATTCGACCGGCGACGCCGACCACCCGCTGTTCGACTTCGCGCTTGCGGTCGAGCGGGTGCGTGCCGCCAGGGTCGCGATCGACGCGAGCGGCAGCGGCGGGCTGCTGACGGGTCGCTCGGAGGGCTTCATCGCCGGTCGGCCGGACCTCGCTGCGACGATCGCGCGACTGCGCGCCTACGCCGAAGCCGGCGCCGACTGCCTCTACGCGCCGGGTCTCCGGTCGATGGCGGACATCGCGGCCGTCGTCCGCGCCGTGGCACCGAAGCCGGTCAACGTGCTCGTCGGCAGCGACTTCACCTCGGTCGCCGAGCTCGCCGAAGCGGGCGTCCGCCGGATCAGCGTCGGTGGCGCGCTCGCCGGGACGGCATGGGCCGGGTTTATCCGGGCCGCGACCGAGATCGCGCGCGACGGCACGTTCGGTGGCCTCGCCGGCGCGGTCCCGTCGTCCGAGATCGAGGGCGCGTTCCGCCGGGGTTGACCGAACGTTGCCGGCCGGCTCGCCGATGTGACATCGGTCCCGCCAGGTCGGCACCATCGGCACTCGTCCACGACCGCAGCGCGGCTCCACGATCCGCGCACGGCGGTGCGCGGCGTGCGGTCGCGCCAAGGAGGAGGAGGCATGTCATGTTGACCTCGGACACGCACGAGCTGCGGTCGGCAGCGGTCGATGTCGTGAAGGGCGCTCCCCTCTTCTGGGCTGCTCCGTTCGTGCGCCCGTGGCACCTGCGCTGGGGAGCGACCGACGTGGAGGTCGCGTCGACGATGCCGGGTGACGACCTCCTCCGCCACGCGCAGTTCGAGGCGACCCGGGCGATCACCATCGCCGCGCCGCCCGCGCTGGTCTGGCCGTGGATCGTCCAGATCGGCTTCCGTCGAGCCGGCTTCTACAGCTATGACATGATCGACAACCTGGGCCATCCGAGCGCCGACCGGATCGTGCCGGAGTACCAGGACGTCCGGATCGGCGACCGGGTGGCGATGGCCGAGCCGGTCAATGACGTGACGGCGTTCACCGTCGCCGGGTTCGAGATCGGTGAGTGGATGCTCTGGCGAAAGCCCGACAGCACGTGGGCCTGGCGGCTAGAGCCGACCGCCGATGATGGCACGCGCCTCGTCACCCGGATCAAGACGACCTACGACTTCGACCATCCCGGCGCGGCGCTGGTCTCGGTCGCGCTCATGGAGTTCGCCGACTTCCCGATGATGCGGCACCTCCTGCTCGGGGTGAAGGCCCGAGCCGAAGGCCGGCGGCGACCGCCCCAACTCGACTAGCCCTCCAGGATCTCGCGAGCCTCGGCCAGATCAGCTGTCGCGAAGCCTTCGGTGAACGTCTCGTAGACGGACCGCAGGTCGTGCAACCGGGCGGCCCGCTGATCGTCGGCGGCAAAGCCGCACAGGCGCGTGGCGGCGCGAAGCTCCGACATCCGCGCGCCGAGCCGGCGGGCGCCGTCCAGGGCGGCCTCATAAGACGCAGCGGCCGATGACCCGGCCGTTCCGCGGTCATCGAGTGCGGCGTGGATGTCGCCCCTGAGCACGAGCAGCTCAGGCACCAGGACGCTCGGCGATCCAGGACCTCCCATGAGCTCGATGGCCGACTCGATCGGCGCCAGGCCCTGGGCTGGCCGACCGGCCAGGCGGCTCGTCCCGGCATCGACGAACTGGAGCATCGGCCAGAAGACAGGCGGCGTCACCATCCCCTGATACGCGGCCATCCCCTCTCGAACCCGGGCAAGGCCGGTCTCCGCCTGCCCGAGAGCCGTCTGCGCTGCTCCCAGGAGACAGGAACCGATCGCCGACCAGATCCGCAGGTCGTACTCGTCGGCGATCTCGACCAGGCGGAGGGCGCGGTCGAGGACGACCTCCGGCTCGCGGCGCCACCAGTGGAGGAGGCCGGAATGGAACTGGGCGAATGCCGAGGTGTAGGGGTGCTCGAGGCGTCGCGCAAGGGCGATGGCGGCGTCGGCGCGCTCGACCGCCCGGTCGGGGCGGCCGGCCAGCCATAGGCTGAACGCCGACGTCGTCAGGCACGCGACGCGGGGGTCGTTGCCCATCCGGGAGCCGACCGCGCGGGCGGGGCTCGATTCGAACAGACCGATGGCGAGGTCGAGGTGGCCGAGGCCCTCTTGCAGATCGCCGGTGAAGGCCAGCGTCGAGCCGACGATCAGGTGGCCGTCGATCCGCATGTTGGGATCGTCCTCCTGCTCGGCCAGGTCGAGGATCCGTTGCCCGAGCTCGCGGCCCTTCTCGAACTCGGTCCGCAACAGGTACAGGCTCGCGAGCCCGCGCAGCACGGAGTAATGCTGGCGGAGCTCCCGCCCGCTCTCGAACAGCGTCATCACGCGCTCATAGGCTTCGGCGACCTCCGGTGTGAAGCCTTGGGTCGCCATGAGGGCCCGCGCCAGACTCATGCGCAGCGCGATCTCCTGACCGACCAGCTCGGGCGTCGAGGTCGTCCCGGCCAGCACGGCGAGCAGGTCCGTGGTGAGCTCGACCGTGTCGTGGTACCAGCCGCGCGCCTCGTTGAGGATGAGCAGACTGTCGGCCAGCTTGGTGAGCTGCCCCAGGTCGGACTCGGCGATCCAGAAACGCCAGGCGACTCGGAGGTTCCCGGCCTCGGCGGTCATCTCGGTCATGGCGCGGTCGCGCTCGGTGCCGACCAGATCGCGCCGGAGTCGCCCGGCCAGGTCGGCGAAGTGGGTCGCGTGAGCGCGCCGGACCTCGTGACCCAGCGGACCCGCGTCGAGCCGCTCGCTGGCGTATTCACGGATGGTCTCGAGCATCAACAGGCGCGGTTCGCCTCGCGCCGGATCGACCTGGCGGATGAGGCTCTTCTCGACGAGCGAGGCCAGCGCCTCGATGACGTCCACTTCGGTCGCGGCCGATGAATCGGTCGCGGCGACCACTGCCTCGACCCCGCGCACGTCGGCGTCCGCGAAGGCGGCCAACAGCCCGAAGAGCCGCTGCTCGCCCGGTTCGAGGAGCTGGTAGCTCCACTCGATCGTCGCGCGCAGGGTCTGCTGGCGTTCGGGCAGGTCCCGGCTGGAGCTTCGCAGGAGCTCGAGGCGTCGTCCGAGCCGGTCGCGCAGCGCCTCCGGCGAGAGCAGCCGCAGGCGAGCGGCCGCCAGCTCGATGGCCAGGGGGAGGCCGTCGAGCCGGCGACAGATGTCCGCTACCGCGGCGGCATTGTCGTCGTCGAGCCGAAAGTCGGGGCGGACGATCCGTGCCCGCTCGACGAAGAGCTGGATCGCCTCGAACCCCTGATACTGGGCGGCCGAAGGGCGCCCGCGCGCCTCCGGCGGCAGGCCCAGCGGCGGGACAGCGTAGATGTGCTCGCGCCGGACGTGGAGCGGCTCTCGGCTCGTGACCAGCAGCTTGATCTCCGGGCAGTCGTCGAGCAGCTCCGCGGTCAGCGGGGCGGCGGCGGTGACCTGTTCGAAGTTGTCGAGCAGGAGCAGCATCTGGCGATCGCGGAGCCGCTCGGTCACCTCCTGGCGGAGCGGCCGGTCCGGCGCCTCGCCGACCCCGATCGCGCGCCCCAGGGCGACCAGCATCGCGTCGCTATCGCGAGTGCTCGACAGGTCGACGAACGACACGCCGTCACGGAACCGGGGGCGCTGATCGCCAGCGGCGCGGATCGCCAGGCTCGTCTTGCCGGTCCCGCCCGGACCGGTCAGGGTCAACAGGCGGACAGACGGATCCTCGAGCCGGCGGTCCACCTCGCCCAGCTCGGATCGGCGGCCGACGAACGGGGCCATCCGGACGGGCAGGTTGCCGGCCCCGTGCTCAAGCGTGGTCAGCGGTGGGAAGGTCGCCTCAAGCGAGGGATGGAGCAGCTGGTAGACGCGCTCCGGGCGCCCGAGGTCCTTGAGTCGGTATTCGCCGAGGTCCCGCAGGCTCGCACCATCCGGGAGGCGGTCGGCGGCGAGGGCCGCGGCCGCTGCCGACAGGAGGACCTGTCCGCCGTGGCCCGCCGCCATGATCCGAGCGGTCCGGTTGACCGTCGGGCCGAAGTAGTCGTCGCCGCGTCGCTCGGCATCACCGGCGTGCAGGCCCATCCGGACGCGCAGCGGCCCGGTCTCCGGCCATGTCCCGGCGACGAGCCCGCGCTGCGCCGCGATGCCCGCCGAGACGCCGTCCGCGGCCGTCGGGAAGACCGCCATCAACCCATCCCCGGTCGTCTTCACGACCTGCCCGGCCGCCGCCTCGATGCTGTCTCGCAGGATGGCGTCGTGCCGCGCGAGGGCGGCCGTCATCGCCTCGGGCGATCGCTCCCAGAGACGGGTACTGCCGGCGATGTCGGTGAACAGGAAGGCGAGGGTCCCGGTCGCCATCTCGGGGCCGAGATGCTCCGGCGATGCGTGCATGGGATGACGATAGTCGCCGCGCGTCCGCCCGGGGAACCGGACGCGACCCTCAGCAGGTCACGTGGAGGATCGCGTTCGTCGACCCGGGATCCGCGTCGTCAAGGAGCGCGCAGGCGTCGTCGGTCGGGAGTGCGACGAGCTCGATCCCGCGGCGCTCGGCCTCGGCGAGGACGTCGGGGTCGATCGGCAGCGCGCCATCCGCGCCGGTCCCGACCACGAGCCGCCGGCAGTGCCACGGGATCGGCTCGAGCAGGCTGAGCGGCGTGTGGCCGTACCGGTCGCGGAGCGGCTTCGATGCCTTCTTGCGCCGCCGGCCGACCTGTCCGCGATCGATGACGACGTCGCGGTCGAACCGCTCGCCGTCGATCTCGACGAGACCGAATCGCACGAGCCGCGCCTTCACCGCCAACGCCTCTCTAGTGCACGCGCGACGGGAGCTTCTCCCAGAACGGCTCGCGCAGCTCCGCCTTGAGGATCTTGCCCGTGCCGCCTTTCGGCAGGGCGTCGCGGAAGTGGATCTCCCTCGGGACCTTGTGGGCGGCGAGCCGTTCGCGGCAGAAGGCGCGAAGATCCTTGGCCGTGACTTCCGCCTCCGGCTTGCGGACGACGATGGCGACCGGGACCTCGCCTCGCTTCTCGTCGGGCGCGGCGACGACGGCGCACTCGAGGACCCCTGGGTGGGCGCCGAGCGCGACCTCGATCTCGACCGACGAGATGTTCTCGCCGGCGCTGATGATGATGTCCTTCGAGCGGTCCTTGATCAGGATGTAGCCGGCCTCGTCGATGGTGGCCATGTCGCCGGTGTGGAGCCAGCCGTCGCGGATCGTCTCGGCGGTCGCCTCGGGATCGAGGTAGTAGCCGTCCATCACGGTGTTGCCGCGAACGACGATCTCGCCGATCTGCTCGCCGTCGGGTCGGACGTCGTCGCCCTCGCCATCCACGACGCGGATCCGGACGCCCGGGATCGCCCAGCCGGTCATCGACTGTCGTTCAAGGCGGCGCTCGGGCGATTCGCCGTCGGTCAGGACGCGGCGCGGCTGGGCAAGCGTGATGATCGGCGACGTTTCGGTCAGGCCATAGCCGACGATCGCCTGCGTCCCGATCTCCGACTCGAGCGCGCGCACGAGCTCCGGCGAGGCGGGCGCACCGCCGATGATCAGCTGGCGCAGGCTCGACAGGTCGAAGCGCGACCGCTCGCGGCTGTTGAGGATCGCATTGAAGATCGTCGGGACGGCAAGCAGCCGGGTGACGCCATGTCGCTCGACGAGACTCATCAAGGCGGTCGGGTCGAACCGGCGCAGCATCACGTGCCGGCCGCCGATCATGGTCAGGAAGTGCGGCGTCCCCCAGCCGTTGACGTGGAAGAGCGGGACGACGTGGAGGACGACATCGTCCTCAGTGAAGGCGAGCCCGATCTGCGCCGCGAGGCTGTGCAGGTACAGCTCGCGATGGGTCATCGCCACCCCCTTCGGGAGGCCCGTCGTGCCGCTGGTGTAGAACAGCTCGGCCACCGCGTTCTCGTCGATGTCGGGATGGAGCGGATCGGACGAGCCCGACGCGAGCAGGGCCTCGTATTCGTGGTCGGCGATCGGGCCGGGTTCGCCATGCTCCCCGTCGAGCTGGACGAAGGTCGGCCGCGTCGCCAGGCGCGGCGCGATCGCCTCGACAAGCGGCGCGAAGTCGCGGTGGAAGAAGACGACCTTCGACGCGGCGTGGCCGAGGATGTATTCGATCTCGTGCGGCGCGAGCCGGATGTTGATCGGGTTGAGGACGGCGCCGGCCTCGATCACGCCGTAGTACGCCTCGAGCAGGTGATGGGTGTTGAAGGTGATGAACGACACGCGGTCGCCGGGTCGGACGCCGAGCTCGACGAGGGCGTGGCCGAGCCGATGCGTCCGGACCGCGAAGGCGCGGTAGGTGAACTGCAGGTCGCCGTCGATGACCCCGACCTTGTCGCCGTAGAACATCGCCGCACGGTCGCGGAACTCGAGGACCGAGAGTGGCACGAACACGTGGTCAAGATAGCGCGGCGAGCAAGGCGCCGGATGGGCCGCCGGTGTCACCGTGCGGGCGACCGCGGGTCGCGCGCAACCGCATGGGCCATCATCCGACGATGGCCGTGAGTTCCGGGGCATGAGCGGGGCGGGTTCCGATGTCGTCGTCATCGGCGGCGGCATCGTCGGCACGGCCGCGGCGGCATTCCTCGTGGCGGGGGGCGCCCGCGTGACCCTGGTCGAGGGCGAGGGGCTCGCGTCGGGGGCGTCGGGCGCGAACTCGGGGGTCGTCCAGCACCCGTTCGACCCGGTCCTCGCCGCCCTGTATCGGGAGACCGTTGCGCTGTACCGCGAGCTGTCCATCGCCGACCTCGGCTTCCGGCTCCCGGACGAGCCGGCCGGGCTCCTCTACCTCTCCGCCGACGAGGCCGCGGTCCGTCACGTGGATCGTTCGCTGGCCGAGTCGTTCCCCGAGCTCGACCGGTCGGTCGTCAGCGGCGCCGCGCTCGAGCGGCTCGAGCCGGCCGTGGCCGCCGGGCTGTGGGCGTGCCGGGTCGGGATCGGCTACCCGGTCCATCCGGGCGCCTCCACGTATGCCTACGCCACGCTCGCCGAACGGAGAGGCGCGCGGGTGCGCCTCGGGCGGACCGCGACGCTGGTTCTGCGCGGGGACGCGATCGCCGGCGTCGTCGTGGACGGGCGGACGCACGCCTGCGATGCGGTGCTCGTCGCCGCCGGTCCCTGGTCCCCTGGGCTCATCGACCCGAGCGGCGGCTGGGCGCCGATCCGCCACCGCTGGGGCGTCGTCATCGAGACCGAGCTCGCGGCAGGGCCGACCCACGTCCTCGAGGAGGCGGAGATCGGCGCGGCGATCGGTGTCGGGACCGCGGTCGCGACGCTCGCGCCTGTCGCCGAGACATCGGCATCCGACGAACCCGACATAGACCTCGTCGAGTTCAGCTTCGTGCCCCTGCCGGGCGTGGCCTCGGTCGGCTCGACGTTCCTGGCGGATCAGCCGGACCCGGCCGCCTGGGTCGAACCGATCCTCAGCCGGGCCTGCGCGTTCGTCCCGCGCGTCGCCGATGCCCCGATCCGCGGCACCCGCACCTGCGCGCGGCCGCAGAGCGCCGATGGGCGACCCCTCATCGGGCGCGTGCCCGGCCGGCGCGGCCTGTTCATCTGCGCGGGTCACGGAGCCTGGGGCATCTCGACCGGCCCGGCGTCGGCACGGCTGGTCGTCGACCAGATGCTCGGACGCAAGGCGGAGATCCCGCTCGCCCTGGATCCGGCTCGATTCGGGCCGCTCGACTGACGGTTCGGCGGCCTACCCCTCGACGACGACGACGTCCAGGCGACGCGGGCCATGGACGCCCTCCACCCGCTGCAGCTCGATGTCGCTCGTCGCCGACGGCCCGCTGATCCATGTCAGGGGTCGGGTGGGAGACAGGCGCGTGAGCGCTTCCGGCACGTCTCCCACGATCTGGCCAGAGAGCACCACGCAGAGGTGCAGGTCGGGCAGCAGCGTGAGGGCGCGCCGACCCTGGTCGGGCCCAGCGTCCAGCACGATGGTGCCGGTCTCCGCGATGGCGACCGCGCAACCCGAGATGACACCATCGAGGCCATCGAGGTCGACGTGCGACAGCGGCGGCTCGTCGGCGACCCGCTCTACCTCGGACCCGCTCAGCCACGCATCGGGCACCCCGGCGGGAACCGCGATGCGTCTGGCACCGTGCCCGGCGAGCACCGTCGCGACGGTCGCGGACAGGCCCGTCACCGTGGTCCGATGGACGGTCGCCCGATAGTCGCTGACCCGCTCGATGAAGCGTTCGGCGATGTCGGTGCCGGGTGGGAGTGTCAGGTCGTACTCGCGCGGGATCCCGGCGGCTGCCGACCGGTCGGCGAGGGCCTCGCGGATGCGCGCCAGCACGGCCCCGCGGGCGTCGCTCGGCGGTCGTCCTGTCCCGGCGGTCATCGGTCCCGACCCCGTCCGCCGTCCGTGCGATGCCACCAGGCCCGGAACGATTCGGGCGCCGGGGTCTTGAGGTCGCGCGCCCGGAACCAGCCGGAGATCGGGCCGGGCCCAGGCATCCGGGGCAGCCGTCCACGCCGCCCGAACAGCCGCCCGGCCAGACCGCCGGCCCGCTCGGCCAGACCGAGACGCGCCGGGCTGCGCATCCCCCACGCGGCGGTCCCCATCACGAGGGCCTCGCGGCTCGGGAATCGGTGGGTCGCCTCCGACTGGCGGACCACTTGCCCGCGGAGGTGGACGAGGACCTCGGGGATGTCGATGCGGACGGGACAGACGTCGAAGCACGCGCCGCACAGCGACGAGGCGAACGGGAGCGACGCGGTCTGCTTGTCGACCGCGTGCTTCGCGAGGCCGCGGAGCTGCGGGGTCAGGATCGCCCCGATCGGCCCGGGATAGACGGAGCCGTAGGCCTGACCTCCGGTCCGTTGGTAGACCGGACAGACGTTGAGGCAAGCCGAGCAGCGGATGCAGCGCAGCGCCTGCCGCCCGACGATGTCGGACAGGACGTCGGTGCGGCCGTTGTCGAGCAGGATCAGGTGGAAGGTCCCCGGCCCGTCGCCCTCGGTCACGCCGGTCCACATCGAGGTGTACGGGTTCATCCGCTCGGCAGTCGACGACCGCGGCAACAGCTGCAGGAAGACCTCCAGGTCCCGCCAGGTCGGAAGGAGCTTCTCGATGCCCATGACCGTGATGAGGACCTCGGGGAGGGTGAGGCACATCCGCCCGTTCCCCTCCGATTCGACGACGACGACCGTCCCCGTCTCGGCGACCGCGAAGTTGGCACCCGAGATCGCGACGCGCGCCCGCAGGAACTTCTCGCGCAGATGGAGGCGGGCGGCCTCGGCCAGCTCGGCCGGTTCGTCGGTCATGCCGGCGGGCGCCGGACGTCCGACCCGGCCCATCTCGTCGATGAAGATGTCACGGACCTCGGTCCGGTTGCGGTGGATCGCCGGGACCAGGATGTGCGACGGCAGGTCGTGGCCGAGCTGCACGATCATCTCCGCGAGGTCGGTCTCCCAGACGTCGATCCCCTCCTGCCGAAGGGCCTCGTTGAGCTCGATCTCCTGGGTCGCCATCGACTTGACCTTGACGACCTCGGTCGCGTCGTGGTCGCGGGCGATCCGCGCCACGATGGCGTTCGCCTCGGCGGCATCACGTGCCCAGTGGACGGTGCCACCGGCCGCGGTCACGTTCCGCTCGAGCCGCTCGAGGAGTGCCGGCAGGTCGCGCATCACCTCGTCCTTGATCGCCGCGCCGGCGAGCCGCAGTGCCTCCCAGTCCGTGCGCTCGGCGACGACTTTGGCCCGCTTGGTACGGATGGTCGCGGTCGCCCGGCCGAGGTTGGCGCGCAGCTGCTCGTTCGCGAGCGCGGTGCGGGCGGCCTCGGGGAACGGCGGCGTTCCGCTGAAACTGGGCTCGTGGCCGGGGTGCGGCGGACGTCCGATCGGAGCGGTCATGCGTCGCTCCCGACCGACGCGAGGATCTCGACCAAGTGCATCACGCGGACCGGCGACCGGCGCCGTGACAGCAGCCCGCCGATGTGCATCAGGCACGATGTGTCTGCGGCGGTCAGGACCTCCGCCCCGGAGCCGAGGACGTCGTCCACCTTGTCGAGCCCCATCGCCACCGACGTATCCGAGTTCTTGACGGCGAACGTCCCGCCGAACCCGCAGCACGCCTCGGAGCGCGGCAGGTCCACCAGGGTCAGGCCATCGACCTCGGCAAGCAGACGCATCGGCCGGTCGCCGACGCCGAGCAGGCGCGTCGAGTGGCACGTCGGATGGAACGCGACGCGGTGCGGGAAGCTCGCCCCGACGTCGGTGATGCCGAGGGTGTCGACCAGGAACTCGCTCAGCTCGAGGACACGCGGCGCGACCGTCGCGACCCGCTCCGTCAGTCCGGGATGGCCGCCGCGTTCCGCCGCAAGCTCGGCGATGACCGGGTGGTGGTGGCGGACCATGGCGGCGCACGACCCCGACGGAGTGACCACCACGTCATAGCCGGCGAACGCGTCGACGAATCCCTCCACGAACGGGATGCAGGCGTCCTGGTAGCCGGTGTTGAAGTGCATCTGGCCGCAGCACGTCTGCGCCGCCGGGAACTCGACGTCATGGCCGAGGCGCCGGAGCAGCGCCACGGTCGCCCGCCCGACCTCCGGGAAGAGCAGGTCGTTGTAGCAGGCGATGAAGAGCGCGATCCGCATCGGTCAGCCTCGGCGCGCTGCAGGGGACAGCCGGGGCTCGAAGCGTCGGATGTCCTGGGTCGCCCGGACGAGCGCCCGGAGGGTCTCGAGGTCGCCCGCCACGAGGCCACCGGCCCGCGCCTGGACGAGCACGTTGCCGATGGCCGTCGCCTCGGCCGGGCCGGCCAGCACCGGGAGCTCGCAGGCATCCGCGGTCAACTGGCAGAGCAGCGCATTGCGCGCGCCTCCGCCGACCAGGTGCACCATCTCGACCTGCCGGCCGGACAGACGGGCCGCCTCATGGACCACACGCGCGAACGCCGCCGCGAGGCTGTCGAGGATGGCTCGGACGAATCCGGCCGGTGTCGTCGGGACCGGCTGGTCGAGCCGGCGAAAGGCGGCCGCGATCCGAGCCGGCATGTCGCCCGGCGGCAGGAAGCCTGGGTCGTCGGGTTCGAAGACCGGGCCGCCCGGCGGCCGTTCCGCGGCGGCGACGAGCAGCGACGGCAGGTCCTCCGGGTGGCCCTCCAGCTCCCACGTCCGGAGCGACTCCTGGAGCAGCCACAGGCCCATCACGTTGCGCAGGTAGCGGATCCGGCCGTCCACGCCGCCTTCGTTGGTGAAGTTCGCCTGCCGGCTCTCCTCGGTCAGGACGGCCCGTTCGAGCTCGACCCCGACCAGCGCCCATGTCCCGCAGGCGATGTAGGCGAACCGCTCGTCGGCGGCCGGCACGCCGACGACGGCCGAGGCGGTGTCGTGCGACCCGACCAGCGTCAGGACCGTCCCGGCCGAGGACCCGGTCTCACGACGGACCTCGTCACCCAGCGGACCGATGACGTCGCCCGGGGCGCCGAGCGTCGCGAGGATGGCGGACGGCAGGCCGAGGGACTCGACGATCTCGCGGTCCCAGGTGCGCTCGATGACGTCGAGCAGCCCCGTCGTCGAGGCGTTGGTGACCTCGGAGACGTGCGCACCCGACAACCAGCAGCCGACCAGGTCCGGGATCTGCAGCATCGTCGTCGCGGACCGGAGCGCCGCCGATCCGCGCGCGGCAGCCAGCTGGTAGACCGTGTTGAAGGGCAGGAACTGGATACCGGTCCGCGCATACAGCTCGGCGGGCGCGATGACGTCGTGGACGGTGTCCACCGCGGCCACCGTCCGGTCATCCCGATAGTGGTACGGGTCACCGAGCAGGCTGCCGGCATCGTCGAGGAGCCCGTAGTCCACGCCCCACGAATCGACCCCGACGCTCAGCAGCCCGTCGGCTGCCCGGGTCGCCTCGCGCAAGCCGACGAGCACTTCGCTGTACAGCCGCAGGATGTCCCAATGGAGGCCGTCCGGGAGGCGGACCGGCTCGTTCGGGAAGCGATGGACCTCGGTCAGCTCGAGCTCGCCAGGGGCGACTCGTCCGACCATGACCCGGCCGCTCGACGCGCCGAGATCGACGGCCGCGACGAGCCGACCGGTCACCGGAGGAAGGCCGCGGCGACACCCGCATCGACGGGGATGTGGAGACCGGTGGTCTGGCTGAGGTCGCCACCGGTCAGCGCGAAGACCGCGGCCGCGACGTGCTCGGGGAGGACCTCGCGCTTGAGCAGGGTCCGCTGCGCGTAGAACTCGCCGAGCTTGTCCTCGGGGATGCCGTAGGTGCGCGCGCGGTCCGCGCCCCAGCCCTTGGCGAAGATGCCGGATCCACGTACGACGCCATCGGGGTTCACCCCGTTGACCCGGATGCCGTACCCACCGAGCTCCGCCGCCAGCAGCCGGACCTGGTGCGCCTGGTCGGCCTTGGACGCGCCATACGCGACGTTGTTCGGTCCGGCGAAGAATGCGTTCTTGCTGACGATGTAGACGAGGTCGCCGCCGATGCCCTGCTCGATCATGATCCGGGCCGCTTCGCGCGAGACGAGGAACGAGCCACGGGCCATGACGTCGTGCTGGAGATCCCAGTCGTGGACGGTCGTCTCGAGTAGTGGCTTGGAGATCGATAGGCCGGCATTGTTGACGACGAGGTCGACGCCGCCGAACGCGAGCACCGCGGCACGGAACGCCTCGGCGACCTGCGCCTCGTCGGTCACATCGGCGACGACGCTGATCGCCGTGTCCGTCCCGCCGAGCTCACGAGCGACTTCTTCGGCGCTCGCCGCATCGATGTCGGCGACGACCACGCAGGCACCTTCGGCCGCGAGCCGGTGGGCGATGGCTTTGCCGATCCCCGATCCGGCGCCGGTCACGAAGGCGACCCTGGCAACCAGCGGCTTCGGCTTCGGCATCCGCCGAAGCTTGGCCTCCTCGAGCGCCCAGTATTCGATCCGGAACTTCTCCGATTCGGCGATCGGGGTGTAGGTGGACAGGGCTTCGGCGCCGCGCATCACATTGATGGCATTGAGGTAGAACTCGCCCGCGACCCTGGCGGTCTGCTTGTTAGCGCCGAACGAGAACATCCCGACGCCTGGGACGAGCACGATCGCCGGGTCGGCGCCGCGCATCGGCGGGCTGTCCGGTGTGGCATGGCGCTCGTAATACGCCCGGTACGCGTCGCGGTACCCCTCGTGGATCGACCGCAGGCGGGCGACGACGTCCTCGAGCGGGGCCGTGGGCGGCAGGTCGAGGACCATCGGCCGGACCTTCGTCCGCAGGAAATGGTCTGGACACGACGTGCCGAGCGCGGCCAGCCGCGGGTGCCCGGCTCGGCCGATGAAATCCAGCACGACCTCGCTGTCGTCGTAGTGGCCGACCTGCGGGCGGTCGGTCGAGGCGAGGCCGCGGATCAGGGGAAGCAGCGCTGCCGCGCGCTCGCGCCGCTCCGCCTGCGGCAGCGGCTCGAACCCGGCGATCGGCGCGCCGAACGGCTCGGCCCGCCCGTGCTCGACGATGTAGCGCTCGGCCGTCCGGATGATGTCCAGCGAATGCCCCTCGCACGCCTCGGATGTCTCGCCCCAGGCCGTGATCCCGTGACCGCCGAGGATGACCCCGATGGCGTCGGGGTGCGCCCGCCGGATCTCAGCGATGTCGAGGCCGAGCTGGAACCCGGGCCGCCGCCAATCCACCCAGGCCACGCGGTCGCCGAAGCAGCGCCGGGTCAACGCCTCGCCATCGGCGGCCGTCGCCAGGGCGATCCCCGAATCGGCGTGGAGGTGGTCGACGTGGAGCGCCTCGACCAGGCCGTGCATCGCGGTGTCGATCGACGGCGCGGCGCCGCCTCGGCCGTGCAGGCAGTAGTCGAACGCGGCGACCATCTCGTCCTCGCGATCGACGCCCGGGTAGACGTCGATGAGCGAGCGCAGGCGATCGAGCCGGAGGACGGCGAGCCCGGCTTCGGTCAGCGTACCGAGGTCCCCACCGGAGCCCTTGACCCAAAGCAGCTCCACCGGGGTGCCGGTCACGGGGTCGATCGCGATCCCCTTGGCCGAGGTGTTGCCGCCCGCGTAGTTCGTGTTCCGTGGGTCGGAGCCGAGCCGGTTCGAGCGCGCGATGAGCGCGACGACCGGGGAGTCGGTCTCGGTGGCCACCGCCTTGGATGTCATGCGCCCCATCCCGCCTGCTGTCCGCCGACCCGGTCGGCCACGATGGTGGCCGCATAGCCCGAACGCCCGTACGCCCCCAAGGGATCGGGATCGAGACCGAGGCCGACCCGCACGTCCGCGAGGATCGGCCGGACGTCCGTGTCGTAGGCGTCCATCAGGACCGCGTTGGCCCCGAGCACGTCGCCGCCGGCCTGGGCGGTCGCGAGCGCCGCGGCGTCGACCAGCAGCGCCTTGGCGGTCGCCTCCTGCACGTTCATCACCGAGCGGATCTGGGCCGGGATCTTGGGCTCGATGTTGTGGCACTGGTCGAGCATGAAGGCCACACCGGCCTCGGCCGCAAGGGCACCGGCCGCGACGACCTCGTGCATGATCCGGAACAACTGGAACGGGTCGGCGGATCCCACCATCAGGTCGTCGTCGGCATAGAAGCGCGAGTTGAAGTCGAAGCCGCCGAGGCGGTCGGCGCGCAGCAGCGACGCGACGATGAACTCGATGTTGGTGCCCGGGGCGTGATGGCCGGTGTCGACGACGACCTTCGCCTTCGGTCCGGCGGCGACGCACTGGAGATAGGCGGTCCCCCAGTCGGGGACGTCCATGGTGTAGAACGACGGTTCGAACAGCTTGTACTCGAGGACCATCCGCTGGTCGGGGCCGAGCCGCGCGTGGACGGCCGCGAGTGCCTCGGCAAGACGGTTCTGGCGCGAGCGGATGTCGTCCTGGCCGGGATAGTTCGTGCCGTCCGAGAACCAGAGCTTGAGGTCCCGCGACCCGGTCGCATCCATGATGTCGATGCAGGCGAGCAGGTGGTCGAGCGCCTTGCGCCGGACGCGCGGATCCGGGTTGCAGACGCTCCCGAGCATGTAGTCGTCGTCCTGGAAGACGTTCGAGTTGATCGTCCCGAGCGCGACGCCAAGGTTCGAGGCGTGGCGGGCGAGGTCGGCGTAGTCGTCGACCCTGTCCCACGGGATGTGGAGCGCGACGGTCGGCGCGACCCCGGTGTAGCGATGGACCTGCGCGGCGTCGGCGATCTTCTCGTACGGGTCCCGGGGCACGCCCTGCTGGGCGAAGACCTTGAAACGCGTCCCCGAATTTCCGAAGGCCCACGACGGCAGCTCGATCCGCTGCGAGCGCAGTGCCGCGACGACGGCCTGATCAGTAGTCACGTCTGCCTCCGTCGCCCCGGGGGGCGGGTCCGTCATGCCGGCTCAGCCAAGCCGATCGTACGCGTCGGTGGGGGTCTCGTCCGACCCGGTCGGCGACGCCTTGAGGGGACGTCGGAGGAGCTGGCGTCCGAGCCGCTGCCGACCGGGTCGGGTGGTCGGGACGACCCGACGGCCCACCGCTGACGGCAGTCCGAGGCGGCTCGTTCCTCCCATGCGCTAAGCCTGCCACAACTTTCGAATGGTTTCAATTCCCTTCTTGACATTGCGTTCGGCTCGGGCCTACCCTGCGGCAGCAACCAAACGAAACCTCCACCCGAGCCTGCCTGTGGTCGAGAGGAGTGGCGTGACCGATCCATCCAGCGCCTTCCTCGGGGACGTCTTCGCCCGAGAGCGCCAGGAGCATATCGCCCGGCTCGTCGAGGAGCACGGTCGTGCACGCGTCACCGACCTCGCGGCCCAGTTCCACGTCTCGGGGGTGACGATCCGCAAGGACCTCGTCGCGCTCGAGGCGGGCCATCGCCTGCTACGGACGCACGGGGGCGCGATCGCCATCGACCAGAGTCGCCCGGAGGTCTCGTTCGACATCCGCGAGCGACTCCAGCAGGACGAGAAGCAGCGGATCGGTGCCGCGGGCGCGGCGCTCGTCCACGACGGCGAGAGCATCGTCATGGATGCCAGCACGACGGCCCTGGCGATCGCTCGCCATCTCAAGGCACGCCAGGACTGGAGCCAGGTGACGATCATCACCAACGGCCTCCGGATCGCCTCGGAACTCGCCGGGCACCCGGGGATCACGGTGCTCATGCTCGGCGGCCGGGTGCGCTGGCAGGCGCTTTCCGTGGTCGGCCAGCTTGGCGATGGCTTGTTCAGCCGGATCAACGTCCACACGGCCTTCGTCGGGGCCGCCGGGTTCACGCTCGATTCGGGCCTGGCGGACGCGACCGACGAGGAGGCGCAGATCAAGCGCGCCATGGTGTCCGCGGCCCGCGAGGTCATCGGGATCATCGATCACACCAAA